>Ga0310121_10003917_pt1 | contig 13382 bp, 10 predicted proteins | sample CB27_Tmax_986_MG_FD_203504 | JGI IMG/M metagenome (GOLD analysis project Ga0310121, IMG submission 203504) | Marine microbial communities from Western Arctic Ocean, Canada - CB27_Tmax_986 | ecosystem: Environmental > Aquatic > Marine > Oceanic | place: Canada: Western Arctic Ocean | collected... | reverse complement strand
GAAAAACTGTCGTGCCCCAGGTAAGTCCCGCGCCAAAACCTGACATAAGAAGATATTGTCCGCGGTCGATTTCGCCGGCGCGCAAAGTTTCGTCCAAGGCGAGCGGAATGCTGGCTGCCGACGTATTACCGTACCGCTCCAGGTGCATGACGACACGGTCGCGATCGATTTCGAGCGATTCGGCAGCAGCGTCGAGAATGCGTGCGTTCGCTTGATGCAGCAGCCACCAGTCAATCTGGTCGACCGTCAGGCCGGCTGCGTCAACTACCCTGCGTGAAACCTCCTCCACCAGTCGCACTGCCCACTTAAATACAGGGCGACCTTCCATGTGCATGTACCAGGCGGTCGGGTCATAAGGTTTTGCGGCCCCACCCGTCTGCCGGCAGAGCAAGTCGGCTCCCGAACCGTCGGCTCCTAGCGTGTAGGCCAAAGCCCCCTGTTCAGGGCTGCCAGCGGTAAGCAAAACTGCACCTGCCCCATCGCCAAAGATCGGATAGGTTTTCTTATCGGCCGGATCGACAACCCGCGAATTGGCATCGGCACCAATCACGAGCGCATAGCGGCTGCCGCCAGTGGCCACATACTGCATCCCGGTGATCAAGGCATAGACAAATCCCGAACAGGCTGCGGCGATATCCATCGCCCCGCAATTCAAGCCCAACTTGTCTTGGACCATGGTGGCGGTCGCCGGCATTAATCGATCGGGCGTGAAAGTGGCCAGCAACAGCAAGTCGATTTCAGTGCGGTCGATACCGCTCGCTTCGATGCAGCGCTGGGCGGCAACCAGGGCCATGTCGCCAGTCGACATCTCAGGTGGTACATGGCGGCGCTCTCGAATGCCAGTCCGCTTGATGATCCAGTCCGCGTCGCAGCCGAGCGAAGCCAAGTCGCCATTTGTAACGATGATGTCCGGCACAAAACTGCCCGTGCCAACTATCTGAACGCCTGTCACTTTGCGCATTGGCGATTGGTACGAAAGCGCACTGGAATCGCTCATGAGGGGCAGTCTTGTGGGCAATGGGGGGAGACAGGTTCGCTTGGCAAACTCTCAATAGATTAAGCCTTGCTCAATCCTCTCGCAAGCCCAGGGCGAAATGACAAACCCCAAATGACGGATGACGAATGACGAATATTAGCGTGGGAATAAGGGGAAGTCCCCTGATCAGGCCGCGGCTTTCCGCCGTCGGCTGTAAAGTACCGCATTGCCCTGTTTACCGACCGTGTAAATGGCGCCGGTTTCTCGCAGGCAGTATGCGATCCGTTGGGCAATGTGCCGGCGCACTTCTAAGCCCTCTGCCAGATGTCCGGTGTGGAAAGCCGTCGGTAAACCGCGTGGTAACATTTTGCGCAAGTCGGCTAGTGTGCGAAAGCGGCGGGTGTCGACGATTTCGACGAGCCGTTGGTCTTCGACTTCAAAATCATTCGCCCGGCGACGGCGACGGCGACCGTGGCCAGGATAACGCAACTCTTCGACCTCGACCAAAGCCACCTCGAGCACCAATTGCCGATGCGGAAAGACCCGCGTGAAGTAAACCAATTCGTCAAACACATCGAGCAGCTGTCCACGCTTGGGGCTCCGGCGTCGATCGACCACCTTGCCTCCACGTTTATCGAGTTTGACGAGATGCTTGAGTGCGACGATCGGCTTGACGACCGTGACGCGATGATTTTCCAACAGCGCCGCAATCTTGTCGCGAATCGCGGAGAGCGAGCCATGCTGAATCTCGATCAGTCGGCTGCCACGAATAGCATCGATTCGATAACCTTCGCATGCGACCTCAATTTGGCTGACGTCGCGAGCGTAATGTTCCTTGAGTTGGCGATGTAGCGATGTTTCCATGTTTCGAATGCGGAGTTCAGATTGCTGAATGCGAAATGATTGAATGTTGACTTCACCTACGATTCCGCAATCCGAATTCCGAATTCCGCAATCGGTTCATCCGATGCCGAAGTCGCGCACCGTGAACAACGTCGTTAGTTCGTAGCCTTTTTCAGCGAACGCTTCACGGCCGCCTTCGAGGCGATCGATAATCGCCAGAACGCGCTCGATCTTCAGGCCGACCGCTTCACAGCGCTCGATTGCCAGCAGCGAGGATCCGCCGGTTGTGACCACATCCTCGACGATCACAACTTGTTCGCCCGGCTCGTATGGCCCTTCGACGAATTTACCCGTGCCATGTCTTTTGGCTTCTTTGCGAACGATGATGCCTCGCAGGGGGATGTCTTGCGTGCCAGCCAGGGTAAGGATCGAAGCAGTGATCGGATCGGCGCCGATCGCCATTCCGCCCACCAGCGGTGGCATGTCGTCGGTCAGCAATTCGAGCATGCCGGCACCAATCAATCGGGCGCCGCGCGCTTCAAGGGTGACCTTGCGACAATCAAGATAAAAACTGGCTTGCTTGCCCGAAGCGAGAGTAAAGTCGCCAAATTGGAGGGCCTGCTCGCGGACCAATTCTCGCAGGGCTTGTCGATCGTACATCGTGATACCTAGGACTACACGGGCGGGGTCGATTGAACCCGACAATGTACCACGGACCGGCTGCAAACTTAAGTGCGTCTGCATATTGGATCGCATCAGCTCAGCGCCGAATCACGACCTTCGAGCCCAAAGAGAGGATATCGAAAACGTCCGCGGCATCGGTTGGATTCAACCGGAGCACACGCCCCGCCGGATCGGCAATCGAGTTGGTCGCAGTGGATCCGCGCAGGATGACGACCTGTGTTGCGCTGGCGTCGGTACTGGAAAGCATCAAGCTTCGTTCCTCGGTCGAAGTCGTGGGGCTAGCGCCTGGCAAGCTTACGTTGGCCGGCGTTAGTAGCTTTTGGTTGACCTCCCATTGCCCCTCTTCCACGGTGACGTTGGGATCGAGGTTAAGCGTAAACCGTCCCGCGTAGCGACGGTCGAGCATCAACGTCATTTTCCGTTGACTTATATCAATCAGCGCCGAAAAGGGACCGCGCATAACTTTCAATTGCTGACCCGGCTGCAGTTGATCGGCGCTGGTGATGCCGTTGATCTTGGCCAAAAGCTGCCAAGGAACATCGTACTTCTTAGCGATCATCTCGAGTCGCTCGCCGGCTTGAACCATATAGGGTGGTTCGAGGCGATGCTCCGTCGAGTAAATCACGCTGCCAGCAAGTTGGCCCAAGAGCGACTTCACATAGGTCACTTCGCTGGACGAAAGTGAGGGGTCACCATGCCAATCCGACAAGAGCAGCAATGCCTGCGATAACTCGCCGCGATCGAGCGCCGCTTGCACGGCCAACCGCGTTACGGAGAAGATCGAAGATTGGGCTTGAGCAGCGCTATTGGCAGGTGGAATTGTCGGACCAGCGGTGGGCAAAGTGGCGTTTGAAGTTTCCGACGTCACAGGCGGAAAAGTTGGTTGTGCTGAGCGCGAGGCAATCGCCGACTGCGCGTCAATCGCGGCACGAGCCGGCGAGCCATTGGGCGACGTCGATTCAACGAAGCCACCTTCGCTAGGTGGCGTTGAAGTAGCCGCTGGCAATTGCGGCAGGGGCGGCAGGTCGGGAATTGGTGGAGCGGCGATGTTCCCGGTTGCATTGTTGACCGATTCATCGTTGTCTATCGCGTCCAATGGGGGACCCGAAGAGGTGGCAGTCGAAGGCGGATTTAATGCTGGAGGATTAGTCCAGGTGGGAGCTGCCCTGCGATCCGTACCAAGCTCCATCGCGCCAGCACCCGACCCTGAGGTCCCTGCAGGAGGTTGAGCTGAAAAGGCCGGAGCGTTGCTCCCAGTTGGCGATGTCTCGAATTGCGGTCCGGCGGCAGGATCGGTACCGACCATATCGAAATCGATATCGGTGGCCGCCGACCAATCCTCGACGCCCTCCGGCAATGGCGGTTCGGTTTCGTTGATCTTCAGATAGAGGAACACACCCACTAAAGCCAATACAGTTATCGTGGCAAGAGGTCGGATCGAACTCACGGCTTGCTCTCCCTAATGAACAACATTTTCTAAGGTCGGATATCGACTTGTCTTGGGCCAACTGTGACCGTCACAGCTTGCCGACAATTCTCGTAGCTGGCAATCGTTTCTTATAACAGCGTTGTTAGTAACGTTGGCAACTACCGGTCGGGATAATACGTAAACTGCCTCGCTCAAGCTACAGCAGTCTGCCTTGATGGTGACAAGACGGTCCTCTACCTGTTGAAGCCGCACGCGATGTGCTAGCATCCATCGGAACGAGACAGATAGCGAGAAATGACGTTATGCCGCGGAGAATAGAGAAGATATTGCTTGTTGCACTGTTGGTAGTGCTAGCCATCTTCAGCGCTGTGGCCATGCTGGTCGACGATTGGAGCCGTGATCTGTCGACCAATCGGGCTGCGACGAGCACTGGCAACAGCGATCTCTTGCTTCGTTCACTCGAACTGCCTGCATCTCCGGCCGAAGTGCGCGACGCCGTCATCCAGTTCGTCGAGCAAAGAGCTGCTTGGGCCCTTGGCAATAAAGTCACCGGCAAAAACAGTCGAGGCGCAGAAAGAGAGGCGTCGGTTCCGCTGGTGCGCACTTCGCGGTTGTTTCGTTTTGCCGACGACTTACAGATCTTTCTGCAGCCGATCGAAACAGGAACGCTCGTCGATGTTGTCAGCCAATCGCGCGTCGGCAACGGCGACTTCGGGCAAAATCCACGGAACATTCGCGAGTTGATGCTGGCTCTACGCAAACATTTCGGCCTACCCATGAACTAAAATGTCAAGCGGTTTTTCGAAAAAATTGTGTCGCGCTCGGCACAAAAATATTCCAACTTTTCTACCTGTCGCTCGGTCTATCAACAGCCATCTATGCAGCAAAGAGATCGTCTGATTCTGCTAGCAACAAGGGCCCACTTGGACTTACAGCTCAGGCGTCTGTCAAGAGCGAATATCGCCCAACTTCGGGTCCGTGGAATCACCCTTTGTGATGGCCACCCTTGGCAACTATAATCAGGCTTATCAATCATTTGCATTCATTCACACACACGTGGCTGAGATATTTACCGTGCTATCCGTTCGACCAAAGATTGCTGAACTTGTCTTCCAACTCTATGGAAGATCGCTGCACCCAGAATTATTTGAGATCTACGAGTCTCGCACGATCAAGCGGGGCAACTATCACGCCATCGTACAGATCACCAGCGCAGGACACTTGATCACTTGGCAATACGAAGGCATCACATTGACCGAGATCGCCACCGCGGCCCATCATCCACTCCCTAAGAAACGTCGGTTAATGTCGCATCGACTGAAAGGGGATCGGACCGATCAACTCGAGTGCCGTGGTGGGATCAAGTACGAGGTCGCCTTCTCGCTAGAGCCGGCCAATTCTGAGCGCTTTATTAACTATCAAAAAGAAATCACCCTGCAGGCTACCCGTCAGGGACTGTTGCATCAGTTCGACTCGAGTGGCCGCTGGGAAACAGGCGCGATCAGCTATATCAATGTCGAATCGCGTGATAAAATCTTTCGCGTGCAGGCGTTCCATACGTTCCCAGACGACTGTGCGGTGCTGAAAATCCAGTCGTCGTTTCAGTTGCCAAAATAGTTGGTCGTATCGGCGCCGGCGCGTTGATTTTGTTCGTCCTCAAAGAACTTCAACTGCCGCTGCATCACCATCATGTGTGGATGCTTAGCGACAGCTTTTCGCTGAATCTTGACAGCTTTTTCCAGATCACCCGCCGCGTAGTAACAACGGCCCAAGGTATCCATGTAACTAGGGCTCTCAGGGCGCAGTTTTAGCGAATGCTTCGAACGCTCGACAGCTTTCGCAAAATCACCCTCGGTATTGCTAATCAGCCAGGCCCACTGGTTGTACCCCTGGGCATCATCTGGTGATTCCTTGATTTCTTTTTCCATTACCAGTTGCACGTTCGAGATTTTTTCTGTGGTGGACCTTCGATAGTCATCGTTGACGTCTTGCAATCGATACATGGCGATCAAGACATCCGCGTTGCCAGGAGAGAGTCGATACGCCCGATCTAAATGCCGACGCTGCTGTTTGTAGTCCTGTTGGGCTTCGAAGTGGCAAGCCAAGAAAAACTCGCGATTTGAAGCAGCGCTCCGTAAGAACGCGCGGTATCCCGATTGTTGGTACTGCTGCTTGACTACAGGATCTTTGTTAATTGCCTCGATCGTCTCGTTCAACAAGTCGGCGGCCGTTTGGTGGTCGCCACGGTCATGCAGGCGGTAGAGCGCCAACGAATTGCGAGCGATCAAAGATTGCGCGTCTGTCGCTGGCAACGCTTCGATGACAAAATGCCATTCTCGCTCGGCCCAATCGTGACGTCCCAACTCCGCGATCAGATCAGCACATCGATTCCGCTCCTGTGCCTCAGCTTCAGTTAACAGATCGCCACTGGCATCTGTCTGATAGGCCCGGGTGGCAAATTCCGTAGCTTCTGCGCGGCGCCCCTGTTTGTCACGGGCCGAAGCCATTAGGTAAACGAGCAACCGTTGACGGCTGATCACGTCCGCATAATGATGCTCTAAAAGTTTCAGAGCTTCCCATTGTTCATGATCTATGACCCACGTGAACGCGGCGACCAGACCGGCGTTCGATTCCTGACCGTCTCGAAGCGTTAGATCAATGCGTCGCTGCCAGTTCGCGAAAATCGCTGGCGAATCGCCTACCTTATCACACAGTTCCAAATGACAGCGAAGCAAGCTCACAACAAAAGGCAAGTCCGTTTCACCCGTCTCTTCGGCAAACAAGGCGATCTCCGCATCGATCAGCGGTATCCAGCGCGAATCGATTTTATCGGGAGTTTGCAGTTGATCGACATAGACGCCGATCCAAGGCAATCGACCCTGATCGCTCTCGCCCATCTCATCAGTCAAGACGGCGACCGCTGCCGCGGTTCGCTCGGCCGGCAGAAAGCCATTTTCCAAAATCGACAGGGCCGCATAGCGAACAACTTGTGATGAAGTGTCGAATCGCGAAACGCGGCACAACGGGCCGAACCCCTGTTCGTTTTCCAGCCGCGCTAGTTGAGCGACCTTTGCCAACCGTGACGCTTGGGCCAACTCGCCGTAACGCGCCATGATCGACTGCACGACCGCCGGATCAGTTGGACGGGCCCACTCGATACTTATCTGGTTGAGGATATACTTCGCGCGGACGACGATTTCAAGATCTGGGTGATGCAATGCCGCCTGGAGCCCAGTAAACGCCTCGGCACCGCGCTCGATGAGTCGGGTCTCGGCAAGTTGTCTCTGGAGATATTGCTCGTCACCCAGCTGATCGATCAACAGCTGAATCTCACCCGTTTTTGTACCCTGGGCGAAGTCGGCGGGGAACTCCTCGACAGCAATAACCTGGGTCGCCGTAACTAGCCATAGTGGCCCGCCAACGCACAGGCATAAAAGCGGCCAGAGTCTCGTTTTCATCGCACTCTCGGTTGAGGGGAGAAGAAAAACGTCAACGTCCTTCCATTTGCTCGATGTACTGACGGAGACGCTCGTTTTCGTCTTCCACCGTCCGCACCTTGAGCATGTTATGGATTCGGATGTTCAATTCAACTTTGTTGACCGGCTTCGAGAGGAAGTCGTCGGTGCCAGCGGCAACGGCCCGCTCGATATCGCCCAGCTCGTTGAGCGCTGTCACCATCAAGATCATGATTCCGCTGGTCGTCCGATCGCCCTTGAGCCGCTCACATACCTCAAAGCCACTTAGCTTGGGCATCATGATATCGAGCAAAATCAGATCAGGCCGGAACGACTCGACTTGGTCCAGGGTATCTTGCCCATCCACGGCAATCGCCGTCTCAACCTCAAGCCCACTGAGGTAAGCCTCGATCAACTCGACGTTGGCTTCGTTGTCGTCGGCAATCAGAATGCGCGGTCTGGTCGATTCACTCATAGAAAACGATTACCTTGAGGGGTGGGCAACGCCCACCAGTGCTTAGGGTCGGCTCAAAAATAAATTGGGTATTTTGGCGCGGCGAGGACAAGGCTGCGAAGGAAGGCGAAGCAGGCATATTGTTTATACGTCGATGCAGCCTGACGCCCGCAGCCGCAGCCGCAGTCCGCCAAAAGGCCCAAGTTATTTTTGAGTCGGCCCTTCGGAAGACTAAACGGCTGCCGAAGCCAACGACTCGTTCAACGCCGCTGCCGGCACCGGAAAATGTTCGCATAGTTGGCCAATCTCGCCGCGGATCCGCTCATGCACTTTGGCGTCCTCCGGACAACGCAGCGCTTCTAACATCCAACGACCGACCGACCGCAGCTCCTCTTCGCCCATCCCACGCGAAGTGATTGCCGGCGTGCCGACACGGATGCCTGAGGGATCCATCGGCTTGCGCTTGTCAAAGGGAATCATGTTTTTGTTGACCGTAATGTTGCAAGCGCCCAAGGCCTCCTCTGCCACCTTACCACCTATGCCGAGCGGAGTCACATCGACTAGCACCAGGTGATTTTCAGTACCGCCGCTAACCAACTTCAATCCACCGCTGGCCAAGGTCTCGGCCAGCGTTTTCGCATTGTCGATCACCTGCTGAGTGTAAATCTTGAATTCTGGCTTCAGTGCTTCACCAAAACAGACAGCCTTGCCGGCAATCACATGCATCAACGGCCCGCCTTGCAAGCCGGGGAAAACGCGGCTGTTGAGCACTTTGGCGTATTCCCGCTTCGCCAGACAAATACCGCCACGCGGACCGCGAAGCGTCTTGTGAGTGGTCGACGTGACAAAGTCAGCCACTCCAACCGGGTTGTCGTGCAAACCCGCTGCGACCAGGCCGGCATAGTGGGCCATGTCGACCATTAGTTTAGCGCCGACATCTTTGGCGATCTCGGCAAACCGAACGTGAGGAATCTCGCGAGGGTAGGCGCTTGCGCCGGCAACAATTAGTTTCGGTTTATGCTCTTTCGCCAATTGAGCGACTTGATCGAAGTCGAGTCGATGATCGTCCTCTCGGACGCCATAGCTGACAAAATTGTACAGCATTCCCGAAATATTGAGCTTCATGCCATGCGTCAGATGTCCGCCATGCGCCAGATCAAGGCCTAGCACCGTATCACCCGGCTCGAGCTCCGCTAAATAAACGGCCATGTTCGCTTGCGAACCAGAGTGCGGCTGGACATTTGCATATTCCGCGCCGAACAGTTGCTTGACGCGACTGCTGGCCAAGTCTTCGACCACGTCGACGTGCTGGCAACCCCCGTAGTAGCGACGTCCGGGGTAGCCCTCCGCATATTTATTGGTCAGCACACTCCCCACCGCCTGCTGGACGGCCGGGCTGGTGTAGTTTTCGCTAGCGATCAGTTCCAATCCCTCGTGTTGACGCTCCATTTCGTCAGCAACAGCAGACCAGACATCGGGATCAGTCGTAGCAAGAAAATTCGTCATTCCGTACTTTCATTGTTAATTTCTAATTTTTCATTTCTCACTGTTGATTGTTCACTGTTCATTGTTCACTTATCTCCCCAATCATCCCAACATTGTCGATTCCCCCATCAAGAGTGTCAATCGGCAGCCAGGCGGATGCTAGCGCTGAGCGTTCCTCGATTATCAGACAACCGTGCCGGCGAATCGTTCACTCGTAAGTAAAGCACGGCCTCCTCTGGCGGTTCGAGTAGGGCGGTCAAGCCAACCGCCACCGGCTCCGAAAAACCGTTACTTGCCGTCGATCGCCAGGCTCCGACCAACATTCCTAACGGTCGACCGGCGTGATATTCCAGCGTGACGCCGCCCGGCTCACACGGCCAAGCCACCCCCGCATCAGCATCCTCGGCAATCTGATAGCGTCCCGTAGCGGTCACGCGGTACGCTTGCCCTGGTCGGAGCAGCCAACCAGTCGACTGCCAGCCTCGGTTTGCTGCAATCGCCACGCTTATACCAGCGGTGACCGCCGCGCTAGGTCGGTGCTTCATTGCCATTCGCTCGGTATCGTAGCCGTAGTCCAACGTGGCAATAAACGCTCGCCACCCGGTCAGCAGCTCCGACCACTCGTCTCGAAAGAGAGTACGAAAACGTTGATTAAAGCCTTCTTTTTCGACATTCTTTGGCAACTGGCGAAATTTTTTCTGCCAGCGCGGATGCGAATCGAGGAATTCACACAACGCCCAACACCATGCATATTCATCCGTGCTCAAAGCGCGTCGTTTATCGAGCACCATCACGGCTGGCAAGTCGAGCGGCTTGCCGTCACGAGACGCGTCGCGGACGAGCTTGATCCGGCCCCACATCGGCACGTCCTGACGACGCTCAGGCATCACGCGCAGCCGAAGTTGCCCCTCCTGCCAGCGATGCGTACCCAGCAACTCTGCCATTCCCTCCATGTACCACCCAGGCCCCGTGTCTCCCAACTGCGTCGCCATAAAAGCGTGCGTCCCCTCGTGCAACAACAGATGCCGACGAAAATAGTCGCTCGGCTGCTCCATTAACCATAGTTCGTGAAGAATCGAAAATCCGTTGGCGAACCCCAAATTCTCTTTTGGTAACAACCGGAGCGCCGCAAACTTCGCCCGGTCTTGCATTAAATAACCCTGCACCCGCCAGTTGCGTACTTTTTCTGGGTCGATCTGAAAATACTCCGCCCAGAGCGGCACTGCGGCATCGAAGACCACCGGCAACAGATCGACGGCGTCACTCGGCGGCAAATCTGTATAAAGTCGCAAATGCCGCCCAACGACCTTCCGCAGTCCAACTTGGGCGGCGCGGCGCTCGTCGACCTGTCGTGGAGCGGCAAACTCAGCCGCGGAACCAACAACGGCAAGCTGAAACCAACAGATAAAGAAAAACAAACGCATTGAATCCTCGTAACAGCCAATACTGCGCCACACGCCTATTGACGGCGGCCCAACCAATGGACCTGTGCCACCGCCGTAATTCGCTTCACCCCGCAAAAAAACGCTGACGGCGGGGGCTCATTAACCGCGCCGCGGACAATAGAGCTTACCAGCTTGTCGAAAAACGCGGGATAGGTTTTCAGCATGTCAGGCTGCATGCCGCCGGACTTGGAGCAGCGACCCCGTTGGAAACGTATCCCACGGCGAACCGCTCATCCTCGCGGCGATCTGTCCAAGAGCGTTGCCGTCGCGGTGAACACCCTTATATTGGTTACTCTTCAGTTCCTGTCTCACGGATTTTTTTATGCTGCAATTCGTACGTAACCAGCTGGTCTTTCTCCGACAATTCGGCCGTAAGTTTGAAACCACGGGCTCACTCTTGCCCAGCAGCCGCTTCCTGGCTCAAACAATTACCCGTTATCTGGCTCAACGTGGCGACACACCGATCCGCGTACTCGAATGCGGCCCTGGCACGGGCGCATTTACCGATTCGGTCGTGCGTCACTTACGCGCCGGCGATCGATTTGACTTAGTCGAACTGAACGAAGCTTTCGTAGCTGTGCTGAAAAAACGCTTCGCGACAGAGGCACACTGGCAGGCCGTGTCCGACCTAACCGAAATTCATCAACTACCCCTGCAAGAATTCAGAGACCAAGTGCCCTATGACTTTATTATCTCTGGCTTGCCACACCTGAATTTTCCTCCGGCTGTCGTCGAAACAATTACAGAATCTTATTTCAGGCTGCTAAAGCCGGGTGGTACACTCAGTTATTTCGAATACCTGATGATTCGGCCCATCAAAAAAAAGGTCGCCGTTGGCGCAACGCGGCGTAAGATTCACAGCGTCGATAAAATCTTAGCTGGGTACTTGCAAGAGCATCGCCTCTGCCGCGACAGCGTCTTTCTGAACGTGCCACCAGCGTGGGTGCAGCACTTGCGAACATGAATCGCACGAAGCTTCAGCGAAACGCTATTTCCCGCGAAGGAGCTTTTCGAACTGCCGGTTCAGCTCATTGCCGATTGCCTGCGTCGCCGCGCCTTGCAGTAGCTGCTTGGTGAGATTGGCTACCGCGCGGTCGTCGATTCTTGGTTTTCCCAACGTGCCATAGATCGGAATCCTTAGCGATTGACCCGTGAACGATCGCAGCGCCGGCTCGCGCTCGATCCACTTGTCCTGAATCGGCACCTCGACCTCGAGCGCCAATGTTTGATCAAAACCGACTGAGCCATGAGAGCGGACCGGCACGTCGTCGATTAAGAATTCCAAATTGCGGTGATAGACACGACCTTCGACGACTTGAAAATCGATCTCGCGCTCGGCGACGGTCAAAATGTTTCTGTTGCGCGGCGCCGTGGCAGCTTGAATAAACTGCTTGCGTTTGGTGAGCGCTTTAATCTGCCAGACCAACGTCGCCAACTGGGTGACCATTGGGCCAGGAGAAACGACTAACCGATGCACCGCCAATCGCCCCTGCACACGGGCCAGTTCCGGCTTGCCGAGTGGCACTTCGGCTTGGTCTAAGTCGACCGAAAACTGTCCCTCGGCGCGGGTCGCGCCGGCGAGGATCGGGGCGACGTACTTCAGCATCGTTTCGCTGACTTCTTGTGAGATCGCCACGTCGGTGACCAACGGCCCCTTGGGCAAAAAGATTTGCTCGGAGTGAGGGATCAAAGTTACCCAGGGCTGGGCGGTGAGCCGCCCTCGGCCGACGGCGACATCCAACGGCGCGAATTTCAATTGGCCCTCTCGCAGAGTCCCCTGTAATCGACCGCCGCCCAGCGGTAAACCATAAGCGCCGGCGCTTGACCAACCCGCCTCGGCAGTTGCGTTCCAGCGATGCGACCAGTGCGGAGACACGCCAGTAACAGAATCAAACAGCGACCCGGCAATCTGAAACCGCACTTGCCGATCACCCTGCAACTGCATTCCCTGCCCCGTGTAGCTGGCTACCAGTTTGGCCAATTCGTTCGGATCGTATTCGACCAATCCACTCGCTTGCAGCCGCCCCTCGGTACGAACCCGATCGAGGCTTGCAGAACTATTCAGTCGCAATGTTTCGCCACGAACTTGCAAATTATCGAGCTCGATCCGGTCGTTAGCCAATAAATACTTCGCCACACCAGTCGCTTCGAGCTGAGGTTCCGTCCAGACGATCTCTGGAGCGCCATAAACGGCTCCGCTCGCTGCAGTCGTGCGCACCAGCTGCAGCTGTTTGATCGTCACGCCAAAATCTGCCTGCAATTGCTCGCCACTGCTAGTGAGTTGTATCTGTCCGACCGCCGACCCTTGGGGCCAAGTCGTTCTCGATTGACCGACCAGGCCCCCCATCGCAGCCAACCGCTCGAGGTCCGCGCGAAATGCTACGTTCCCCCGCGCCGTCGGAACGCCAGGCCCCGTTAGTGCAACCGCCACATCACGCGCGCGAAACGAAAACGAGCTGCCGAGCAACTGCATCTCGCGTGTCATCAAACTTTTGTCTCCAGCGTCCCAAAGTGCGTTGCCGGCGAACTCCACGCGCGGTTCGTCGATCGACATTGCACCACTTTGGACCCGTAACTGTACAACGCTCCCCGTCGATTCGGTGACTTCGAC
>Ga0310121_10003916_pt1 | contig 13382 bp, 10 predicted proteins | sample CB27_Tmax_986_MG_FD_203504 | JGI IMG/M metagenome (GOLD analysis project Ga0310121, IMG submission 203504) | Marine microbial communities from Western Arctic Ocean, Canada - CB27_Tmax_986 | ecosystem: Environmental > Aquatic > Marine > Oceanic | place: Canada: Western Arctic Ocean | collected... | reverse complement strand
GAGGAAGACGAGTAGGTGGCATTGGGTTAATGGAGCTATTAGATCTGCGGTGAGGGAGTTGTCGGGAGGGTGGGGGGAGAGTATTCAGTGTACAGTGTTCAGTGTACAGACTGCTCAGCCAAGGGCAATCTGAACACTGAACACTGAATACTTAAACGGGTTGTCTTGTGTTCTCGGAAGGCCAGCGCTAGATTCCGGGAAGGTGAGAACCCCTCCAAGTATCTTCAACGACGTCCTGGGTCCCGTGATGCGGGGGCCGTCGAGTTCTCACAGCGCGGCCTCGTTGCGCATCGGGCGCCTGGCGCGGGACCTGATGGGAGGGGCGTTGAATGAGGTGATCGTGGAATACGATCCGAACGGATCCCTCGTGACGACGCATGAGTCGCAGGGATCGGACCTGGGATTGTTCGGCGGCTTGATGGGGTGGGAGACCGACGACGCGCGGTTGCCGGACTTCCGGGAGGAAATTGGGAAGCATGGAATCGCGGTGGATATTCGCTACGTGAGTTACGGGGCGGAACATCCCAACACCTACAAGCTGACGCTGCGAAACGGGGACGAGGAGCGGACGATGCGAGCGATCTCGACCGGCGGCGGGATGATCGTGGTGCAGGAGATCGAGGGTGCGGCAGTGGAGATGGAGGGAGATTATTTTGAGACGCTGGTGTTTTTGTCGGACCCCGGAGCGGTGGTTGGATTGGCGGGGTGGTTGTTGTCGAGTTTTGACTTCGAGGATGTGATCACGGGTGTGGGCCGGGAGGTCACCTTGCTGGAAATCAAGAGCCGGGAGAGATTGGAGAACGACTTGCTGGAGGAACTGCGGAGGAACCCGGCGGTGTCAGCGGTGCGGGTTCTGGAGCCGGTCCTGCCGGTCCTGGCGCGGAAAAATCTCAGCGTACCGTGGATTCGTTGTGCCGAGATGGAGGAGTGCCGGCGCGCGCAGGGTGGGGGGATGACGGTGGGCGACCTGGGAGCGATCTACGAGAGCGAGCGGGGAGGGATGTCGACAGGGGAGGTGCGGGAGCGCATGGCGGAGCTGGTCGGGATCATGGAGAACTCGATCCAGACCGGCTTGAAGGGGACGAAATTCGCAGACCGGATCCTGCCATCGCAGTCGCCGAAGTTCGGCGAAATGATGGAGGCCGGGCAGTTGGTGCCGGGTGACGTCCTGAACCGAATCATCATGTATGTCTCGTCCATGATGGAAATGAAGAGTTCGATGGGCGTGATCGTGGCAGCCCCGACCGCGGGAAGTTGTGGGGCCCTGCCGGGAGCGGTGCTCGGGGTGGCGGACGCCATGGGAAAAAGCCGGGAAGAGCGGGTCGAGGCCATGCTGGCGGCCGGAATGATCGGCGTGTTCATCGCGGCCCACGCGACTTTCGCGGCGGAAGTGGCGGGCTGCATGGCAGAGTGCGGGTCGGGAGCGAGCATGGCGGCGGCCGGGATCGTCCTGATGGCGGGCGGGAACTTCGAGCAGCAACTGGCGGCGGCCTCGATGGCGCTGCAGAACTCGTTCGGGATGACGTGTGACACTCTCGCGAACCGGGTGGAAGCGCCCTGCCTGGGACGCAATGTGACGGCGGCCTCCAATGCGCTCTCCACCGCCAACATGGCCCTCGCGGATTACCTGCCCCTGGTGCCGTTCGATGAGGTGGTGGACGCCATGAAGCAGGTGGGGGACATGATGCCCCGGGAACTGTGCTGCACCGGGCTGGGTGGGCTGGCGATCACGCCGGCCTCGAAGGCGCTGGAGGCGAAGCTGGCGCGAGGATGCGGGAGTTGCGGGAGGGTGGAGGAGGAGAGTGTACAGTGAGCAGTGTTCAGTGGACAGGCGAGGGCGGGCGCAGTCAGAACATAGGTAACACTTTTGGTTCAGAACACGGGTAACAGTGGGTCGTTGTCGGTTACAGGTCAATCTGAACACTGCATACCGGCCCCTGCTTACTGAATCTCCGGGGCGATGAGGTCGTCCCAGGTCTGGCGACGGCGGACGAGGCGTGACTGCGAGCCGTCGACAAGGACTTCGGCGGGGGCGGGGCGGGAGTTGTAGTTGGAGGCCATCGTGAATCCGTAGGCTCCGGCACTCATGACGGCGACGACGTCCCCGGCATGGAAGTCGGCAAGGAGGCGGTTTTCGCAGAAGAAGTCTCCGGTCTCGCAGATGGGACCGACCACGTCGGCGGTGATCTGCGCTTCCGGGGCGGACCGGCGGGCCGGAAGGATTTCGTGGTACCCCTGGTAGAGAGCGGGACGGATGAGGTCGTTCATCCCGGCATCGACGATCTTGAATGTTTTTTCCCGGCCCCTCTTTTCATAGAGGCAGGTGGTGAGGAGGACGCCGGCATTGCCCACCATGTAGCGGCCGGGTTCGAACAGGATCTTGATGCCGAGTGGCTGGAGGCGGGGGACGATCTCGTCCGCGTAGGCTTCCACCGTGAGGGGTGGATCGGCCTGCCGCTTCCACCAGTCGCCCGCGCCGGAGTCGAGGGCCGGGTCGTAGACGATCCCGATGCCGCCGCCGATGGAGAAGAACTCGATCTTGTGGGCGGCCTTGAGTTCCTCGGCGAGGGGGACCACTCGCTCGATGGCCTCGACAAAGGGCGTGGTGGAACTGAGTTGCGAGCCGATGTGCATTTGCAGGCCGCGGATCAGGATGTTCGGAAGGTTCTCGGCGCGCTCGTAGACCGCGGAGGCGGCATCGTGGTCGATTCCGAACTTGTTTTCGGCCTTGCCGGTTGAGATGTACTTGTGGGTCTTGGCGTCGACATTGGGGTTGACGCGCACCGCGATGGGCGCGGTGGCTTTCATGCGGCCGGCGACCTCATTGATGAATTCGAGTTCCGCGAGGGACTCGACGTTAAAGCAATAGATATCGTGTTCGAGGGCGAACACGATTTCCATCTCGGTTTTGCCGACGCCGGCGAAGGTGCAGAGGCGTGGATCGCCGCCGGCCTTGAGGACGCGGAAGAGTTCCCCTCCGGAGACGATGTCGAAGCCGCTGCCCATTTCGGCGAGGAGGCCGAGGACGGAGAGGTTGGAGTTGGCCTTGACGGCGTAGGCGATGTGGTGGTGCAGCCCGGCGAGGGCCTCATTGAGGCGCCGGTGGTGATCGCGGATGGTATTGGCGGAATAGACGTAGAGGGGCGTGCCATGTTCCTCCGCGAGAGACAGGAGGCTGACGTCCTCGCAGAGGAGCAGATCGGCCTTGTAGCGAAAATGGTGCATGGAGGGGGAGAATCAGTGTAAAGTGTTCATGATTGAGTATTCAGGCGTGCGGGCCTTGAGAACGGAAGCCGGCCCGGTTTGATCACGCCGGCGATCCGCCGGACGGGGGACCAATACTCCATTAGTCGACTACTCCGACACTTCAAAATCGGGCCAGAGAAGATTCGCGGCCCGGGGGAAGGAAGCTACTCGGGGCCTAGAACGAGAAGGCCCGGGTTTTCCGTCCGAAAAAGTCTTCGTCGACGATCTTGGCCTTGAGGTTTTTGAGCTCGGTGGTGAAGCCACTGGTGAGGCGAACGTGGGCGAAGTTTGCAGTATCAAATTTTTCTGGGGGGATGATGTAGACGGCCTCGACGCGCTTCCCGAGGGTGATTTTGTAGACGCGGTTGGCGGGCAGGGTGATCCTGGAGCGGGCCCGGAGTTCGGTGAAGTACCCTTTGCGGACGTGGGTGACCTGGGCGCCGTCATCGATGAAGCTGCGGATGGTATTGAGGCGGCTCTTGGGAAAGCCGAACCCGCGCGCCTCGCATTCGAGAGAGAAATTTTCGCCGCGGGCGATCTCGAGGAAACCTTCGAGATCGAGCTCGAGGTTGACGGTGTCGGGAAGCACCTTCTGCGATTCGGGCTGGAGAGGAATCTGGCTGATCCTGGAATAGGGCCAGGCGAGGGAGGTGGTACCGAGGATGGCGAGGAGTCCGGCGAGGGACGCCACGGGAAGCCAGCGGGGAATGTTGGTGGCGACGGGGGTGGCGGGTTGGTAGAGGATCATGCGGTGCAGCCGGAAGGTGTGGAAGAGACCGGCGGAGACGAACCATACCACCCCGGCGGACCACAGGACGTCGCTGGCGAAGTGCCCACCCTGCGCCATGCGCGCGATCCCGATGAGAGTTCCGTAGGCAGCAGCCCCGGCGAGGACAAGGGCACCGGATTTGCGGCGGCGGGCGGCGAGCAGAACGAGGCCGCCCGCGAAGAAGTAGTAGCCCATCGTGGAGTGGCCGCAGACGAAGGACTTGCCGGGGCTGCTCCGGTCGATGGAGAGAAGCGGTTCGAACCTGTGCTGGCCGCCGAGGTCCTGGACTTCGCGTGGGCGGGGCCTTCCCCAGTGGTCCTTGAAGGCGGCATTGGCCACGAGTCCCGGACCGGCGATGAGGGAGAGGAGGAGGTAGGCGGCGACCTTGCGGTAGGCGGCGAGCCTGGCGCGGCCGATTCCGAGCATGAGAGCGCTGAAGGCGAGGATCGCGGCCGCGATGGCGGGAATGACTCCGAACTGGTAGAGAGCCGCCCAGGGCTGGCGGTTGCCGTAGGTCCAAAGGTCGGCGCTCTCGTTGTAGAACTGCCGGGCGAGCCGGAGATCGAGGTCGCTGAAGAGAAAGGGGAGGGAGCCAGCCGCGAGGAAGAGGGCGGGCAGAACATAGAGCAGGAGGATCCAGCGCCGGGTCACCGGGGGAAGATGCAAGAAGCGAGAAGCAAGAAGCAAGAAGCAAGAAACGGCCGGTGCGAGGCAGGCGGCCGGGAGCGCACAATTGACTTGTTTCGTTGGGGAGGTTGCCGACGCTGGCGGCGATGCGGCTATGGCGGGATCTTGGGATTGTGTGGCGCCAGTTTGCACGGACGACGCGGGCGGAGTGGAAGGTGTGGTTGGGGCGGATGCTGATCTTCTTCGTGGTAACCGGCCTGCTGCTCTTTCCGAACGACTCGGAGTGGCTGGGCTGGGTGCAGGCGGCAAAGGGGTGGGAGCAGACCGGGAAATTCCTTGGGTTCTGGGGGGACTTCTTGCAGTTCAGCGTGGGATGGGGAATTGTTTTGTTGATTGCGGCAGCGCTTGCGAAGGATCGGTGGCTGAGGCGCGGGGCGCTGGCGTTCGTCCTGGCGGGGGTCCTGAGCGGGGCCACGGCGCGGGTCGTGAAATTTTCGATGGGCCGGGCTCGGCCCTCGACGGTGGAGAGGCTCGATTTGCCGGCGGTAACCTTTACGGGGCCTTCTGTGACCTCAAAATTCCACGGCTACTTTTCCGGACACACCGCTGCGGCGTGGGGGAGCGCGGTGGCCCTGGCGGTGATTTTTCCGCGAGTGGGATGGATCGCCGTGCTCTTTGCGGCGGGAGTGGGGTGGTCGCGGATCTACGGGAACCACCACTTCCCGAGCGACGTGGTGCACGGGGCGGCGTGGGGGACGATCTGGGGGTGCCTGGTGGGCAGCGGGATGAGACGGGTGAGGAAAAGGGCGAAGTTGATGCGGCGGGTCGAGTGAGTGGCGTGATGGGTGTGGCGGTCGGGGAACGAGAGGCCGCACAATGGTGGCGATCGTTTCAACCCAGAAGCGCCAAAAAAAATTTCTGGGCCTGAGCGAAGCTCCCGATCAGCTGCCTGCCGGATCGATCACTCACTGGCAGGAAGGCTCTCCGGCACGATGGCGACCACCTCGATCCAGGTGGAGGTGGCGGGGCTCCAACCGATGGCGGTGACCTCCCTCCATTTGCTCGTTCCCTGTTTGAACGCGGCGACGGTTTCCTGGAACTCGGGGGTCTCGCGGTAACTTTTGGTGGGCGGGATGGTTTTCTGGCGGCGGAGCACGGCGCGAAAGGTCTTCCCGTCGATGCGCCAGCGGCGATGCTCGAGAACGAGGATGCGGTTCGGGGCGGCGGGCTTGGGATAGGGGTTGGGCGGGAACTGCCACTTGAAGTCCTCGCGGTCGTCGAAGTACCATACCAGGCTAGGCTCGGTGAACCTCCACGCCATGCGCATATCAAAGCAGTCGTCCTTGAGCTTCTCGTGGAGGCGGATCGTGATGTGGACGTTCCGGGCGGCGCGGGAGATCGGGATGACGAGGAAGGCGCCAAGGACGGAAGCCGTCAGGACGCCGAAGAATTTTCGCTTCAGCGCGCACCAGGAGGCGACAGCCATGAGAACGGCGGCGAGGGCGGCCAGGTGCAGGAGGGGGCGGAGGGCGGTGATGTCTTCGCCGCCCGGGATGAAGGCGGAGCAGAAGAGGAAAAAGAGAACGGCGCCGGCCGGGAGCGCCACGCAGATGACCGCGATGCTCTTGCCGAACCAGCGGGAGGTGTGGGGGGTTTCGGTGAGGAAGAGGAGGAGGAAGATGGCCGGGTAACCCGGGAGGATGTAGTGGGGGAGCTGGCTGGCGTAGAACGAGAAGATGAGGAAGGGAGAGAGGAACCAGGCCAGGAGAAAGGAGCCGGACTGGCCGTCGTCTTTCCACCCCGTCTTGAAGACGTCGGGGAGACGGGGGCTCCACGGCAGGAGGAAGGGAAGCACCGCGACGAGGTAGAAGACGCCGGGAAGGAAGAAACGGTCATTGAATGCGCTGGTGCCGCGCTCGACCACGTGGCGGCCGATCCCGACATCGTAGAAGGCGCCCCGGGTGGCGAGAAGAGCGGGAATTCCCCACGCCGCCATGAGGCCGAGCCAAAGCGGAGCACTGGCGAGGAAGTAGAGGAGGAGCCGGACGAAATTGGGGGAGGGCCGCTTGCGACAGCGGTTCAGTCCGCCCCACAGCAGGATGGCAAGGAGGGGTACGGACTGGGCGAGGGGGCCCTTGGCGAGGAATCCGAGGCCCATCGAGACGCCGAGGGTGTAGAACCAGGGATCGCTGAAGCAGCGCGAAAAGGGGCGGGCGGGATCGCGATTGAGGAGTTCCCAGAGAGCCCGCATGGTGAGGATGAGGAAAAGGATGAGAGGCAAGTCCGCCACCGCCATGCGGGAGTGAATGAGGACCTGGAGGCAGGTAAGCCAGCCTGCCCCGGCCAGGAAGGCGCGCAGGTTGTCGCAGCCGAGGCGGCGCGCGAAGCCGAAGATGAGGAGAGCGCATAGGAGGGAGGCCACGGCGGAATGCAGGCGCGACGCGAACTCGTTGATCCCGAAAATCCAGAAGTGGACGCGCATCCACCAGTAGGTGAGGGGCGGTTTGTCGAAGCGGTATTCGTCGTTAAAATACGGGATAACCCATTCGCTACGATACATCATCTCCACCGTGGCGTGAGCGAAGCGGGGCTCGTCGCGATCGATGAGGGGGAGCGAATCGAGCCCGGGCAGGAGCATGATCGCGGCGAGGGCGATCAGGAAGGCCCTGGGAAAGCGGGAGATCGGAGATCCAGGATTCAAGTTGGAGGGGAGTCGGGAGTCGGGGGTTAGGGCTGGACGGGCGGCGGGTTGGGATGGACGGAGTTTTTCAGGTCGAGGAAGAGGTTGTAGGAGGCCACGAGGCAGGGGAAGGCATTGGCGAGGATGCCGACGGAGTCGGGCTTGCCGAAGAAGAAGTAGGAGAGGAGCGAGAGGCTTCCGACCACGGACATGATCCAGAAAATGCGGGGCATTTTGACCTGCTGGGCTTTGCGGCTGGCGAGCATCTGGGGGAGCCAGCGCAGGGCGAACATGGCCACCCCGAAATAGCCAACGAGCTTCCACGGGTAGAGAATGACGTCGTAGCCGAAGAGTTTACCCTCGTAGAACGGTTCGTACATGAAGCCTTCGCCGAAGGGCTCCGTCAGAGTGTGGGCGAGGATGGTGAGGTAGTCCATGGTCATGGTTCCTGGTCAGGGGGTTCGCTGCGGGCGCTGATGTCGAAGGGGACTTTGCGGTTGAGGAGCCACTTCACGCCGAAGAGATCGTAAATGCCGCGGATGGCGCGATTGAAGTTGGTGTACTTGGAATCGCCGGCGAGGCGGCCGCGGTGATTGACGGGCGTTTCTACGATTTTGAGGCCGGCTTTCTGGAACTGGGCGGCCAGGAAGCGGTGCATGCCGTTGAAGGGGACGAGGTGATCGACGGCTTCGCGGCGGAAGGCCTTCAGCGAGCATCCGGTATCGCGAAGGCCGTCGTTTACGAAGCGGCGCCGGATCCAGTTGGCGATTTTGGATGCCCAGCGGCGGGAGGCGGTGTCCTTGCGCTGGGCGCGGTAGCCGCACACCACGTCGGTTCCGTCGCGGAGGGCTTCGACGAGTCCGGGGATGTCGGCAGGATCGTTCTGGCCGTCGCCATCGATGAAGACGATGATGGGACGAGTGGCGTTTTGCGCCCCGGCGTACATAGCGGCGGACTGGCCCCGATTTTGGGCGAACTGGAGCGCGGTCACGCCCTGGACGCTGGAAACGATGTCCCACGTCCGGTCCGAACTGCCGTCATCAACGGCGAGGACCTCGGCCCCTGGATTGGTCGTGACGATTTCTTCGAGGACTTCCCGGGCGGCCTTTTCCTCGTTGTAGAACGGGACAACAATGCTGATCTCGGCGCTCATTTTTCTTGGACGGACGCGGGCCAGGCAAGGGCCCCGGAGGCACGGTAGATTTTGAAACGCGGGTAGTCACGGGATGGATGAAGGGAGAGTTCCCGCAGGAACGTGATCTCGGGGTAGGAGGCGGCCAGGGAGTCGCTGGGATTGCCGGTCGCGTATTTCTTGCTGCGCTCGATGACGAGCAGGGCGTCGCTCCGGCGCGGCCCGGGCCAGAGATCATACTGGCTGGTGACCATTCCGGGCACGGGCCACAGATAAACTTCGGCAGAAAGGCGGAGGCGGTAGGCGATCTGGGAGCAGGTGAAGCGGTGGCCCTGCACGACGACCGGGACCGCGGGGGGGGTGGAATGATCGCTTCCGCGAGGTGGGCTGCGGAGATCCTTTTCGATTTCCGCGGCGAGTTCCGGATAGCCCCGCCACCCTCGGCGTTGGGCGGGGATGCCGAGATGGTCGATGAAGGGAAGGAGGATCATGAGACCGAGGGTCATGGCAGCCGCGAGGGCGATGGAGCGGCGAAACCACTCGGCTCGTTTGGGGGCGTCGCCCTTCAGGCACCACCAGGCGGTCTGGGCGATGGCGGCCGGGTAGAAGACGGCCGGCCAGTTGGGGTTGATATCCTGACGGAGGGCCAGGACCGCGATTCCGACCAGCGCCGCTCCTCCGAAGAAGAAGAGCATCCTGACGGGGGCGGGCTGCCGGGCCCAGCGGCGCATCGACCAGGTCGCGCCGGCCATGAGGGCGAAGAGGACGGGGGTGAGGAGGAGGGCCGTCACCCCTCCGAGGGCGGCGTAGCGCCCCGCGACCTCGCCCAGTTGAAATTCTTCCCCTTCGAAGTGATGCCGGGTGTGCGTGACGGTGAGCCAGTGATGGGACAGGTTCCAAAGGAGGGGGGGGAGCAAGAAAAGGAGCGAGAGCAGGGAGGCCACGTAGAGGTGCGGCTTGCGCAGAAGGTCGCGGCGCACGAAGCAGGTCCCCACGAACATGAGGGGGAGGAAGGCCAGCATGATTTGTTTGCTCAGGTGGCCGAAGCCGAGCGCGAGGGCCAGGAGGATGCTGTCCTGCCAGCGAGGCGCACCGTCGGGGAAGAGGAGGCGAAAATAGAGATAGAGGGCGAGGCACCAGAAGAAGAGCAAGGGCGCATCGATGGTGAGGATGGAGGCGAGGAGGGAGTTCCCGATCGACAGGGCGGAGGCGGCGAGGGCCCAGAAGGCAAGTTCCTTGTTGAAGACCTGCCGCACCGCGAGATAGAAAAACCAGAGGCCACCGCTGGTCAGGAGGGTAGCGGTCGCTTTGAAAGCGTAGAGGGAATCGCCGGTGAGTCCGCCGACCAGGCCGTAGATCCAGGCGATGAGGGGCGGCTTGGAAAAATACCCCCAGTCCAGCCGTCGGCCCCACTCCCAGTAATAGGCCTCGTCGCCGAGAAGTCCGATCGGTGTCACAAGGTGCCAGAGAAGCCGCAGGGCAGTCAGGCCGAGCACGAGGCGCAGGGCCAGAGAGTTCCAGCGCGGGCCGGGAGCGTCGCTCATCGCACCTCTCCCTTCGGCTGCGAGTTGCTGCGATTCGCGCAGACTGCGCTCCACCTGTCGGCAGGTGCCTCGCGGGGCCTCGCCCCAGGACGCGGGGAGAGATGCGGACTACACATTCGCAGTTTCAATTTCGCGGACCCACTCAATGTACTTGCGGATTCCTTCGCGCGGGCTGGTGCCGGGACGATAGCTGAGAATTTTTTTGGCCTTCTCGACGTCTGCGAAGGTGCGGGGGACGTCGCCGGGCTGCTCCGGCATCCGGATCACCTCGGCCGTGATTCCGAGTTCGTCCTGAATGATGGCGATGAGTTCGGAGAGGGTGGTGGTCTTCGAGCCCCCGAGGTTGAAGATCTCGAAGGGAGTGGCGTCGTAGTCGATGGCGGCGCGCACGCCGCTGATGATGTCATCGATGTAGGTGTAGTCCCGGGCCGAGCTGCCGTCGCCGAACTGCTCGATCGGTTTCCCTTGCAGGATGTGATGAGTGAATTTGGAGATCGCAAGGTCGGGACGCTGGCGGGGACCGAAGACGGTGAAGAACCGCAGGCAGACGATGCGCATTCCGAAGAGATGCGAGTAATTCGAACAGATCTGCTCACAGGCCAGCTTGGTGGCTGCATAGGGAGAGATGGTGCGCTCGATGGGGTCCGACTCCGCAAAAGGGACTTTCTTGTTGATCCCGTAGACGGAGGACGATGAAGCGAAGACGAAGTGCTTCACGCCGTGGCAACGGCAGGCGTCGAGGAGATTGAAGGTCCCGTCGATGTTGGTGGTGAAGTAGAGCTTCGGATTCGAGATGGAAGGACGCACGCCGGCGCGGGCGGCGAGGTGCACCACGCAGTCGAAGGAGTGATTGGCAAAGGTGCGCTCCACCAGCACCGCGTCACGGATGTCGCCCTCCACGACGTCGACCGGTCGGGAAAATCCAGCGACATTGCCGCGCTTGATGGCGGGATCGTAGTAGTCGTTGAAGTCGTCGAAGATTGTGACCTGGTGGCCATCGCCGAGGAGCGACTCCACCACATGAGACCCGATGAAACCGGCGCCGCCCGTGACGAGAAAATACATGGCAATCAGGGACTCGCGAATTCTGCCGCGAGCCGGGGATTTATTCCATGTAGGTTAAATAACTCAATCGAAAAACCGGGGAGGACGGAGGGGCTCCGGACGCCGTGAGGCGAGATCCTTGACAGGGTGGCTCCTGGCGCCTTGCCTTTTAGGCGATGAAGGCGAAAAGGATTCTCTCCCCGCTCCCCGTTCCGCTCGCCCTGCTTGCGATTGGGTTGGCGGAACCGCTCCCGGCGGTTGTGCTGGGGCTGGTGGATGACTTCCAGGACGGCACCACCCAGGGCTGGCAGATTGGTGCGAATGCGGATCCTCTCAGCGGCGAATCTCGATTTTCGAGGCGACACGATCTCGGCCACGATTGGATTCGACAACATTTCCGCCATCCCGGAACCGTCGACGACGATGCTCTTGGGATTCGCAGCGATGCCGCTTTTCCGCCGGCGTGTCCGCAGCGGAGCCCGCCCTCCTTGGCGCACGCAGCCCGCAAAAAAGAAACCGGGAACCGCACGGTCCCCGGTTATGAGTTGATGCCGTCTGAATCGCTCTAGCCGCTGTTGACGGTCTGGCAGATCCGGCGGACGACCTTGTAGGGATCGGCGTTGGAGGCGGGGCGGCGATCTTCGAGATAACCTTTCCAGCCGTCCTGCACGGTGCCGACCGGGATCCGGACCGAGGCCCCGCGGTCGGAGACGGCGTAGCTGAACTTGTCGATGGCCTGGGTCTCATGAAGACCGGTGAGGCGCATGTCATTGAACGATCCGTAGACCGCGATGTGCTCGTCGTGCAAGGGAGCGAACTTGTCGAGGAGGGCCTTTATTTTCTCTTCGCCCCCTTCATCGCGGATGAAGGTGTTGGAGAAGTTGGTGTGCATGCCGGAGCCGTTCCAGTCGCCGGAGACCGGCTTGGGGTGAAGCTCCACGCTGACGCCGTATTTCTCGGCGGTGCGGATCAGGAGGTAGCGGGCGAGCCAGGCGTCGTCGGCGGCGCGCTTGGCGCCCTTGCCAAAGAGCTGGTACTCCCACTGGCCGATCATGACCTCGGCGTTGATTCCGGTCACCTGGAGGCCTGCTTCGATGCTGAGGTCGAGGTGCTCCTCCACGATGTCGCGGCCTTCCACGTTGCCGTTGCCGATGGCGCAATAATAGGGCCCCTGCGGTCCGGGGTAGCCCTTCTTGGGGAAGCCGATGGGAAGCTTGTCCTTGGTGAGGACATACTCCTGTTCGAATCCGAACCACATGTCCTCGTCATCGTCCCAATCGCCGCGGCTGTTGGAGGGGTGCTCGGTGCCGTCGGGCAGGAGCACTTCGCACATGACGAGGTAGGCGTTGATGCGGTCGGGATCGGGGACGATGCGGACCGGTTTGAGGAGACAGTCGGAGGTGTGGCCCTCGGCCTGCTCGGTGGAGGAGCCGTCAAAGGCCCAGCCCGGAAGCGCCTCGACGGCGGGGATGTCATCGCCGTCGTAATCCCAGACTTTGGTCTTACTGCGGAGGTTGGGCTCTGGCGTGTAACCGTCCAACCAGATGTATTCGAGTTTTACTGCTGACATGGCGCGCGGGAGTTTGATTTGAGCGGAATCGGTGTCAAGCTTACACAAAGAAACGGCCAATCCTCCTTGAGGGTCGGCCGTTCGTGATTGTCTGGAGGTCCGTTAGACTGCCGCCATGGCCCCGTTAGTGGGGACGGTGGCGATGGTCTGGAGGATCCGGCTTGCGATGGCGTAAGGATCGCCTTGCGAGTTTGGACGCCGGTCTTCGAGGTAGCCCCGGTATTCGTTTTTCACGAAGGAGTGGGGGACCCGGACCGAGGCGCCGCGGTCGGCCACGCCCCAGGAGAACTTGTCGATGGACTGGGTCTCATGGAGGCCGGTGAGGCGCTGGTCGTTGTCGGGGCCGTAGACCGCGATATGCTCCTCGGTGATCTTGCGCCCCAGGGAACCGACGTTTTTGTAGCCAACGCCGCAATAGTAAGGTCCCCGGGGCTCGGGATAACCGTTCCGGGGAAACCCGAGCGGCATCCCATCATGAGTGAGAAAGTACTCCTGCTCGAAGCCGAACCAGGTACCCGGGTCATCAGTGATGGTGGCGCGGGCGTTGGAAGGATGGGCCTCGCCACCGGGCAACATGACCTCGCACAGGACCAGCACACCGAATTCATTGGTTTTGTCAGGGTAGATTGCGACAGGTTTGAGAACACAGTCCGAGTCGCCTCCTTCGGCTTGCTGGGTGGAGCTGCCGTCAAATCCCCAGAGGGGCAATTCCTCCACGGTGGGGAAGGAGTCGAACTCCTTGACGAGGTTCTTGGTCCTGAGGTTCGGGA
>Ga0310121_10003915_pt1 | contig 13387 bp, 13 predicted proteins | sample CB27_Tmax_986_MG_FD_203504 | JGI IMG/M metagenome (GOLD analysis project Ga0310121, IMG submission 203504) | Marine microbial communities from Western Arctic Ocean, Canada - CB27_Tmax_986 | ecosystem: Environmental > Aquatic > Marine > Oceanic | place: Canada: Western Arctic Ocean | collected... | reverse complement strand
CAAAGCTGATATCCATCGACAACGATGCAGGGCTGCCGGGGCCGTCACCGATAGTTAACGTGCCGCCGTTCTCTGGGGCACCGGCGATGAACCTAAAGTCGCGAAACAAGTTGGTGTCATACGTCACATTGCCAGTGGGAATAATCACGTCGGACCCGACCTCCCCGCTACCGAAGGTCCAACCATCATCTCTTCCTCCAAAAATGTCGAATGCGGCCTGACCGTTGTTCCATTTTCACGGCACGCCATTGATAAGCGGGTCGTCATTCCAGGCGCCGTCTCCGCCGTCCCAAATAATATCGACGGCGCTGGCAGTGCGCTGTTCGCCGCAAAGGAAGCTCAATACTGCGATCATCGATGCGATCGATACAATACGACGACTCAAAACTTGACATTTCATAGCTAAATCTCCGGTTGCGTGGTCAATACAGTTGCATGGTCAATTAGTTGCGTTACCGTCTGCGCGATTGGCGTTGTTCTTATGGACTTCTGGATCGATGTCGTAGCTCAGACCTGCGACATGACCATCGCAAAAAGCGATGTGCCAGGTGCTGGGGTGCGCGCTGCCGAAGATGTTACTCCCGTCCTTTCGGGAAGCTTCGCCGTTAGGGCCCGGTCCGCCGGAATCGGCGCGCGGCAAGTCACCGGCGGTGCGGTAATTGTCGTTGTTTGCCCCGGTGCACCACGTTTCGTTGTCGGCCGAGTGGCCCCCCCCGTCGTAATGGTCGATGTTCAAATAGCGTTCGCCGCAGAGATACGTATTGGACGTGCCGTCGGAAACGTTGTGGATCGCAACGGCGCTGCGTTGAAAGCTGATGCCGCTAAGTTGTACGCCTGTTGGATTGCCGCGGATGTCGACGAGCGTTCCTATCTTATCGCCAACCGGCCACCTGTAGCGATTACTAGCTACCGCCTGCAAGCTCGGAGGCCCCCGATCACCAAAGCCCCCTCTGGTATCGCCGGCATTTGCAGCGTAGTCGCCGCGTCCCAACAACATGTCGTTAGACATGCCTCGTACGTTCTTGGCGCCGGCAGTGCTGCCTGCGATGAATCTGCCCGATCGGCGCGACGGGCAATTAATCACATTCACCGGTTGCTGCAGCAATGCTAATGCTCCTTCGAACTGCGCTTGCTGATGCGCGTCCGGATTTCCGTCTGACGGCAAGCTATGCTTGGCCCCCTCCTCAATAAATGGCAAGAGGTTGTAGATCCAGCCACCTGGTTGATCGATGCCAGAGCCTCGGTCGGCGTCGCCAATCCAATCATGGCCCCAACCGCCGGTCGGAAAATGTTTAGTCACACTTTCATGATTCATGTAGCCCAATGCCAATTGCCTGAGGTTATTCTTGCACGTGTTTCGGCGAGCCGCCTCCCTAGCCGCCTGGACCGCCGGCAATAGCAGTGCGACTAGGACGCCAATGATCGCAATGACGACTAATAACTCGACCAGTGTAAAGCCCCGTACAAAAATAAAACCCCTTACAGAGACAAGATCTTGAGCGGCAGTCTTCCGCCTAGCCTGTGCCAGCCGTCTTGAGACGTTCGCAGACCGAGTCATCAAGATCTGGTAATCGTTGTTCGGAAATATCGCCATGCCTGAGTGAAGAGCTCGATAAAAGGCTCGATCCTGGGCCCCAATCCACTAGCCCCATGGTGCCAGGTTTGCCCGTAAATGTCAATTTATTTACTGAGGCCAAGCAATTGGCCTACCCCGAAAACTGGGGCTGCTGGAAAGAAATGCGAAAATTTTTCCATGCACCAGGCACAGGAGCGGCGCAAGTTGTTACAACAGACGAGATATCGCGCCTGGAGCGGTTCCAGGTTCGTCACCACTTCACCAGCAGAAATCTCATGAAACCAATCGTGCAAATCTCGCTTGATCTGACGAACATGGAGGAAGCGCTCGCCACAGCGGAGTTGGCGCTGCGTGCCGGCGTCGACTGGCTCGAGGCGGGAACGCCGCTCCTATTGGCCGAGGGGTTGCATTGTGTAGAGAGACTGAGGGAGCGTTTTCCCGACGTCCCCATTGTGGCCGACTTGAAAACAATGGACGGCGGCTATCTCGAAGCCGAGATGATGGCTGGGGCGGGAGCAACGCATGTCGTTGTCATGGCCCGAGCTCATGAAGAAACCGTTCGTTTGGTCGTCAAGGCCGGTCGAGATTTTGGCATCGGCGTCATGGGAGACAACTTGGCGGCCGACGATATGGTAGGGGCAGCCAAACGGCTCGAGGATTTAGGCTGCGACTACATCGTCCATCATATCGGCTACGACGAGCGCGGAGAGATCGCCCGTCGAGGGGAGCGGGCGCCGAATCTGTTGGATCAGCTGCGCGAGGTGGTCGAAGCAGTACAGATACCGGTCCAAGCCGTGGGTGGCCTGACGATCGAGCAGGCAGTGAGCACACCCGAGTATGGGGCGCCGCTGGTGGTAATTGGGGCTCCACTGGCGATCGACAGCGATTCGTTCCGCACGGCCGGTGGAGATCTCGCAGACTCGCTCCGGCTAATATGCGATAAAGTTCACAGCTACGGCGACGTCCCCGTCGGTAAAAAAATTTCCGCCGCCGCCCCCCAGGAAAGAACCTCGCGATGACGCATCCCGCGGTAGTGAACTACGAATCCAAGCCCCGCTGTGTAGAGCTTCGTGATGTGGCTCGCCCAAGACTGGCTCGCGGCGAGGTGCTGGTCGAGGTCGCGGCGGTCGGGGTCTGCGGCAGTGATCTGCATCAATGGTTGGCTGAGCATAGCTGGGAGGTGAATTACCCAGTTGTCCTCGGCCACGAATTTGCCGGCATGGTGGTCGAAACCGGAGCCGATGTCGAGGGCTGGTCGGAAGGAGATCGCGCCGTCAGCGAAACTGCGGCCGTCATCGATGCCAACAGTCCTTTAACCCGACAGGGCCTCTACAATCTCGACCCGACCCGCAAAGGATTTGGCTACGGAGTCAACGGCGCGATGACCCGCTACGTCGCCGTGCCGAGCCGATGTCTACACCGCATCCCCAACCAGTTGCCTTGGGAGCATGCCGCGCTGACCGAACCGTGCTGTGTTGCATTCAACGCTGTTGTGATGAATAGCCAGATCAAGCCGGGCGATCGTGTGATTATCCTCGGCCCAGGTCCTATCGGTTTGTTGTGCGGAGCAATGGCAAAACTGTGTGGTGCGGACGTCGCCTTGGTGGGATTGGAACGCGACCGAGAGCGATTGGCGATTGCCGAGACCTACGGCTGCACATCCGTTGCAGGTGATGCCCGCAGCTGGGCCAATGAAATCGATGGTTTGGGCGCCGACGGTGTCGTCGACGCCGCCGGCGTTTCGGCCACGTTGCGCACGGCCATCAGCCTCGTGCGCCCGGCAGGGTGGATCACCAAAGTCGGTTGGGGACGCGACCCCCTCGACTTTTCGCTCGACAGCCTGGTACTGAAAAACGTCACGCTGCAAGGTAGCTTCAGCCACAATTGGCCCATCTGGGAGCGCGTTGTTCGCCTGCTCTCTTCGGGGGCGCTCGATGTCACTCCGATCCTCGGCGGCGTCTGGCCGTTGCAGCACTGGGAAGAGGCCTTTGAATCGATGCACTCGGGGAAAATTGCCAAGGCGGTACTCACACCTTAGGATTTCGGGCCATGAGACTTCGCGACAAAGTGATCATCGTCACCGGAAGTACAACCGGTATCGGCGAAGCGATTGCCCGCCGGTGTGTGGAGGAGGGCGCGCGTCTGCTCGTCCACGGCCGAGACGAGGCTCGTGGCAAACAAGTTGTAGATAGCCTGGGCGAATCGGCAGTGCTGTGTGTTGCCGACTTGGCAGACCGGAACGCGCCCGCGCAAATCGTAAAGGCTGCGCTGGACGCTTGGGGGCGAATCGACGGCATCGTCAACAATGCTGCTTGCCTCCGCCGGGGCAATCTACGCGAGACCGACGATGAACTCTTCGATCTAGTGATGGGCATTAACGCGCGCGCGCCGTTGCAGATGATCCGCGCTGGCGTGGACGAACTTGTACGCACGCAGGGCGTGGTGCTCAACATCGGCTCAATCAATGCTTACTGCGGCGAACCAAAACTGTTGGCGTACAGCATGTCGAAAGGGGCACTGATGACTCTTTCTCGTAATCTGGCCAATTGTCTGGGCCCTAGGGGCGTGCGTGTCAATCAAATCAACGTCGGTTGGGTGCTCACTCCCAATGAATACCAACTGAAAATTGACGACGGGTTGAGCGAGAATTGGCCGGAGGAAGTTGGCCCAGAAACGGCGATCTGCGGTCGATTGATCGAGCCCGCAGAAATCGCAGCCGCAGCCGTCTATTGGCTCAGCGACGAAAGTCGCCCCATCAGCGGCAGCGTCGTTGAGCTGGAGCAGTATCCGATAATCGGTCGCATCGCGACCAGTTGGGACGAATAACTGCCGATGCCCAGGCTTGCCGCATTTCCCAAAGCTTACTTGGACGATCTTTGCCTGACCGGCAAGATGTCTTTGCGCGAGTGGTTCGAGCTGGCTGCGACGTTGGATATCGATGGCTTGGAACTCTACGCCGGCATCCAAGAGTTGGCCGACTCAAAAAATTGGGCGTCGACTCGCAAGCTGGCCGGTGATCTGGGCCTCGAACTGCCGATGATGTGCTGCTCGCCAGACTTCTCGCACGGTAGCGCCTCTTTCCGTCAACGCCAAGTCGACCAAGAAAAAGCCTGGATCGATATGACCGCCGAGCTGGGCGGCCACTACTGTCGAGTCCTCTCGGGACAGCGTCGCCCTGAGGTCTCGCGCCAGGACGGGTTGTCGTACGTGTCCGAGTGCATCGAGACCTGCCTGGAACACGCCGTGAAACAAGGCATCGTCTTGATCTTGGAGAACCACTACAAAGACAACTATTGGAAGTTCCCCGAATTCGCCCAAAGTATGGAGGTGTTCCTCGAGCTCGTCTCTCGTATTTCTTCTCCAGGGTTTGGAGTAAACTATGATCCGAGCAACGCGATTCTCGCCGGAGACGATCCGTTGGAGCTCTTGGAAAGAGTGAAGCATCGCGTGGTCACCATGCACGCCAGCGACCGTTATCTAGTCGAGGGAACGCTGGAGGACCTGCGCCAGGAAGAAGACTCGGTAGGCTACGCAGCCCGGCTACAGCACGGTGAAATCGGCAAAGGCCTTAACGACTACGACGCAATTTTCAGCGCGCTCTCCGGGGTCGGCTTCGATGGTTGGATCAGCATTGAAGACGGCGTCGACGGCATTGACCAATTGCGAAGCAGTGCAGACTTCTTGCGGGCAAAAATAGCCAAACATTGGCCCACCTGAGGGTCGCTAGGACCGCTTGCGTTGAGAATCCTTGCGTCGCGATACGACTACCGTGCCGACGCCGACGGCGACGAGTACAGCCCCGCTGGCAAGGTTGACGACAATCGCTCGTACATCGTCGAGCGACCAAAACGTACCGATCAGAACCAGCGTGCCGAGAACTGTGAAGAAAAAACCAAGCATCCTCAGCGAGGCAGCGTCGCGCTGGCCGTGGTCGGTGGTGTCGCCTGAGGGTGGCTCAGGCAGTGATTCAGGCGATGGATCAGGCGATGTTTCAGGCAAGGTTGATTCGTCTTTCTAGGAGACAAGTGGCTACCGTCCGAGTAGCAAATAGACGGCAATGTAAGGCAGTAAGACGACCATCGACCAAAGTCGCAGGTCTCGCCACCACTGATGGTCGGGCGCACCACGGAAAATAAACTCCCTCCGTAGTGTCCAAACCCAAGCCCCAGCAACCACGAAGAGGCCAATCGCGCAGACCATCGCGACCGACATCGGCAAGCTGCCGAGCCATTGATCGATCGGTTCGTGAAAACTCTTGAGAGGAGGGCCGAGCACTTGGCGGAGGAACGCGCAGAATTCCTCCCACCAGCCACCTTCGGCCGCGAGCCCAATCAGCGCTATGTTAGCCAGCATTGTTAAACTCGGTGATGTCATAATCAATCAACTGGCCCTGCGGCGGTAGGCTCATCGAGAACCGATCGGTAGACCAGGCCGTGCAGTTCTTCTGGAGTCTTGGGTGTGGTCACCAGGCTGACGGCGATCGTGACCGCCAGCGAAACCCAGAAGGACCAAAAGGAAACATACAAATAGGCGGCCTCCGACAAGAAGACGGCGTCCCCCAGAATGTTCAACACCAGAGTCAAACAGACACCAAGGACCAGTCCGGCGAATCCCCCCCAAGCCGTCGCCCGGTGCCAGAATATCCCCAACAGCAGAATTGCGAGCGTTGGCCCTTGGAACAGCGACAGTAGCGTCTGGATCACATCGTAGAGTGTCTCGGATTTCGCAAACTGCGGCGCGTAAAGCGCGGCGAGCACCAGCACTCCGGCAGTTAGGAGTCGCCCGAGTGTTAGTCCAAGTTTTGGAGACAACGGGCTGCCGGTAATTTTTTTGTGGATGGGGCGATAAACGTCGCCGAGAAAAATCGTAACACACGAATTCAGATACGAGTCAACGCTCGACATTAGTGCAGCGAAGAAGGCTGCAAACATGAGCCCTTTCAGTCCGGCAGGCATCAGGCGATCGATGAGTGTAGGGATCGCTGCATCGGCGGGTGTGAGATCGGGAAACAGCCCACGGGCCGCCATGCCTGGCAGGAAGACGAGGATCGGAATCATCATCTTCAGCAAGCCGGCAACCAGCATACCAGCCTTGGCATCCCACTCCGAACGTGCGCCCAGCGCTCTTTGCATCACTGCTTGATTGCCAACAAAGTAGGCTGTCGACATGATCAGGCCGAGGCTAAAAACCATGCCTGGCCATGGGTACTCCGTGCCTGGTTGGTGCTCGACAAGCAGGCGAAAATACTCTTGCGATTCATCGGGCTGAGCCAGAACCTTTTCGGTAAGCCCAGACCAGCCGCCGACTTCCCACATCCCCAGCGCCAAAAGTGCGCCGGTGCCAACAAACATTACCACCAACTGCATGACGTCGGTCATCACCACCGCCGCAAGTCCGCCGCTGATCGCATAGCAGCCGACGATTAGCGTCGTGACCCAAATTGCCGTCAAATGATTCCAGCCGAGTACGCTATTTAAGAAGACCGCCGACGTCCAAAGCATGATCGAGACAGTCGCCAGCATGAATACGAGTAGCACGAGGGCATGAAGCCAGCGTGTCGCCCCGTTGTACCGCCTGCCGAGAAATTCGGGCAAAGTATAGACGCCGGCACGCCAGTAGTAGGGGAGAAAGATAAACGCCGCGATCAGAATTGCCGGAACGGAACCAATCCAATCGAAATTAGCCTGCGCGATCCCACGATCGTAAGCGGCCCCGGCGCCCGTGATGAGGTCGATTGCACCGATGTCGCTAACGACGATTGACATGCCAATCGCCCAGAACGGCAGCGAACGGCCTGCCAGAAAAAAATCGTCTGTCGAGTGGATGTATTTCGCAAAATAGCTGCCAATGTAAAGCACACCGATCATATACGCAGCGATGATAACGTAATCAATCGAAGCTAGATTGCCAGAAATTCCGTCCATGCTAGTTCACAACCGGGCGATCTCTTATTAGTCTAAAGGCAACAGGTCAGTGAAGGAATCTACCGGGAAAGCGTTGTGATTTCTATAGCAGCAGTACATCTGCGTGGAATGATTCTTGACCTGCTCTGTAGCAAAGCTTGCTTCGAAAAGCACATGGTAACCCGACACGTTAGTGAGGGAGTTGTAATTTGCCAGTTACGCCCTCACTAACGTGTCGGGTTACCTCAGTAAATCTCCCGAATCCGCAGGTTTTCGACAGAGCATTCTTGACCTAGAATGCTTACGAAAGAGGGTGGCAAGAAAGTGGCAGTTCCCAAATGCTCGTCGATCTTCGCTTGGTTTACGCCGTTGTCCTTGTTCAAATCGGCGGCGTGGTTCAAATTGGCTTTGGCTTGGTCCACGATAGGAAATACGTCGAGCGCCGAACTTCACTCGGAGCTTCTTTTTCCTCTCCAAAACAAGCACGTCCATTCTAGCAGTCTCGTTGAACTACCCAACGGGGATTTACTTGCCTGCTGGTTTCACGGATCAGGGGAGCGCACTGCCAACGACGTTTCGATTCAAGGCTCCCGACTGAGCAAAGGAGCACGCCAATGGAACCCGATTTTCGAAATGGCAGATACGCCGCAGCTGCCTGACTGTAACCCCACGCTGTTTCTCGATGCGCAGCAGCGTCTCTGGATGTTCTGGGTGGTTCCACATGGTCAGTTGCCGGTGATATAGACATCCCCAATCCCGGTTCCAGCCTTGAGGCGGTGGTGCTTGAGGATGGCCGTTGGGTGATCGCCTACAACGATACGGAAGAGGGCCGCCACCGCCTCGCCTTGTCTTGCTCCGACGACGAAGGGCGCAGCTGGAAGTGGAAACGCCTACTTGAGAAAGGCTTGCCTGGCAAGACCGGTTTCGACTATCCGTCGATCATCCAAACACGCGACCGATTGATTCACCTCACCTATTCATTTACACAACCAACCGGTCGGGCGATCAAACACGTTTCATTTCACCCAGAGTGGATCGTCGAAGAGGGGTCACAGTAATACCAAAGAAATAAAGGTTAGGATCCATGACGAATCGAACACTGCGGATAGACGCTTGGTGCATTACCACTGCGATACTAATCTCGGCTCAGGTTTGCCCGGCGGCGGTGCCGCATGTCGAGATCGATCAATATCCTCAGGAGGTTGCCACCAGCTTTTCCGAGTCCGACGGGCTGCCGTCGGACGACGTACTTGCCATTGACATCGACTCGAATGGGGTTGTCTGGGCCGAAACTGCCAAAGGTTGGGCAGTCTGGCGCCAAGGAAAATGGTCCGCTGCAGATTCGCCCTCCGCGCAGACGTTGCCCAAACGCAAACATACCTACAGCGGTGATGCTGTCGTCAATCAAATGGCACTGACACCGGAAGGCGAGCTTGTCGCAGCGACCAAACGTGGCCTGTTGTTCGAAGCCAAATCTGGTTTTGAACCTATGCTTGTCGAAGATGGTTTGGGACGCCATTGGGGAGTCTCCGACGTGCGAGGCGTTGCCGTCGATTCGCGCGGCCAACTCTGGTTTGCCACATTGGCCGGAGCCGCTTGTCGGACGGCTGAAGGTTGGCGTTTTTACACCGGTCGCGAGGGGTTGCCTTACAACGATTTTACAGTGATTGCGCCTGGAGCAGACGGCGTGGTTTGGTTTGGTACCCACCTGGGAGCGATCCGATTTGACGGCAAGGCATGGGCCTATCGTCAGGGGCGCCGCTGGATTCCCCACGATGACATCCGTGACATCGTGGTTGATCGAGACGGCAACGCCTGGTTTGCCACTGCGGGTGGAGTGGGACGCATCGAGCGGCGCAAGATCACTCTGGCCGAGAAGGCGGAGTTTTACGAGGAGGAACTAGAGCGCTTTATCCGTCGCACACCGCTGGGTTACGTTTGTGAAGTTGGCCTAACAAAGCCAGGAGACAAGTCATCGCAAGTCGTCTATCACGACAGCGACAATGACGGATTGTGGACCGCTATGTATGGGGCTGGCGAGTGTTTTGCTTTTGCCGCTACCGATAGCGTCAAGGCCAAGGACCGTGCCAAGCGGGCCTTTGAGGCGCTGCGATTTCTACAGAAAGTCACGCAAGGCTGCGAGCACAGCCCGCCGAAGGGTTACGTGGCCCGAACCATTCGCTCAGTCGATTTGCCCGACCCGAATATCGGTCGACTCGAGCGCGATCGGAGAAGTCGGGCCGAAGGTGACGCACTTTGGAAAGTGTACCACCCGCGCTGGCCCAAGAGTGCGGACGGAAAGTGGTACTGGAAGAGCGACACAAGCTCCGATGAACTAGACGGCCACTACTTTTTCTATCCGCTGTACTATGACCTTGTCGCGGACAATGAGCAAGAAAAACAACGAGTGCGAGAGGTGGTGCGTGATCTGACCGACCATCTCATCAAACATAACTACGCATTGGTTGATCATGACGGCACGCCGACACGTTGGGGATACTATGGCCCCGAAGCGATGAATCACGATCCCGCTTGGTGGATAGAACGCGGTCTGAAATCGATATGTATGCTCTCCTATTTGGCCGTCGCAGAGCATATCACTGGGGACCCCATTTATGGGCAGCACAGCGAAAAGCTCATCCGTGATCATGCTTATGACACGAACGCCATGATTTACAAGATTCATCGGGGCCTCGGCTCAGGGAATCATTCCGATGACGAAATGGCGTTCATGGCGTACTACAATCTCGTAAAATACACGCAGAATAAAGCACTCCGCGAGCGGATGCTACTCTCTTTTTTTAGTGCCTGGACGAACGAGCAGCCAGAGATGAATCCGCTGTTCAACTTTGCCTATGCCGCATTCGGCAATGGGGCAATCTATAGCGATCAATGGGGTACACATTCCCTTACCCCCTGGGATGGCTGGCTGGAAGACTCGATGGCCTCGCTCCGAGGTTTTCCGCTCGATCGTCTCAATTGGTCGAGCACGAACAGCCACCGCCTAGACGTTGTTCGTTTGCCGCGCCAAAACAGTGTTGTCGACATCACCGATACTCGCTGGGGGCAGGTAGGCTACCTTGTCAATGGCAAGGTGCTGCCAGTCGAGAACCGCCATTTCGGGCATTGGAACACCAATCCCTGGAAGCTCGATTACGGCGGTGACGGTCGGCAGTTAGCAAGTGGAACGGTTTTCCTGCTACCGTATTACATGGGCCTGTATCATGGCTTTATCGAGGAGCCCTAAGTTTCAAACAACCCGCCATGATGGCATAATTAGTTTCCATGAGCGCTTCCAAACGGAGCTTATACCAACAGAATGATCAACCAAATTCCTGACATCCCCCAAAATCTACGGCCCGAAAATCTACGGATCGAGTCATTTGCTCGAGCGAGGAGTCTATGTCCGAGGCACTAGCTTCATCGTCAGACCGCCCGGCGATTCTGGGTGGTCAATCTGCTTGCCGTGAACCATGGCCAACGTGGCCCATCTATGACCATGACGAAGAGACGCGTCTGCTCAAAGTGCTCAGAAGCGGGGAGTGGTGGTTTGGAAAAAATGTCGAGCAATTCGAGCAGGAGTTTGCCAGATTCCAGGGTGCGAAGTATGGCGTCACTTGCACCAATGGGACCACCGCCATCGAAATGGGGCTCCGAGCACTAGGAGTCGTCGAGGGTGACGAAGTGATTGTGCCGCCCTATTCGTTCATCAGCACCGCCAGTTCTGTGATAACCGTCGGCGCGATCCCCGTTTTCGCTGATATCGAGTCCGATACACTCTGCCTTGATCCAGAAGCTGTGGCCAGGAAGATCACGAAACGCACCAAAGCAATCGTTCCCGTTCACATTGCCGGCCTGATGGCGGATATGGAGCGAATCAACACTTTGGCCAGCGGACATGGACTTGGCGTGCTCGAAGATGCAGCCCACGCGTGGGGCAGCCAACTTCAGGGGCGCGGAGCAGGAACTTGGGGAGCCTGTGGCACGTTCAGCTTTCAGGTCAGCAAGAACATCACGGCCGGCGAGGGGGGCATTCTTGTCTCTGACGATCAAGACCTGGCCGAATTGTGCCGCAGCTTCACACACTGTGGGCGCACGAAAGATTCGCAGTGGTATGACCATAACCTGCTGGGTAGCAATTTGCGTTTGACGGAGTTTCAAGCGGCAATTCTGCTGGCACAACTCGATCGGTTGGCAGACCAGGTCAAACGGCGAGAACGCAGCGCTGCCTTGCTTGACGAGGCATTGGCCGACATTCCCGGCATTCGTCGTTTGGCTCCTGCGCCTCAAATGACGCGACGTAGCTATCACATGGTCATTTTTCGCTTGGAGGAATCGATATTGGGTCTGCCACGTGAATCGTTTCTCCAGGCATTGAATGCCGAAGGGGTGCCTGCGACCGAGGGTTGGTATCGTCCGCTTTATCGAAACGGCCTGTTCCAGACCGCACACGAGGGCCCTGCCCATGGAATACGAGCGCCGTTGGCTGATAAGGGCGTTGACTACCGAGAGGTGTCCTGCCCTGTGTGCGAACAGGTTTGCCGTGACGCAGTTTGGATCCCACAACACGTTTTGCTTGCCGAAGAGTCACAGATTGCGAATTTGATCCGAGCGATCCGGAAAGTCGCCAAACATGCCGATTCCCTCCGCGACGCAGCTAAGGGATGATTCAAGAGCACCTTCGGTGTAAACAGAGCTCATCACTGTTGTTGAGAGGTCGAACACTCCCTGGCACCCAGTCCCGTAGGCATTGAGCCCGTGCAACAAAATGAATTTCTCGGCGGCGTCGTTGAAGGCTTCTACGGTCGACCGTGGACCTGCACAGGGCGGCTGCAGTTGTTTCGTCAGCTGGCCGAGTGGGGGCTGAATACCTACTTCTATGCGCCCAAAGATGACTTGAAGCAGCGGGCGATCTGGCGTGAGCCCTATACCAAAACGGAATTGTCGCCAATTCAACAGTTGATCGAAGCGTGTGCCCGGCACCAAATCCGCTTTATCTACGGCCTGAGTCCGGGGCTCGACATCGAGTTCTCGAATGCCGCCGAGCTCGATTTTCTCAAGCAACGGTTTGCTCAGCTGTTGGAGGTGGGTGTCGAGCATTTCGCGCTGCTCTTTGACGATTTGCCCGGCGATATGAGGGAGGAAGATTGCCAGGCCTTCCCATCTCTTGCGGCCGCCCAATGCTCTGTCGCCAATGACGTTTACCTGTGGGTTCGAGGGCATTCGCCCGACTGTCGATTCCTTTTCTGTCCAACACCCTACTGCGGTCGTATGGAAAGCTGGCATTTGGCAGGTGCCGGCTATCTGGAAACAGTAGGGGAAAGACTTGATCCTCAGATCGATGTGCTGTGGACTGGACCAGAGATTGTTTCCAAGGAAATCACGGTCGAATCGATCCAAAGGCTGACTGGTAAGATTCTACGTGCTCCTGTGATTTGGGATAATCTGTTTGCCAATGACTACGACCAGCAGCGACTCTATTGTGGCCCCTACTCGGGCCGACCTGTCGAATTGAAACAGCACCTCGCTGGGATCTTGGTCAATCCTAACAACGAACTTGCTATTAACTTCGTGCCGCTCCGCACTCTGGGAGAGTATCTTCGTGCCGAGCGATGTTGGGCGCCACGAGCAGCCTTCTTAGACGCAGTGGCTGCATGGTTGCCAAGCTTCGAGACTGTCGGTGAACCGATTACTTTGGACGAACTGATTCTCCTGGCAGATTGTTTCTATTTGCCCTATGTAGGGGGGCCAAAATCAATGGAGCTTTATGAAGTCATCGAATGTCTCGCCGTCAAACCTGTCGAAGCATGGAAGGGAGCTGACCGGTTGTTTGTGGAGTTGAACGAGCGCGTGCAAACCACGTTCGACAAACTCACGGAGCTCGACAATCGAGAGTTGTTTTACGCCT
>Ga0310121_10003914_pt1 | contig 13388 bp, 8 predicted proteins | sample CB27_Tmax_986_MG_FD_203504 | JGI IMG/M metagenome (GOLD analysis project Ga0310121, IMG submission 203504) | Marine microbial communities from Western Arctic Ocean, Canada - CB27_Tmax_986 | ecosystem: Environmental > Aquatic > Marine > Oceanic | place: Canada: Western Arctic Ocean | collected... | reverse complement strand
CCGTCGTAGACTACCGTGTTGACCGCGCTGATACTTTTCACCGCGGGATCGACTTTCGTCAAATACTTGGCGATTGCTTCTTTGTGGGGAATGGTCACACTCAGGCCACGAATTCCCAGTCGCGGCGCATCTTGCATGAATTGTTCCAAGCTGTCCGGCGGTACTCGGAAGGGAACATAGACGGAATCAATTTCCTGTGCCTCAAAGTCAGAATTGTGAACATGGGGACTCAAACTGTGTCCGACCGGGTCGGCAATAACCCCATACACGGCCGTGTCATGACCAATATTGCGGTACCGATAAATGTCGGTCATCTGTTTGAAGCTAAGCTGACCCGGGGCGAGCGCCCGCTCATGGTGAAAGGTTGCGTAAGTAAATGGTGCGCTAAATTTCGCCGACAGGATGCGCGACGGCGTACCGATATCTCCCATACACATGCCCACGGTGGGTATTTCGCTCTGCTGCATGGTTTCTAACATCCGCAAATTGTCGTGCGGATCGTTGGCCATGGTGGCAAGTTTTATCACGTCGGGATCGAGTTGACACATCCGCGTGTGTAGCTCGCGCAGGTCCTCGGGTGTTTTGCGGAAGTTGTGGTAGCTGACGATCCGTTTCGTTTTTCCGAAGCGGGGGATCAGCCCCGCGATGTCTTCTTCCAGATCGACGTAGTCGACACCCTCCGCGATGGCTTCACGAAGCAGCAGGACGCGCGCTTCCTCGGTACCACTCCATTTCCCGCCATCCTCTTTCCGCCGGCAAGTGATAATGACCTGACAATCGCTATCGCCCCGTTCTGAAAGCAGCCGGCGAATATTGACTCGATTCGAGACATAGTCCAGCCGCAGTTCGACCAGGTCCGCGCCCTGCTCTGCCAGGTGGCGGTGTTCGGCCATCATGTGCTTGTGGCGACTTCGTCCAATTGCAACGCAGATCATGGGGTTGGGCTTTTGAGGAGAGGAGGGGCAACGCCGTTAATGATTTTGGTAGCCGAATTCGTGAGAATTTGGACTTTTGGATGTTGCGTCCAAAGTCTCACGACTTCGGCTACGCCCGAAAACCCGCATTTCATGGTTTTCAAAATACTCAACGGCGTTGGGGGAGGGGGTCTAGGGTCTATGGTTCTATTGTCCTGGATTCCGCTGTGACAATCAAATGCGTTTGAATTGGCGATCGAGCTGTTCTCTTGTGAAGACGAGTGTGGTCGGTCGGCCGTGTGGACAATGGTGGTGGTCTTGGGCCAAATGGCGTTGGGCGAGTAGAGACTCGACCTCCTGCTCGGTCAGAGGATCGCCGTACTTCACGGCGGCCTTGCAGGCGATTCCGTGCATCAGCGCGTCCAGTACGTCGCGCCGCCCTGGTTGGTTGCCCTCTGTGAGCAGTTGTTCTACTAAACTACGGAGTACTTCCCCGGGGCTGACATGAGAGAGCATCGCAGGATAGGCGGCAATAAGCACGGTCTCGCCACCAAAAGGCTCCACTTGCAGCCCCAAACGCCCTAGCAACTCGCGATTGTCGAGCACGGCGGCCGCTTCGCTGGCCGCCAGGTCGACCGGCTCCGGGATGAGCAAGCGCTGGCGCTCGACCGCGCCTCCCAAAACCTTTTCCCGTAGCTGCTCATACAGGATCCGCTCATGCAAGGCATGTTGGTCGATGACCTCGAGCCCTGCTTCGTTTTCGACAACGAGGTAGCGATTGTGAATTTGCAAGGCGGAGCGATCCGAGTGGCCGGCTCGCACCGCAGACGTCGCCGGATCGGCGCGCCACGCCGGATCGGCCGCTAAGCCCTGGGTCCCCTCCATGACTCGGTCTGCGCCTGGGAAGGCGCTGCCATCACGTCGACTCCGACTTTCAGAGCCTAGTTCCCGCACGTCGCGCCTTGACATCTCGTGCGTGGTAGGACCTGCGTGCGCCGTTTGGCCAAGTTGGCTTTTGGCCCAGTCAAACAGTTCGCTCGTCTGCGGCGTGCTTTGGGCGATTTCGTCGTCCGCTGTAGTGGCCGTGCTGCCTGCAGCAGCCTGGCTGGGAATATGGCCTCGGGCCACCAAGTCGGTCGTCAAAAACGTCGACCGCAACGAGCCGAGCAATTGGCTATAAATGGCACCGCCATCCTGAAATCGTACTTCCTGCTTCGATGGGTGCACGTTGACATCCACTTTCGTGGGAGGAATCTCCAAATGCAAGAAACAGACAGGATATCGGCCGGTAAGCAATAACCCCCGGTAGGCTTCTTTGAGCGCATGTTGCAAGGAGGCGTCCCGAATGTGCCTGCCGTTAAGGAACAAATACTGCATACGATTGTTGCTGCGACTCAGCGTAGGATTGGCCACGTAGCCACGCAGCCGAATTTCTTCGCCAGGGCTGTCGATCGCGATCAATGTGTCGGCCAGGGGTTGGCCAAACAGAGAAGCCACGCGCTGGCGAAGGTCGTGGGCGGGCGGCAGATCGTGGACCAGCCGGCTGCCGTGCGTCAAGGAAAAATGCACCAGCGGATTTCCCAGCGCCAAGCGCGTCACGGCTTCGGTAATATGCCCGAACTCCGTGGATGCAGTTCGCAAGAACTTCTGCCGCACAGGAGTATTGAAAAAAAGCTGCCGAACTTCGACGGACGTTCCTGGCGGACAGCCCACCGGGCGAATGGGTTCGGCCTGACCGCCAACAACCTCTAGTTCTGCCCCTGCTTCGCAGGTCGCAGGACGGCTGCGGAGCGAGACGCGACTTACAGCGGCGATCGACGCCAAGGCTTCGCCGCGAAATCCCAGCGTTTCAACGTGAAACAAATCCTCGGCGGTGGCAATCTTGCTCGTCGCGTGGCTCGCTACGGCGAGCGACAACTGATCGGCGGCGATGCCACACCCATTGTCCGTAACTCGCAACAGGTCCACCCCACCCTTTTCTACCACGACATCGACACGCGTCGCCTGGGCGTCTAGCGAATTCTCCATCAGCTCCTTCACGACGCTGGCTGGGCGTTCGATAACTTCTCCAGCCGCGATCTTATTGATCACACTCGTCGATAAATGTAGGATAGAAGGCATCTGGCTAAAGCTGGTATTCCTTGATTTTCCGATACAGCGTGCGCTGGCCAATGCCCAGGATATTGGCTGCTTCCTCACGATTGCCGCTGGTGAATCTGAGCGTCTCAGCAAGGAAGAGGCCCTCAATCTCAGAGAGCGATTTTCCGACCAGATCGCTAAGTCCTTGACCGCCGGAATCGGCAGTCGATGTTTCGTCGCTAAACATGTCGGGAGGCAAATCGTCCAGGTCAAGTACGCCGTCGTAGTCGACCACGACCATACTGTCGACCGTGTTTTTCAGCTGCCGCACGTTGCCTGGCCAATCAAACGCAATCAGCCGTCGCCGAGCCACAGTCGACATGCTCGTGATATCCTTGTGGTGACGGTGACTATGCATCTTGATGAAATGATCGATCAGCAGCGGTATGTCCTGGCTGCGCTGGGCCAAACGAGGAAGGCGCAGCGATATAACTTTCAGCCGATGGTACAGGTCTTCGCGAAAGGTGCCGGCGGTAATTGCCGCTTCCAAGTCGCGGTTGGTGGCCGAAAGGATGCGAACATTGACCGCGATCGGCTCGTTCGACCCGACTCGCGTGATTTCACTATTTTCCAGAACACGCAGTAATTTGATTTGGGTGGGCAGAGGCATGTCGCCCACTTCGTCTAGAAATAATGTGCCGTTGTGGGCGTACTCGAACTTGCCGATGCGATCGACACTCGCATCGGTAAACGCGCCCCGGATGTGGCCGAATAATTCGCTTTCCAGGATGTTTTCGCTCAACGCGGCACAATTGAGCCCTACAAAGGGACGTTTTTTCCGAGGGCTGTTCTGATGAATCGCCTGGGCTACCAGCTCCTTACCCGTACCGGTGTCCCCGTAGATCAACACAGTGGCGTCGGTGGGCGCGATGCGGCGCAAGCGATCAATTACCTCGTGCATTTGGGGACTATGACCAATCACCCCTTCGAAGCCGAACTTTTCATCAAGGCGCCGACTCAGCTCCGCATTCGCGCGGCGCAGATGTTGATTGCGAGAGGCGTTGTCGACTACCGCGCGTAGCTGCTTCAAATCGAGCGGTTTGAGCAAATAATTGAAAGCGCCATGTTGCATCGCCTCAACTGCTGACTGAATCGTGCCGTGGCCGGTGACTAAAATCACCTCGGCATCAGGAATCACTTCATTGCACCGGGCCAGGATCTCCAAGCCGCCGACATCGGGCATCTTCAGGTCGCTGACGACGATTTCAAAGGCATCCTTATCGAGCAGCGCCGCTCCCGCGGCACCGGTGGTCGCCACCGTGCAGGCGTATCCTACGCGAGACAAGCTGTCGGCCATCGTCTCCGCGTGTGCTTCATCATTATCGATGATCAGCGCCCTGATCGGGGGCCCCGTACTGGCGATAGTCTGTGGTGCGGACATAGAGGATAATTTTACAATAAGCGGCAAATAAAAATCAAGCGGAATGAAACGATGGACTACGGACGCGAGCGATTAATGAAGCCGCGCCGGTACCGGCAGTTCGACGGTGAACTGGGTGCCGCGGCCGACTTCACTCTGAACACTGATTCGACCACCATGGGCTTCGATAATTTTGGCGGTGGTCGGCAGACCTAACCCTGAACCTCCAGGTTTGGTCGAAAAGAAAGCGTCGAACATCTGTGCCGCCGTGCGCTCGTCCATACCACATCCCGAGTCGATCACGTACAGGGAGATATTGTCCTTGAGGGCCGATGTGCGCACAACGAGTTGCCCGCCCTTGGGCATGGCCTGTTTGGCATTGAGCATCAGGTTTAAAAAGGCACCGCGGAACGCCTCGCGATCGAGCATAACACTAGGCAGCTCCGAGTCGAGATAGTGCACGATCTCGACCGCAGCCTCCGCCGCTTCCGGCTCAAAAAACTCGAGTGCCTCAATGACTTCTGCATTCAAGTCGGTCGCCTGCAGATCGAGATGGCGAACCTTGGCATAGTTGAGAAAGTCGTCAAGTAGATCTTGCAGGCGCTGGCATTCACGATGCACCAAATCAACACGCTTCGACGCCCGTTGTTGAGCGGGAGACCGGCTCTCTTCCAGGTCTTCGGCAAGCAACTCCATGTTGAGCCGAATCGTTGAAAGTGGATTCCTGATTTCGTGCGCCAAGGCTCCCGCGAGGCGCGCGATCTCGGTGTACTGGTCCATCAATCGCTGAACCGCCTGCGACGTCTTTTCGTTTGATTGTGTTGACGAAGGCGTGGTCATGGGGGGAGTTGTGGGATGTGGGATGTGGGCGGCCGTTTTTTTCCGGGCACTCGTGTGACGAAACGCCCCTCGCAAAAAAAATGCCCGTACTCAGCTTGTGCCGAGTACGGGCGTCGAGTCCATCAGCTTGCGATATCATGTTGCATCTGTAGCGAACGCCATGGAGGCGCGTTCTCTCCAGAGTACTCTAGGTTGCTGATTCCGCCGTTTCGTTACCGGCTGCCTCGTTTTCGCCCAATTCTTGCATGGCAACGCGGCGGCTGAGTTTGACCCGATCCTGCTCATCGACGGCGATTACCTTTACCTTCATCGCGTCACCTACTGAGCAAATATCGGCGACACTGCCAACATATTCGTTGGACAATTCGCTAATGTGGCACAATCCATCTCGACCAGGAAGGATCTCGACGAATGCGCCGAAATCCTTCACACTCGTGACCCTGCCATCGTAGATCTTACCGATCTGCACACTGGCGGTCAGCGCGTCAACGCGCGCCAGGCCGGCTTCAGCCATCACCTGGTTGGCGGCAGCCACGGTCACCGTGCCGTCTTCTTGCACGTCAATCGTACAACCCACCTCTTCCTGGATCCCGCGGATCGTTTTGCCGCCAGGACCAATGAGCAGTCCAATCTTCTCGGGATTGATCGCCGTGCGGAGCAACCTGGGTGCGCTCTCGGCAATGTTATCCCGTGGGCAGGGAATCGCGGAGAGCATGTGGCGAAGTATTTCTACGCGCGCTTCGCGTGATTGCGCCAGCGTGGCTCGGATGATCTCTTCGCTAATGCCATCGATCTTCAAGTCGAGCTGGATACCTGTAATCCCGTTTTGGGTACCGGCGATTTTAAAATCCATATCGCCAAAGTGGTCTTCGTTGCCGATGATGTCCGTGAGCAGTACCCATTTTTCGCCTTCCTTGACCAAGCCGACGGAGATACCTGCTACTGGGTTGGTCAACGGTACGCCGGCAGCCATCAACGCCAACGTCGCACCACAAACACTCGCCATCGAGCTGGAACCATTCGATTCTAAGATGTCGGAAATCACGCGGATGGTGTAAGGAAAGGAGTCGTGATCGGGTAGGACCGGGTTGACGCTGCGTTCGGCCAAAGCACCGTGCCCAATCTCGCGGCGGCCAGGGCCACGAATCGGCCGACATTCTCCTACAGAGAAAGATGGAAAATTGTAGTCGAGCATAAATCGCTTCGTATATTCCTCAAACAAACCATCCACGCGCTGTTCGTCTCGCCCCGTGCCCAAGCAAACTGTCATCAAGGACTGTGTCTCTCCACGCTGGAACAAAGCCGAGCCGTGGAGCCGGGGCAAGAGATCCACTTCACAATGAATGGCCCGCAACTCATTGGCAGTGCGACCATCGGAGCGCACGCCACTGAGGATTTGATCCCGGATTACTTTTTCCTCCAAGTCATGCCAACCCTTGCGGAATGAGCGTACGCAGTAGGCGCCTTCGGCCTCTTCGTCGGGGATCAACTCCGCTTGAACCTGATCGCGGAGCGTCGTGACTGCCTCCGCCTTCGCATGTTTCCCCTCAGTTCGAAACGCCTCTTTGAATCGTTCCTCGTAGCGATCGACGATTATGTCCAAGAGCCCATCGGACTCTGGCGGGACGAAATCCATCTTCGGGGCACCTGCCTTGTCGATCAGCTCCTGCTGCAAGTCACAAAGATCACGGATGACTCCGTGCGCCGCCATCACGGCTTCGGCCATGGTGTCTTCGGGCATTTCACGTGCGAAGCCCTCGATCATCAATACCGCGTCCTTGGTGCCCGAGACAATCAGGTCGAGCGTGCTGGTTTCCAGGTCGTCCTGAGTAGGGAACGGGATAAACTCGCCTCCGATGTAACCCATGCGGACCGAGGCAAGAGGCCCCAGGAACGGCAGGTGGGAAATCCCCAGTGCGGCACAGGCACCGTTCATGGCCAGCACATCGCCGTCGGTCTGGCGATCGCTGGAGAGGACGAAGGTTTGTACTTGCACTTCGTCGTTAAAACCTGGCGTGAACATCGGGCGAATCGGACGGTCGATCAAGCGCGCGGTGAGCGTCTCCTTCATCGTTGGCCGACCTTCGCGTTTCAAGAAGCCACCGGGGAATTTGCCCGCAGCGGCGGCGCGCTCGCGATAGTCGCATGTGAGCGGGAAGAAATCGATACCCGGTCGTGGAGGACCGGTAGCCGCCGCGCACAGCACGGTCGTGTCGCCGTACTGCACCAGACAGCACCCCGCAGCCTGCTTGGCCAGCGCGCCGGTTTCGATGGAAAAGGTTCCCTTACCAATTTTTTTTTCTACTCGAATCTTATTCAATTTTCTAATTCCTACTTTAGGTGGTAGTTTCCGTAGCCAACATCGCTACAAGCGACTTTAGTGGGCTACCTCTTACGGCATCTTGAGCACTTCATGGCAATCACCAGTCGATTCGGAGGTCCCGGCCACGGAGAGGCCCCGTCAATTCAGAGACCCCTTTATTTCGGAGACCCATTGCCAGCGGAGGCGGCCTCTTGTAGCAGCGTCTTCGGCAACACCACGGCCCAAATGCGGAACTTTCCGATTGTCGGGTGTTACTGTCTGGTGCTACGAACTAGTCTTTCGCGATGATTTCCGGCAAGCAATTCGCAGAAAATAATCGTGCCCAAGCTATTTGCGAATATTCAGCCGGCGCAACAAGTCAAGATACAGTTGCGGGTTCTTGCGCTTCACATAATCCAAGAGACGACGACGTCGACTTACCATCCCCATCAATCCGCGTTGGCTGCCGAAATCTTTTTTGTGAAGCTGCAGATGCTTGGTCATTTCAGCAATGCGCGTGGTCAGAATCGAGATTTGGACCTCTGGCGATCCAGTATCCGACGCGTTACGGCCGTACTCACCAATCAACTCTTTCTTTCGTTCTTTCGTAACCGACATCTTATCCTACGTCTTCCTACAACAAAACACATGATACCCTGTACTACAAACTACCTAATTTAGCGATCTCACACCGCTTCGCAAGCGCAATTGGGCAAAGAACTGGCCGAATATAGACAGAAAAACTAGTGAGGGAGCGCTTTGCGGACGTCTTTCAGGCGGATTACGTCCCAGGCCAGGCCAAGCTTCTCCATTACCAGAATGGCCCAATAGGTCATGTCAATTTCCCACCAGCGATGGCCCTGGCTGGCCACCCGCTGATAAGCGTGATGGTTGTTGTGCCAGCCCTCGCCCCAGGCCAACAGCCCGACCCACCATAGATTGCGGCTGTCGTCGGAGGTTTCATAGTTGCGATAACCCCAGAGATGCGTGGCGGAGTTCACAAACCAGGTAATGTGGAGTACGTAAACCATGCGGACGCCTAAACCCCAGAATAGCATGGAACATCCAGCACGGGTCGTGCCGAGTCCCCAACCCTCCGGTCCGAAATACCCGAACACAAATAGCGCCGCCCCAAGCATCAGATGGGACGGCAAAAACAAGTGATGCATCACCACCATCATTCGGTCTTTTACCATGTCAGGAGCATAGCGGGTGACCAGGTCCCGGTGCCATTTGCGTCCAAAGTCGGGCATGAACCAGAGCACGTGGCTCCACCAGCCACCATCTTTTGGCGAATGGGGATCCCCTTCCAGGTCGCTGAAGGCGTGATGCTTGCGGTGTTGGGCAACCCAGGTGAGAGCCGAACCTTCGCCTGACAGGCCGCCTAGAAACGCGAGCAACCAACGTATGGGCCGGTAGGTTTTAAAACTTTGATGTGTCAGCAGCCGATGATAGCCCATACAAACACCAAAGCTTCCCGTCGAAAACGCCAGCACGATAAAAGCAATAAATCCGGGCCAGCTGAAATAGAATGGCGCGACCAAGGCGAGTAAGTGAACGATCGCAATCCAAATGACCACAGGCCAATTGAGTCCCTTGAGTGCAAACGCATCTAATCCTAATGGTGTGTCTTGAGTTGCTTTTTCTGACACAGTCGGGTTTCCTCTTATCGGTGACGGGCGCGTATCGGGCCCAAATGTTTGCCTATTTCGCGCAGATGCCGCCCAAGCTTAAGGGGCGCGAGAAACAACTCCTAAGTCCATGGTGCAAGGATAAGGAATATCGCTGCAGGTTGCTACCCCGGTTGTGGGTGCATGCGGTCATCTCGGCTACTTGGCTTCGTTCGGGTGGATCAGGTCAGTCCGCCGGCGCGATGGGACCTCGACTTTATAGGTCGCCCTAGTCCGGCTCCGTGGTCATCGAGGACTGGCCCTACAAACGATGAATCCCCACTTCCACTACGGCCCCGTAACGATTGAGTTCGTCGGTAGAAAGGTGGCTAGTTCGATAGACTGCCTAGTTAGGGTAAAATGGGCGGCCCCGCATTTGGCAGTATGGAGGATCTGGGATCCCACGTTCCGATAAGCCGATTCGGTATGCTCAAAATCTTGGCCGTGATAGCGTCCGCTGACCACGGTCCACCTTGGGGTGCACCAGGCCGCAAAACTGGGCGGGTCGCTGTGGCCACTGCCGTGGTGCGGGGCGAGTAGAATATCGACATCCATTGGTCGCTCTGCAATCACTGCTTCCAACCCAGGCGACTCCAGATCGCCGGGGAGCAGGATGGAGTGTCCCTGATATCGAACGCCCAGGAGGATGCTGTTGGCGTTGTCGCCGCCGTCCACCCCTGCCTGTGGAGGATGGAGAATCTCTATTTCGACCGCCGGATCGGCCACCTGAAGGCGGTCGTTCATCCACACCTTGCGGAGCGGAACCGCTGCCTGCTGAACGGTGCGCAACAAGTAAGCGGGCGCTGCCGATTGGCCCTCGGTGGCAACCTGATCAAACATCAGGGGCGAAACATAAACAGCGCCAATCTCGAATCGGTCGAGCAGACCAGGGATCGCATCGTAGTGATCGATGTCGGCATGCGAAAGAATGACCGCGTCGATGTGGGTAATTCCCCGTGACCAAAGATAACCGGCCACTCTTTTGCTGGCTCCGATTGGCGAACCGAGACTCCCGGCATCGTACAGCAGGGTCTGGTTGCCGGGCAGTTCCAACACGACACAAGTGCCGTGGCCCATGGCCAGAAAAGTGCAGCGCAGCTCGTCTGCAGAATCCTTCGATTGAGCAGTTGCCAGGCCGCAGGCAATCCACAAAGCGGCCAGCGCGAGTTGCCACGGCCAGGCAACCCGTAATCGCGGCACAAGATTTAGTAGTGCCAGGCCTCCGTAAAAGATCCACAACCACCAAATTGGCGGCCCCGCGCAGTACAAACTGCCGACTCCGAATTGCGTCGCCATTTCGACGATAGATTCTGTCGCGCCGAGACACCAGGAACAAAACATGCCCAGCCCGGATGCGAGCGGAGGCAACAGCCACCCCCAGGCGCAAATTGCCAAACCAGACACGAGCGCGCCGGCGATCAGCGGCCAAATTACTGGGGTGATGGCGATTCCGATGGGGGTGGAGATATGGAAATGATAAGCTACCAAAGGGGCGGCGACGACCCACACCACAAACGAGGCCACGGTTAGCTCTCCGGCCTTTCTTACACACCAGCGCAGCGACTTATGACGCCACGAGGATGCGTCAAGGATCAGTTGCTTGAGCGGGTCGGGCGGCTTTCTTCGGCGGACCAGTTCGCCATAGCCAACCAGAGCAGCGACGCAGAGAAAGCTCAGTTGAGTGCCGCCGCGAAACAGCTCGCAGGGGTTAACTATCAGCACGACCAGTGCGGCGGCCGCCAACAGGTTGATCATGGAAACGCGTCTGCCCTCGACGAGAGCCCAGAGTCCCAGGAGCACCAGAACCGTGGCGCGAATTACGGGCGGACGTCCGCCCGTAAGTGCCGCGTACGCAATGACCAGTAGCGCCGTGAGCAGCGCCCCCTTGCGGCGCGAAAAAATGCCGCTGCAAACGATTCCGCCGATGGCCAGCGCAAAGATACCAACGTGTAGGCCAGACACGACCAGCAGATGGACGGTGCCCGTCTGAAGGAACGCTTCGGTCGTGGTTTTGTCCAATCGCTCACGGGCCCCTAGCAGTATTGCCAACGCCAGGTCGCCGTTGGCTTGTCCTACGTATTGCGACAGTCGCCACTCGCATCGCTGTCTCACGTGATCAATCCATCGGCGCACAGGACTAGCCGTGGCCGGTTCCGTGACAGAAACGCATTCGGGCGATCGGCAGAACAGTTTACAGTACCGCCCAGCGCCCCGTTCGACGTTTGCCCAGTCGTATTGTCCCGGGTTGACTGCGGGAAGCATGCGTCCGCACAGAGCAAAGATGACTAAACGGTCGCCGGTCGTCACGCCTTCGAGTTCCCCGGCCACTCTTAGTCGACAAATACCTGAAACTTCGCGCCACCGCGTACCGTCGCGCAGCCGCGTCACCCGCACAAATAGTTCACTGGTGGGTCCTAGGGGCACGGCTCGCAAGGGATCGATGGCGGGGGCCGGACTCCGCTTCGTCCGATCCAGGGCTACCGCTTCGACGCATACGGGCTGCGATTCCTCACGGGCGAAAAGGCCCAACTGGTCATCGGCCACATAGTTCCAGTGGAGATGGTGCTGGCCCCCGGCTACAGCAGCGAGCGCCAAGAGCAAAGTCGCGGCAGACGCTCTCTGCTTACCGCGGCGCAGCAGCACCACCGAAGCGAGCAGCCCTCCCAGGGCGGTCAACCACCAATGCAGCAGGCTCGTGCCGCATGGAAGGGTCGTGTACCGATCGGCCAGGATGCCGGTTGCCCAGGCGAGTGCAGCCAGCAGAAGCGGCCTGGAGGGCGCGCGTCGATCGGAGGGAGATGCTACCGCCGGCATGGCAGGTGGGGTTCGCAAGGGTGAGAATCACGGTGCAGGGGAAGCGGCATTCTACCGCGAATGAGGGGCTGAGGAAATTCCCCGTCCTCGAGTCGCCAGTTCCTCCCACCTACAGGGCCAAAATTCATCGGGTCGCTTGAAGGGCCGTGGCAAAGCGGGAACAATACTTCGTTGCCGCCTTTCTTCCACCCCCAGACAGCCAAGCGGCCGCTTCCCTGGATTTCACCACATCCCCCGCGAATATCCCCTGCCCTGCCGCTCGTTGAGGGTCAAGGCTCGTCCCGCGAGTATCCGCTGTGAGACGCGTCCCTCCGCCGCCCAGGTCCGACAAAAGCAAGTTTCGCCGCTAACTAAGTGTGGTGGCAAAGTCGGCTTCGCCGATCGCCGCTTTGGTGATCCCAAATCGCCCGGAATTGGTATAATAGCCTCAGGTCAAGGTCGTCCGCTGCGGCAATGCGCGGCGACCACCACACTCCCCGGAGCTGCTCTTGATTCCGCGACGCGTACTGTTTGGAAATCCACAAAAGGCCTCGGCCCGGATTAGCCCCAATGGAAAATGGCTCAGCTTCTTGGCCCCCGTGGAGGGCATTCTTAACGTGTGGGCAGGGCCGGTGGACGATATTTCCGCGGCCAAGCCGGTCACCGACGACAGGACACGCGACATTCAGGGCCACAGCTGGGCTTACACTGGCGAGCACATTCTCTACGCGCAGGACAAAGAAGGCGACGAAAACTGGCACATCTATGCTACCCACGTCGAATCGGGCGAAACCAAAGATCTCACGCCATTGGAAAACGTTCATGCCAGGATTCAGGCCACCAGCCAAAAGTTTCCGAACGAACTGCTGATTGGCCTCAACGACCGCACTGCTCAGCTGCACGACGTGTACCGGGTTAACATCCTCACCGGCGCGCGGAGCCTCGTCCAGGAGAACCAGGGCGTCGCGGCCTACATTACAGACGACGAGTTTCAGATCCGCTTTGCCTTTAACTTCACCGCGGAAGGTGGCCAAGTATTGCTCAGGCCCAAGACGGAGGGAGAAACAGGTGCAGGGGCCGATTGGGAGGAGTTTATCGACACGGGACCGGAAGACGCCATGACGACGGGCCCGGCTGGTTTCGACAAGTCAGGGCAGGTGCTTTATTTGCAGGATAGCCGCGGTCGCGACACAGGAGCCTTGTTTGCCATCGATCTTTCGACCGGCGCGTCCTCTTTGCTGGCGGAGGATTCCCGTGCCGACGTCGGTGACATCTTGGCCCACCCCACGGAAAAAACGATTCAAGCGGTGGCCTTCACCTATGCTCGCAGCGAGTGGCAAATACTTGACGAATCGATCCGTGCTGACTTG
>Ga0310121_10003913_pt1 | contig 13390 bp, 8 predicted proteins | sample CB27_Tmax_986_MG_FD_203504 | JGI IMG/M metagenome (GOLD analysis project Ga0310121, IMG submission 203504) | Marine microbial communities from Western Arctic Ocean, Canada - CB27_Tmax_986 | ecosystem: Environmental > Aquatic > Marine > Oceanic | place: Canada: Western Arctic Ocean | collected... | reverse complement strand
CGTCGATCGTATCAGTCGCGCTGATTACCTTTGGAGTTTCTCGGCTGCAGCCTGCGGAACCTCAGGTCGACCGAGACACCATCTATCTCGATACCGTGCAGAAGGGTTCGATGGTGCGGCAAGTGCGTGGCACCGGAACACTCGTGCCGGAGGAAATTCGCTGGATTCCGGCTACGACGGAAGGGAACGTTGACCGGATCCTGATCGCTCCCGGCGCCGAGGTCCAGCCGGACTCCGTCATCCTGAAGCTAAGTAATCCCGAACTTGACCAAAGCGCACTGGAGGCCGAGTTCAAGCTGAAGGCTGGGGAAGCGCGTTACATCAGCCGGAAGGTGGATCTCGATAGTCAGTTCCTCACACAAAGGGCAGCTCTAGCTACCGTTCAAGCCGGGCTGACGAAGGCGAGTCTTCAGGCCGAAGCCGACAAAGAGCTGGCGAGTGAGGGTTTGGTTTCCCAGATTCGGCTCAAACAGTCGCAGGTCACCGAGCAGGAGTTCCAGACCAGATTTGAGCTGGAGCAGGAGCGTCTGAACATCGCGACCGAGTCTGTAGAAGCCCAACTCGCTGTCGAGCAAGCCGAAGTTGATCGTTTGCGAACGCTCTGGCGGTTACGACTTAATCAGGTCGCAGACCTTGAAGTCCGTGCAGGTATGAGCGGTGTCCTTCAACAGGTTCCGATCGACGAGGGGCAGCGCGTGATGGCGGGGACCAACCTCGCCCGCGTCGGCGATCCTTCACTGTTGAAAGCGGCGCTACGGATTTCCGAGACTCAGGCCAAGGACATCCAGATCGGACAGTCGGTTGCGATCGATACCCGAAACGGGATCATCCCGGGCCATGTAGCACGTATCGATCCGGCCGTCGAGAACGGCACGGTCACTGTCGACGTGACGTTGGAGGGGCAGCTGCCGCGGGGCGCGCGCCCGGATCTGACAGTGGATGGCACGATCGAATTAGAACGGCTCGACGACGTCGTTTTCGTGGGTCGGCCAGTGTTCAGCCAGGAACAGAGCGTAGTCAGCCTGTTCCGCCTCGACGGCGAGAGAGCGGGGGCAACACGTACCCGGGTGAGTCTTGGGAGGGCGTCCGTGAACACGATCGAAGTGCTCGAAGGCCTACAGCCTGGCGATCGGGTTATCCTGTCTGATATGTCGGCTTGGGACGCGTTTGACCGGGTCCGCTTGAAGTGACGCTCGCTGGAATGAATGCCTTCTTCGTGGGTGCAAGAAGTTTAAGGAGGCGACCGTGACCAAAGCCGCTCAGCCTCTCATCCGCCTCCACAGAGTCACGAAGGTCTTCTACACCGACGAGGTCGAGACGCACGCGCTGGATGGCGTCACTCTCGACATTTCCACAGGGGAGTACATCGTAATCGAGGGCCCGTCTGGGTGCGGAAAGTCGACCTTGCTTTCGATCCTCGGCCTGCTGGATTCACCGACAGGTGGGAGCTATATCCTCAACGGGCGGCCGGTGGCGCAGCTGACGCAAGCTGAGCGGGCGCGCACCCGGAACCGGGAGGTCGGTTTCATTTTTCAGAGCTTCAACCTGATCGGCGACCTGACTGTCTACGAGAACGTAGAGCTTCCGCTCACCTACCGAGGGATGAAACCGGCCGAGCGCAAGGAGCGGGTCACTCAGGCGCTCAACGAGGTGCAGATGGTACACCGCGGAAAGCATTTGCCTAGCCAACTTTCGGGCGGTCAGCAACAGCGCGTGGCTGTGGCGCGCGCCGTTGCTGGTCAGCCGTTGATCTTGCTCGCAGACGAGCCGACCGGAAACCTCGACTCGAAGAACGGCGAAGCGGTAATGGCTCTGCTCCAGGCCCTCCATAAGGAAGGGTCCACCATCTGCATGGTCACCCACGATCCTCGGTACGCGGAACACGCCAAGCGGAGGATCCATCTCTTTGACGGCCAGGTAACAAACGGCGCGTCGCCGCATCTCTGACACGGTTTCGTCTCCAAGAGGTCCGTCCAGAAAAATTATTGGTTGCTCGAGCTTGACTGCCCGTCCATGGCATCGTGGGCAAAGAATGCAACTTAAGGCGCTGCAAGCGCAGACGTTCCTTATCGAGCCGGTCAACCCCTGAGAGAGCAGCTATGCGAAATCGTTCAACAGGGAAGCTCCGGGATGAACTTCTCGACTGGGAGCACTTCTACACGTTGACCGAGCGCAAGATCTTGATCGCCCCCTGGCGGCGGCAATACAACATGGTGCGGCCATAGAACACCTTGGGCTCTCGGCCATCGGCGACGGAAGCCGTCCAACTCACGCCACGGAGTGGCTTGACTAGGAGCCCAGCTCTCTCATGAGAACTAGCCCGATCACTAGGGGCAGGTCAGGCTCACCCCCGCGGCATCCGTCGGGGCTGGCGGTCACGAAACCAGGGCCTGGGCTCGTCTGAAGTATCCGGGTGCGCTGAGGCGCGCGCACAGATCGAAGAATCGCGGCTTCGGTCCTGCCCATTCCAGCTCGTCGACCGACTCGAATACCGGAACGTTCGTTCGCAGCGTCGCGAGATCCCGAAAGAGTACGGCCTGCTCGCGTTGTTCGGTCAGTGTGCGGGCCAGCCTTGCTGCCCCGCGGACCGTGACCTCCCAGGCGTTTGCATCGTCCGGGATGTTTTCGAGATGTTTGTAGCGGGCTAGCAAGGTCGCCGCTGATTTTGCCCCCCAGCCCGCGAGACCCGGAAACCCATCAGCCGAGTCGCCGACGAGCCCCAGATAGTCGGGGATAGATGCCGGGTCAACTCCGAACCGCCCGCGCACCCCATCCGCGTCCCGCACCGTCCCGGTCCGGCGGTCGAATTGAACGACTTGGCGTTCCTTAACGCATTGCGCGAGATCCTTGTCCGGAGTACAGACGAAAACCTGCTCCACCCGCGGATCGGATACGGCGCGCGCAGCGGCCGAGGCAAGCGCATCATCTGCCTCAAATTCGCTCATGCGCCACACGATGACCCCGAGGGCATCGAGGGCCTCTTCGAGAGGGCTGAATTGTCCGTGGAGCACCGGATCGATCCCTTCGCCTGTCTTGTACCCCGGCCAGAGCTCGTTACGGAATGACTTGCTGACGTGATCCGTTGCAACTCCGAGATGGGTCACGTTTTCTTCCAGCATCGTGATCACAGACCCGAGGACACCGCGGATCGCCCCGACCTCGTGCCCGACGGAGTCGGTCGCCGACGGCACCGCATAGAAGTGCCGGAACAGCTCGTACGTACCGTCGAGGATAAAAATGTTCATGGGCGAGCCTGGAACACGACTCGCAAAAAAAATGTTCGGCTCAAGCTTAAGGGAATGCGTGAGCAGGGGTGCTTATGCTACGCCCTCCTCGGTCACCTTGTTGGGCTGTTCCCGGTCTGACCGCAGCGGCTGCCGAGCCTCGACGAACGCACTTAGCTGCTGGCTTCGCGCCGGGTCCCGAAGCTTGCGCAGCGCAGCCGCCTCGATCTGACGGATCCGCTCCCGCGTGAGTGAGAATTTCTCGCCGAGCTCCGCCAAGGTAGGTTCTCCGCCATCGACTAGACCGAAACGCATTCGGATCACCTCGCGCTCCTTCGGGCTCAGGGACTCTAGCACCGACTCTGTCTGCTGCTTGAGATCGTAGGCGATCGCTGAGTCCGCTGGGCTGAGTGCCGACCGATCTTCGATGAAGTCGCCAAACGAACTCTCGTCCCCGTCTCCAATCGGCGAATCGAGAGAGACTACGGACTGGGCGATTTTGCGAGCCTTGCGCACGACCGACAATGGCAGGTCGGCACGCTCGGCCAACTCCAGAGGCGTGGGTTCGCGACCCAGGTCACGCGTCAGCGTCTGGGCTGCCCGGTTCAATTTATTCAGGGTTTCGATCATGTGCACGGGAATTCGAATGGTCCGGGCCTGGTCGGCAATGGCGCGTGTGATCGCCTGACGGATCCACCAGGTGGCGTACGTCGAAAACTTAAACCCACGACGGTAGTCGAACTTATCCACCGCGCGCATCAAACCGATGTTACCTTCTTGAATCAGATCGAGGAAGGCCAGCCCGCGGTTGACGTACTTCTTCGCCACCGAGACGACCAGCCGCAAGTTGGCTTCGGTGAGTTCCTCGCGCGCCTGATCGGACTGGGCGGTGCCGCGTGAGATTGTCAGCTTGATTTTTGCCAGCTCGTCGGCGGTCTCGCCAATCTCAAGAAGTCGTTCGGTAAGCGTGTGGCGTGCCTTCTGAAGCGCGCTCGCGGCTTGTTCGCCGCCTTTCTGCCTGTTCCGCGGCTTGGCCGCCGCCTGCTGCGCCAGCAGCTCTATGCGTCGCTCGGCCTGACGTAATGAGGCGATAGTACCGTTGACCTTGTTCCTGAAATCTTGACGAACGCCAGGCACGAACTTGATAGAGCGGATGGCTTTCGACACGAAGACTCTGGCACGCAACACTCGCCCCATCATTCGTGCGGAGACACGCCGGTTGCTCTTTCGGATTGCCGCTACCCGCGACTCGCGCCGCGACAGTTCCTTGAGCGCCGCAGCAACGGCATCTATCTCTCCGAGGAAACGCTTAGACCGATTGGCCAGCTGACGGTCGGTCAGTTCCGTGTCTGGCAGCTTAATCGTTTCCCGAAGCGTACGCTCGCCGGCACGCAGTTGTTCGCCAAAGTGAACGACTTGCCGCGCGATGATGTTGCTGCGAGACAACGCGAGGCTGATCCGCTTCTCACCACGTTCAATGCGCTTAGCGATCGCTACTTCCCCCTCCCGAGTGAGCAGCGGGACGCGGCTCATCTGGCGCAGGTAGGTCCGGACAAGATCCTGTCCCTGATCTACATCGTCTCCCGCAGGGTGTATCTCTTGTGCTTCGGACGTGACCCGTTGCGCCGGCCGGCGACGAGACTCCTCAGTGCGATCTGAACTGTCGACCTCAATCCCTTGACTTTCTAATTCCTGCAGGAGAGCGCTCAGTTCTTCAGATTCGAGGTCGCCAGTGATGTGCTCCAGGACCTGATCCAAAGATAGAAATCCGCGTTCTTGGCCTAGCGCCACCAGCTCTTTCACAACTTCCGGGCGGTCCTGTATCAGCAATTGGTTCCTCTTTCCACGTACCCTGTCTCTTATGAGTATCGGCGGCGCGACGCGCCACGCCATACCCGAATAATGCCCCTTTAACCTTTTTGCCCGTCTGGGACAGTTAATTTGGTTAAATTTTTGCTAATTCTATCAATATTTAGTGGCAAACGCTGCAGAAAAAACCGTGATCCGACAGGCCGTCGGCCAAGAAATACCCGCTGGGGGTTGACCGTGCCTTCCTGGCCCTAGGAAAGTGAGGCCTAGCGCGAGAAAAGCCCGGCTCAGGCTGTCAGCCACTCCACAGAATTTAGTGGAAAAAGCTGTCGGAAATGGCGAGAAAGCACCCGGTAAACCGCGGCCCTGGCTCAGGACGCCGTGCGGAGGGCGCGCCTCGACCTACTGGTGGCCATGGGTCAGTTCCCGCTATAGGCGTCGGCCGGTAGAACTGGCGTCCCCACGGCCTATTGGTGGCTAATGGCATAGAGATACTGGTGCCCGCGCAGGTACACGTTGTTGTCCACTAGCGCCGGTGAAGAGTCGAAACCGTCATCTAGTTTGTTCGTCGCCAGCACCTCGAACTCCGGTCCGGAGCGGATGACGACCGTCGTGCCATCGCGGCCGGGAAAGTACACTCGCCCCTGGGCGGCCACCGGCGAGGCGAAGACGTTCGGAGCACCGGGGAGCCGCTGGTTTTGATAGTGTGGTCTGCCTGTTTGCGCGTCCAACGCCGACAAAATTCCGGAATTGCTCTTGAGGAAAAACAGGATGCCGTCAACGAGCACCGGCGATGGCACATACGGCGTATCACGATCCCGGGTCCAGACGATGGCATCCGTCCCGTCTATGTTCCCGAACGCATCGACCACGCGGATGGCCTTTAGGTCGTTTCCTCGAAAGCCGCTCATGAGGAAGAGTAGTCCGTCGCCGTACACGGGAGATGGGATGGCATTCATCGTGAGACCGTCGCTCTCCCACACGACACTGCCGTCTTCGAGGTCGTAGCTCCGGACGCGATCCATGGCGGGCACAATCACCTGCGGACGCCCATTCACGGAGAGGATGAGTGGGGTAGCCCACGTGTCGATTTCGTCCCGCGGCACGCGCCACAGCTCCTCGCCGGTTCTGGCATCGACCGCGAAGACATACGAATCTCCGTGCAAATGGTCCCAGACGACGACGAGCGTGTTTCCGAATAAAGCCGGTGTCGAACCCTCACCGAACTCGTTCCTCATGCGCTTGTCGCCGAGGTCCCGTTCCCAGAGCAGCGCGCCGTCCATGTCGTAAGCGTAGAGGCCGAACGATTCGAAGTAGGCGTACACGCGCTCACCGTCAGTCACAGGCGAGCTCGAGGCCCAAGTGCTATTCGCCGGGTGGCCTGCTTCGTGGGGCTCTTGCTCCGTCGCGATTCTCTCCCAGATGGTTCGGCCGGTCACGCGGTCAATGGCCATGACCATGAACTGATGGATACCGCGTGATCGCTCACCACCGCGCGGATCGTGCTGTGTGTCGCCCGCCACGTCCGTCGGGATCGCCGTCAGTACGAAGATCCGGTCATCCCACACGACCGGCGAGGCGAATCCCCGACCGGGAATCTCCACTTTCCAGCGTATGTTCTCGGTTTCGCTCCATTCGACCGGGGGATTGGCAGTCGTGGACACCCCCGTATTGTTGGGGCCGCGCCACTGCGCCCAAAATCGATCGGCCGATGAATCTTGCGCACGAACGGCTGGGCTCAGTAGCGCAAGGGCGCCGAGTGCGGCGATGCAAGCCTTACTTATAGACGTTTTCTTCATCTTTTCTTTCTAGCCAGGTTACACTGACTAAGGAATTTAGTCGCTGTCCAGCGCTGCTCACGCCTCCAGATCCACACAGCAGTCGACGGGGACGGTAGAAACTATCTGGATGCCGTGAGACTTCGAATCTGTCGAACTGCGGCCTCGACCAGTAGCTCGACGCCCTTCTGACCATACTCCGCGCTCGCGCGCGTGGGATCGCCAGACACACCGCTTCCCTCGAACCCGCCACCCGGCGCCAATAGATCCCGACGGACGTGCTGGGGCGCCACCGCGAGCAGCCGCGAGGTATCGAGGATGCCCGCGTGTCGCCCGAGAGATTCTTCGCTTTCTCCCTGAGCGATCAACCACTCGCGAAAACCTTTATCGTCGTAGTAGTCACCGATGAAGTGAACGCGCGCAGCCTCGGCAGCCCAGTCCGTGTTTAGCATCTCCGCCACCTCCGCCATGCCTGCCTGATTTCCGCCGCTGTCCCCGATGAGCACGATGTCGACGAAACCATGCACCTTGAAGCTGCGTGCCGCGTACTCGATCAGCGCCATGAAATGTTCGTTCGGCAGCGTGATAGTGCCCGCATATCGCATGTGTCCCGACGCTGGCTCGAGGGCCCCTTCGGGCACGTAGGTCACAGCCGGCGCGACCAGGGTGTTCCCCAGCCGGCGGGCTATCAGCTCTGCCGCGTTGTTGACGAGGTACTTGTGTTTGCCGAGGACCATATGCGGGCCGTTTTGTTCAGTGCCCGCCGTGGGCAGAATGATGGTTGTCGTGCCTTCTTGGATCGCGTCACGCACTTCCATCCAGGTAAGCTCTTCCAGATACAAGCTGGGTGTTACTTGGGCGGTGGCGGTAACAGCGACGCAGATTAGCGCCACCGCCATTAGACTGGCTAATCGCTTCATGACAGCTCCTGTTGTGCCAACGACGCGGCCATTATAGGTGGACATGGAACGGTTCTGAGCAGGTAAATCCAATGATTTCCGCATGTGTTCCTCAATAGTATCTTTGGCCTCAGCCCCGTTTGGCCGGCGCGGTTGCTCTTGTATCAATACTGGCGCGAGATGTGCCAGGTGGTTGGACAGAACCGCTTGACTCCGGAGTCGACTCCAGGATGCATACTAGACTCGGATCGTAATCTAAGGGGTCCGGGCCGTGCAGACCAAGGGTGGGCCAGTGTATCGAATAAGCGAGTTTTCGGCGCGAACCATGTTGACGCCGGAAACAATTCGGTGCCATGAACGGCTGGGGCTCGTGCGGCCAAGCAGAACCGAGAGGAGGGTGCCGTGAAACACAGGTGGTCGTCGGTGGCCGTAGCCACCGTGCTGAATCTCGGCCTTTCACCGCTGGCAGGGTGCACGAGTGACGTCCCCGTGAGGCCGGAAGCCATACCAGCGGCTGGCACGGAAACTGTCGCGCTTCAGGTAGAGGGAATGACTTGAGGCGGGTGTCCCTTGGCCGTGCGCCGAGCTCTACTTAATCTCGAAGGCGTGGTGGGCGCGGACGTGTCGTACAAAGACAAACGAGCCGATGTCCGCTATCGGTCCGATCTTGTGCAACCTCGGGATATGACAATTACGATCGAAGACGCAGGCTTCGAGGCATCAGTAATGAAAAACGAAAATGCTGGCTTCTGACTCCTTGGTGTCGGAACGCATCCCGGCCGCGGTCGGGATGGCGGCGGCGGCGGTAGCGGCGAGCTGTTGCCTGCTGCCGCTCGCGTTGATTACCATCGGCGTGGCGGGTTCCGGGCTAATGATGGCGACGATGCGTTACGAATGGTTTACCCTACCACTCGGGGTCTTTGGGTTGGGGGGTGCCTACGCCCTATATTTTCTGGATCGGCGCAGCTGTAGCACAGTCGGGTGCCAGTTCGTTGGCGAGCGGGGCACCCGGATCACTCTTGCGTTGGCAAGCATTATGGTCGCCATATCGTTACTGCTCAAGTTTTTTCCTGCCTGGACCGCCGAGCTACTTCAACGACTGTGAAACACGGTGCGCCACCAGAAGTATCGCCACATCGAAGTCCGTCCCATCGCCGGCGCACTCGGTGCTGAGGTCGACGGCGTCGATCTCTCGCGCCCGCTCGACGACGGCACCATTGACGAGATCCGCCAGGCCTTCCTCAACAATCTGGTGATCTTCTTTCGCAACCAGACACTGACCCCGCACGAGCAGCTTGCCTTTGCCCAGCGATTTGGCGAGCCTATGGAATACCCACAGCTCAAGGGGCTGCCAGATTGCCCGCTGATCACGTCCGTGATCAAGTTGGAGCACGAGCGGATCAACTTCGGTGGCGTATGGCACTCGGACACCAGCTATCTGGAATGCCCGCCGCTGGCGAGCATGCTCTACGCTGTTGATATCCCGCCGTATGGCGGCGATACGCTCTTTGCCAATCAGTACAGGGCCCATGAAACTTTGTCAGAGGGCCTGAAGAAGACCTTGAGCGGATTGGTTGGGATCAACTCATCAACAAAGGCCCATGCGTCCCGGACGCGGGAGGACCGCCTTCGCAACACTGGGACGGAGGCGAAGGTGCTCGTTGGCGAGCATCCGGTCGTGAGAACGCACCCGGAGACCGGCCGCAAGGGACTTTACGTCAACGTCGGGCACACGACGTGTTTTAAGGGTTGGACAGAAGAGGAAAGCCGGCGGTTGTTGGGCTTTCTCTTCGCCCACCAGGTCAGGCCTGAGTTCACTTGCCGCTTTCGTTGGCAGCCGGGCTCCATGGCGTTTTGGGACAACCGGTGTGCCCAGCATAATCCGGTGAATGACTATCAGGGGATCCGGCGCGTAATGCATCGCGTGACGTTGGCCGGAGATGTTCCGCGCTAAGGGTCGGTTATCGTTCTTCGCTATCAGCATGAAGCCTGTGCGGACTCCCGAGCCCTCAGCCCAGAGCGCCTGAGTCTTAGAACCACACCGTTAAGGAGTCATTTTCTGGTGTGGGGTATATTCCAGACCCTGCAGAGAAACACCCTACAGTGTGGGCAGCTGACGGATGCTGCTATAGGCTTACCCAACGCCAGTCATATCAACAAAGAAACCCCTATCGGAGGAGGAGCCATGCGGAAGCAAGCAGTGTCGGTCTTGACGGCGGCGGCGGTCCTGGTTTGTGTGGCGTCCGTGTGGGGCCAGCCGAGGAATCGGGCACCCGTCAATTTGCCCGCCGGCGATGGAAAGGCCCTGATCGAGGCGAACTGCTCACAGTGCCATGGGCTCGACCGGATCGAGGGCGCCGGGTTCACGCGGGACGGTTGGGCGGAGCTGTTTAGCTCGATGGTAGAGCTGTCGGAAGGCGAGGCTGACCTGGCAGCGGACTACCTGGCCACGCATTTCCCGGAGACGGACGAGCCTCGTGCGGTTCTGATTCCCGGTACCGCTTCGGTCTCGATCCGGGAGTGGCAGGTGCCGTCGCTTGGTTCTCGGCCGCATGACCCTCTGGCCGCTGCGGATGGGTCCGTGTGGTGGACTGGGCAGTGGTCCAGCGTTCTGGGACGGCTCGATCCGACGACGGGCATCATGAAGGAGCATCCCTTGCCACCCGATTCTGGACCTCATGGCCTGGTGGAGGATGCAATGGGCAACGTTTGGTTCACTGGTATTTCTCAGAACTACATCGGCAAGCTCAATCCGACGACGGGAGAGGTGACCCAATACCCGGTATCCAAAGAGGGTGCCCGTGGGCCCCACACTCCAATCTTTGACCAGACCGGCACGCTGTGGTTCACGCTTCAATCGGGCATGGTGGGCAGGTTGGTTCCAGAGACGCGCGTAATGACGATTGTTGCGACACCCAGCGACAACACGTATCCGTATGGCATCGTGGTGAACTCAGCGGGCGTTCCTTGGTACGTCGATTTTCGGGGCAATCGATTGGGAAGCGTTGATCCGGAAACGATGGAGATTCGCGAATATGCGTTGCCGAACCCAGAAGCGCGTCCCCGCCGCATCGCTGTCACGCCGGATGACGTGCTGTGGTATACGGATTACGCGCGCGGTTACTTGGGCCGGTTCGAGCCGGAGACCGGTGAGGTGCAAGAGTGGCCGTCTCCAGGCGGCCACGAATCCCGGCCTTATGGCATCGCCGCGGTGGGCAGCATCGTGTGGTACAGCGAATCGTCAGTGAAACCGAATACACTTGTGCGCTTTGATACCGAGAGGGAAAGCTTTCAGACGTGGGCGATCCCGTCTGGTGGAGGAGTGGTGCGTAACATGATGGCCACGGCGGACGGCGACCTCGTGTTGGCGTGCAGCGGTGTGAACCGCGTCGCCTTGGTGGAAATTGAGAATGGCCTCGGCTCACAGTAGGGATTGACCCGTTCTGCGTGGACGCTGCTGCGTTCCGGCCCAGGTTTCGACCGTGCGCTCTCGCACTGTACCCGTCGTCGTTCGTCGCACCTGCCGCGTTTCTCGCTGGTCTGGCTGGCCTGGTTGCCGTTAGCCCTGCGAGAGGCCAACAGGTGGCTGACGGCCTGCCGGCAGGCAGCCGAATCTTGACCGCGGAGCGGTAGCAGGAGGGCGAGTAGTATCGAGTTGGACGGCTTGCTCGACACAATGGTCTGGAGTTGGGCCGTTCCCGCCACCGACCTTTATTCAGCAAGACCTGCTCTTCGACGTCTCGCCGACCGAGTGATTCATAGCGCTTGTGATCGAAGAGTGTGGCCGACGGCGCTATTGCAAGTAAACGCCAGCATGAACGGAGTCGTCGAGGCGACGAGGCACTGGCCGCGGTTGATTAAAATTCTTAATTTTGGATCAGCTGAGACTCTTTCGGCGTTATAGGGTTTCCCGGCTGCGAAGCTCCAACGAAACTAGGGCTGTGCGAAATCGATCGAATACACTATGTCGTTTCGGGTTTGAATGGAGGCGGTATGTTGGACGGGAGCAACCAAAAAAAATCTGTCGGCGTTGCCAGATTCGCCATTAGATTCGCCGCGATCGGTTGCGTTGCTTGGATTCAGACGCCGGCAGTCTGGGCTCAAGCGGTAGGTCAGGTGACAGCCATCGTTATCGATGGACCGACGCCTCCAGCAGTGACCGCAGAACGCGTCTTGGCGCAGGAAGCTAGCCCGAAAGACCGGCGCACGATGCAGGCGTTCCGGATGGGCGCCGACGAGTCGATTGTGCTCGACGGACGGCTGGACGAACCGGTCTGGAACGACGCGCAGTATGTAGACGGCTTCGTCCAGGCCGAACCGTTCCAGGGCCAGCCCGCGAGCGAACGGACCGAGGTGCGCGTGCTCTACGACGATGACGCTATCTTTGTCGGTGCCCGGCTCTATGATCGCAATCTCTCACAGGTCGTAACCACGGATACGAGCCGCGACTCCAACTTGAGCGATCAGGATTCGTTCCAGGTTATCTTCGACACCTTCCGTGACCGCCAGAACGGATTCGTGTTCGGCACAAATGCAGACGGGATCCAGTACGACGCCCAGGTGCGCAGTCAGGGAAACCCAAGTTCGAGCTGGGACGGGAGCTGGGAGGTTATGACCCAGCGAGATGAGGATGGGTGGGTCGCAGAGTTTCGTATTCCACTGCGGACCCTCCGTTTTGCCCCACCGCCTCAGGTTTGGGGCCTGAATTTCATGCGCAACATACAGCGCAACCGTGAGAGAGCCTACTGGGCACCGTTGCAACAGGAGTTCGAGTTGGGTCGCCTCTCATCTGCGGGCGAATTGCTTGGCTTGGAGGTCAGTCCTCCCCGTAACTTCAAGATACTTCCGTATGCGGTCAGCTCCGCCAACCGCAATTTCACGCTTCGCTCGAAGACCAGCTATAGCAACGACTGGGGGTTCGATGTCAAGTACGGCATCACGCCCAGCTTAAACCTGGACATGACGTACAACACTGACTTCGCGCAGGTTGAGGTGGACACCCAGCAAATCAATCTAACGCGATACAACCTCCGTTTTCCCGAGAAGCGCCCATTTTTCCTTGAGAATTCGGATCTATTTCGGGTCGGAAAGGGCCGAGATCTCGATCTCTTTTTCAGCCGCCGCATCGGCATTGGAGAGGGAGGGGCACTGGAGCCTATCAAAGGCGGCGCTCGTGTCACCGGTAAGGCTGGCGGGTTAAACGTCGGGATGCTGAACATGCAAACTGAGGATGTAGGCCAGCGGCATGGCAATAACTTCTCCGCTGTGCGGCTCAGTCGGGATCTGCCGAGCCGCTCGGGCGTCGGGATGATTTTCGTCAGCCGGACCGGGACCGGCAGCCAGGCGGGGACGGACAACTGGAATCGCACGTGGGGGCTCGACGGCAGGCTCGGGGTCGGCGAGGCCCTGAGCTTGACCGCCTTTGCTGCAAGGACTGAGACACCGGGCCTCTCGGGACGCGACTATGCCTACAACCTCGATTCGTACTACGACAACGGCAGCCATCAGATAACCCTTGAATACGGTGTCACCGGCGAGGATTTCAATCCGGAAGTCGGGTTCCTCGATCGCGCCGACGGCTACCGCCGCATTAATGTGCGCCTTCAGGAAACGATGCGCCAGGAGCGGATCAGAAACTGGGGTTTTCGTGAGTTCCTGCCGCACGTCGGTTATACGCGGT
>Ga0310121_10003912_pt1 | contig 13396 bp, 22 predicted proteins | sample CB27_Tmax_986_MG_FD_203504 | JGI IMG/M metagenome (GOLD analysis project Ga0310121, IMG submission 203504) | Marine microbial communities from Western Arctic Ocean, Canada - CB27_Tmax_986 | ecosystem: Environmental > Aquatic > Marine > Oceanic | place: Canada: Western Arctic Ocean | collected... | reverse complement strand
TCGTGACGAAACTTTCCACGCTACCACACAGGTTTGCCAGTCGCTCCCCCTCCCGCGCGAATTCGATCGCTTCGAAGAGGGCCTGCTCGGTCGCCGCCAGGAGCCGCCGGGCCTCGGACGTGATCGGTCCGACCGGCACCGTCATGGCGTTATCTCCGATCCAGCCGTCCTTGGTGACCCCGATGTCGATGCTCACCAGGTCGCCCGGTTGAATGCGCCGCTTGTTGCCGATTCCATGCACCACTTCTTCGTTGATCGAGATGCAAATGTTGCCCGGGAATTTGCGATAGCCCAGGAAGGTGGGAGTTCCGCCGCGCTCCTTGATCAACTCCGCCGCGTATGCATCGATCTCCGCCGTAGTCCGCCCGGGCTGGATGTAGCGTGCCGTGTCCTGCAGGACTTCGCTGGCAGCCTCCCCCGCGATCCGCATCTTGCGAATCTCGGCTTCGGTCTTGATGGGAATCTTGAGGCGTTTGGCCATCGCTTCAATCGAGATGAAACACGGACTGGATCCGCCGGAAAACCTCTTCCGGCGATCCGACTCCGCTCACGCGCCGCAAACGGTCTGACGTTTCGTAGTAACCAGCCACGGGAGCCGTCAACTCGTCAAATGCCTTGAACCGCATTCGGAAGTTCCCGAGATCGTCGTCGCTCCGCTGGACGAGTTCTGCGCCACAGGACGGGCAACGGCCGGAAGGATCCGCGCCCGAGCGAGTCCCCGTCCACGGACAGACGCTACATTCCCGGCGTTCTCCGACCCGGAGTTCCAACTCGTCCTTAGGCACTTCAAGGATGAGAGCCCGCAACGCGGCTTCCTGGGGGGCCAGGAAGGCGTCGAGGTCCTGCGCCTGCGGAAGGGTGCGGGGAAATCCGTCCAACACCCAGCCGCCATCAACCCCGCTTACCCACGTCAGGGCAAGGGCGAGAGCGAGTTCGTCGGGCACATAGCATCCCGCCGCGAGGTAGGGATCGGCCCGCCGGCCCAACTCGGTGCCCGCCTTCAGCTCCCGGCGCAGTTGCCGACCGGTGCTGAAGTAGGCCAGTCCTCCCTTGTTCGCGAGAAGTCTTCCCTGGGTTCCCTTCCCGGAGGCCGGAGGACCGAGGAGGACAATGCGGGGTACCGCCACGAACAAAAACCGGGATCAATGATTCATGACCCAGGCAACGATCCCCAGCAGGACCAGAACCGCTGCAAAGGCCCAGAGGTAGACCAGCGCGGTGCTCGAGGCAGCGGCCCCGGACCCCTGCGTCCGTCCCCGCCCGCGAATCTTTCCCTTGCGCAGGAATCCGTCGTAGTGTCGCTGAAGGAGGTGCGTCTCGGTCTGCCGGAGAATGTCCAGCAAGACCCCCACCAGGATGAGCAGACTGGTCCCCCCGAAGAAACTCGTCACCACGAAGTTAAGCCCCAGGGTGGTGGTGAGAAGCGACGGAATGATGTAGACGATCGTCAGGAACAGCGCTCCCGCAAACGTCAGGCGCGTCATCGTGAAGTCGAGAAAATCGGCGGTCGGCTTCCCGGGGCGCACCCCCGGCACGTAGCCCCCGCTCCGCTTCAGGTTTTCCGCGATCTCGCTGGGCTGGAACATGGTCGCCACCCAAAAATAACTGAAGAAGAAGATCATCGCCGCCGAGATGACATAAAACCAGATACTCGGCGGATTCATAATGTCGAAGAGCACCGCGGACCATTTCGAGCTCGCAAAAGCGGAGCGCAGGACCATGGTCGGCAATGACAGAATCGCGCTCGCGAAGATGATCGGCATCACCCCCGAGTAATTTACCTTCAGGGGCAGATACTGGGTCTGCCCGGTCAATTGCTTGCGGCCCACCACGCGCTTGGCGTACTGGATCGCGATGCGGCGTTGGGCCTGCGTAATGGCGATCACCGCTGCGATCACGACCAGCAGGAGAGCCACCAGTCCCACCAGGATCATGGGTTTGAAGGGATTTTCGGCGGCGGCTTCGGCGCTCACGTAGGCGTTCCAGGCCTGCACGAGGGCACCCGGTAGGGAGGCGATGATGTTGACCGAGATAATGAGGGAGATTCCATTTCCGATTCCGCGCTCCGTGATCTGGTCACCGATCCACATCAGCAGCATCGTGCCGGAGAGGATCGTCAGCACCGTCAGGAGCACGAATCCCAGGCCGTGATTCGGCACCAGGGCCGAGAAGCGGTCGATGCCCTCCATGTAGGGAATCGAGCCCGGATTCTGCAGAGTCTGGGCCAGGAGAAAACCCTGAACCACCGCGATGAGGATCGTGATGAATCGCGTGTACTGGTTGATCTTCTGCTGTCCGCCTTCTTCGCGACGCAGCTTCGCCAATTTGGGCACCACCGCCGACATGAGCTGCATCATGATCGAGGCGGAAATGTAGGGCATGATGCCCAGCGCAAAGATCCCGCACTGCTGGAGCGCACCACCCGAGAAAACGTTCAGCAGAACCCCGACGGCATTTCCCCCGTCGTCATTCTCGATACGCCAGTCGAGCCACTCGTCGATCACGCCCGCATCGACCCCGGGAATGGTGATCGCCACGCCGAGGCGCACGATCACGATCATCACGAGGGTGAATAGAATCCGGTCCCGCAGTTCGGGGACTCTCCAGATATTCGCGAAGGCCGAGATCATTTTCTACCGTGTTGGTCGGGGTGTGGGCAGCGGCAACAAGTCGTCATTTCCGGCTGCGTCCGGCAGTTTCGATTCAAGATCCCGCTTCAACCGATCCGCCGGCCTTTTCGATCTTCTCCCGGGCGGAGGCGCTCACGGCGTCTACCGTCACGGTCAGCTTTCGCTCCAGGTCGCCGTTTCCGAGCACCTTGATGGCATCCTTGCGTCCTTTCACCAGCCCCGCTTCGCGCAGCGACTGCTCGTTTACGGTGGTGCCGTCCTCGAACTTGGCGTTGAGCTGGGCCACGTTGACGATTGCGATCTTGGCGCGGAACCGGAGGTTGCTGAATCCCTTCTTCGGAAGGCGGCGGTGCAATGGCATCTGGCCACCCTCGAATCCGGGCCGCACTCCACCGCCGGAGCGGGACTTTTGTCCCTTGTGACCGCGGCCACAGGTTTTGCCCAGCCCGGAGCTTTCCCCACAGCCGAGGCGCTTTCGCCGGTGCTTGGCGCCCGGGTTCGGTTTCAGTTCGTGAAGCTTCATTCTGTCTGAGAGTTAAGGGGTTAGATCGCCTTCTGCTTTTTCTTGCCGCGCAGGTTCATGATATCATCGCGGCTTCGGAGCAGGGAGAGGGCCTTCAAGGTGGCCTTCACCACGTTGGCGTGGTTGTTGGAGCCGAGCGACTTGCCGAGAATGTCCCTGATTCCAACCGCCTCGCACACGGCGCGCACTCCCCCACCCGCGATAATGCCGGTTCCGGGCGAGGCCGGCTTGAGGAGCACCTTGCCGCCCCCGAATTCCGCATAAATCTCATGAGGAATGGTGTGATCGGCCAGCACCATGCTCTGGAGGTTGCGCTTCGAATTTTCGCCGGCCTTGCGAATGGCTTCCGCCACCTCGTTGGCCTTTCCGAATCCGTACCCGACCTTGCCGGCGTGATCGCCGGCCACGATGAGGGCCGAGAAGCTGAAACGGCGTCCACCTTTCACCACCTTGGCGCAGCGATTGATGAAGACCACCTTCTCCGTGAGATCCTCACCGCTCTCTTCGGATCCTGACGGTGGACCGAAACCTCCTTGATCCCAGGTCGAAGGGGAACGCGGAGCACTGGCCGGCGGAGCCTCGGCAGCCGCTGGGGCCTCGGCAGCGGGTGGGGCCTCGGCAGCGGGTGGGGCCTCGGCAGCGGGTGGGGCCTCGGCAGCCGGTGGGGCCTCGGCGGCCGGTGGGGTATCGGCAGCAGGCGGGGCCTCGGCGGCCGGTGGGGTATCGGCAGCAGGCGGGGCCTCGGCGGCCGGTGGGGCCTCGGCGGCCGGTGGGGTATCGGCAGCCGGTGGGGTATCGGCAGCCGGTGGGGCCTCGGCGGCCGGTGGGGCCTCGTCAGCCGGTGGGACCTCGGCAGCCGGTGGGGCGTCGGCAGCCGGTGGGGCGTCGGCGGCCGGAGGGGCAGGCGCAGCCGGCGGAGTGGCGTCCGTATCGGATGGCGTGGTGTCGTTGGTGGTAACCATCATGAAGAGAGTGTTAGAAATTCAGGCCGCCCTCCCGCGCTGCATCCGCAAGAGCCTTGATCTTGCCGTGATAGAGGTGTCCTCCGCGGTCGAAGACGACATCGGAAACTTTGCTTTCCCGGGCCCGCTTGGCGATCAAAGCGCCAACTTTCTCGGCGGTCGCGACGTTCGAGCCGTGGCATTCCACCTCCTTGTCGAGGCTGGAGGCAGCACAGAGCGTATGTGCCGACGCGTCGTCGATCACCTGGGCGTAAATATTCTTGTTCGAATAATGCACCGACAGCCGAGGACGGTCCGCCGTGCCGGACACTTTCTTGCGGATGCGCCGGTGGATCTTTTTGCGGACTTCCCGCCGATTCAGAATCTTCATTGTTCTCGACTGATTGCGCGTTAGCTCTGGACACTCTTACCGGCCTTCCGGCGGACGTATTCTCCAACATAGCGGACTCCCTTGCCCTTGAAGGGCTCCGGCGGGTAATAGGATCTCACTTCGGCGGCGAATTGGCCGACGATTTGCTTGTTGATTCCCTCCACCTTGATCTTGGTGTTGTCGGTGACCGTCACCGTCACCTCCTCGGGTATGGGATGGTTGATGGGGTGGGATTTGCCAAGACTCAGGTCGAGCTGCCTGCCATTCACCGCGGCCCGGAATCCGACGCCCTGGATTTCCAGTTCCTTCGAATAGCCTTCCGTAACACCACGCACCATGTTGTTGATGAGGCTTCGGGAGGTCCCGTGCAGGGCGCGGGCCTTGCGTTGATCGCTTTCGCGCTGGACCGAGACGCTGCCGTCTTCCTCGGTCACATTGATCCCGGCCGGCAGTTGCCATTCCAACCTGCCCTTCGGGCCCTCCACCGTGACAGCCCCCTCCCCGGTGACGTTGATGGTTACCTTTTCCGGGAGCTCGATGACTTTTTGGCCAACTCGTGACATGATTCCGATTTCTGCTTGGGTTACCAAACGAACGCGAGCAATTCGCCCCCGAGGTTCTGGCGCTTCGCTTGCGCCCCGCTCATGAGTCCGCGGGAGGTCGAGAGGATCGACACTCCCAGGCCGTTCAGAACACGCGGGATCTCGTGCGCACCCACGTACTGCCGGCGGCCCGGCTTCGAGACCTTCTTGAGATCGGTCAGGGCCGGGGTTCCGTCCACGAACTTGGTCTTTACCTGCAGCTGGGGGTACTTGCCGGAGGTGTCGACCTCGTAGTTCCAGATGTAGCCCTCCTCCTTCAGGATGCGGGCAATCTCCGCCTTGATCCTCGAGTAGGGGGCGGCGAATTGGTCGTTCCTGGCACGCGAAGCATTCTTGAAGCGCGTCAGGAAATCGGAAATCGGATCTGTCAGGACAGCCATGATTGTTTCTTCGTTGGTGTGATTCAGGCGGCTGCTTCTGTGGCTTCCTTGCTCTCCTGCGGCTTCCGGAACGGGAAACCGAGCAGTTCGAGGAAGAGCTTGCCGTGCTCGTCGTTGGATGCGGTGGTGACGAAGATCAGGTCGAAGCCGATGTTCCGCTTGATCTTGTCCAGTTCGATCTCCGGAAAGATGGACTGGTCGGCGATGCCAGCCGCGTAGTTCCCCTGTCCATCGAAGCTCTTTGGCGAAAACCCGCGAAAGTCGCGAATATTCGGGGCGGTGATGTTGATGAAGCGGTCCAGGAACTCCCACATACGGGTTCCTCGCAGCGTCACGCGGGCACCCACCGTCTCGCCCGCGCGCACCTTGAAGTTCGCGACACTCTTTCGAGCATAGACCACGCTGGGGTTCTGTCCGGTGATGCGGGCGATCTCCCGCACGGCGTCTTCCGTGGCGGTCTTGCGCTCGGTCTGCGTGTTGCCGACGTGGCTGGTCACCACGATCTTGTCCAGCTTCGGAACCTGGTTGACGTTCTTGAGGCCGAGCTGTTCCTGGAGCGCCGGAACGACGGTCTCCTTGTATTGCTTGAGTAGGCTTGGTGTTGTTGTCATGGTAGCGGGTCAGCTCTGCTTGGTTGGCTTAAGCGCATCGTTGGTTTGGTAGCGGTCGGTCCTGTCACGGCGTAGTGCAGCGAGGCCGGATCATCCGACCTTCTTGACATTGGAAAGGTGAATCGGACCATCCTTCTCGATGATCCCGCCATCGGGATGTTGCTCGGAACGGCGCACGGCCTTTTTCATGACTTTCACGCCCTCCACGACGACCTGCTCCTTGCCCGGATCGACCTCGAGGACCGTCCCGGTCTTCCCCTTGTGGTTGCCGGCGATGATTTCCACCTCGTCACCTGGTTTTACGTGAGTCTTGCTGCGGGACATGGTTGGGACTTGGTTGATTCGTTGTTTGGTTGGATCACAGCACCTCCGGCGCAAGCGACACGATTTTCATGAAGTTCTTCTCACGCAATTCGCGGGCCACCGGCCCGAAAATGCGGGTGCCCCGCGGGTTGCCGTCCTTGTCGATGATCACCACCGCGTTTCCATCGAAGCGCAGCACCGACCCGTCGCGGCGGCGGATCGGGGCGGCGGTCCGGACCACCACGGCCTTGACCACCGAACCCTTCTTGATCGCGGCGGTTGGGATCGCTTCCCGCACGTGCGCCGTGATGATGTCACCCACGTTGGCGCTCTTGGTCCTCTTGCCGATGACCCCGATCATCTTGGCAATTCGGGCCCCCGTGTTATCGGCGACCTCGATTTTGGATTCCATCTGGATCATGGCGAATTGGGTGGTGGGCTGGTTAGAACGACTTAGTGGTGGGTCAGCACCTCGGCGAGGCGCCAACGCTTGATCTTGGAAATCGGGCGGGTCTCTTCGATGCGGACCCTGTCGCCAATCGCTGCTTCGCCTTTTTCGTCGTGGGCGTAAAACTTCTTGGAGCGCTTGATGATCTTCTTGAACCTGGGATGCGGCACCCGCGCGATGAACTCCACCACGATGGTCTTGTCCATCTTGGTGGAAACGACGATGCCGACCCGCTGCTTGCGCAGGCCTTTCTTTTTTTCTGCGGCTTCAGACATGAATGAGGATTAGTTCGTTGCTTCTTCGGCAGCGGCCTGGCGCTTGCGCTCGTTGAGAACGGTCAGGACGCGCGCCACTTCGCGACGCACCAATTTCAGGCGGGCGCTATTCTCGAGTTGGCCGGTGGCCTGCTGGAGCCGGAGGTTGAGGCTCTCCTGCTTGAGGTCGCGCAGGCGCCCCCGGAGCTCCTCGCTGCTCAGCTCTCTTACTTCGGTAATCTTGGTTTGGGCCATGGTCTGGGAATCGGTTGGCGTTAGGCGGAGTGGTGGGCTCGTGAGACGAAGCGTGTCCGCAGACCCAGCTTGTAGGAGGCCAGGCGCATCGCTTCACGCGCGTGGGTTTCGGATACCCCGGCCACCTCGAAGAGCATCGTCCCGGGGCGAATCACCGCCACCCACTCTTCCACCGGCCCCTTGCCCTTCCCCATCCGGGTTTCGGGCGGACGGCTCGTGATGGGCTTGTGCGGAAAGACGCGAATCCAGACTTTGCCCTTCCGCTTGAGGTCGCGGTTGATCGCCACCCGGCAGGCTTCGATCTGACGGCTCGACATCCAGCCCCGATCAAGGGACTGCAGGCCGAAATCGCCAAAGCTCACGTCGACGCCCCGGCTGGCGTTGCCACCCCGGTTGCCGCGCTGCGACTTGCGGTATTTTACTCGTTTCGGAATCTGGGCCATCGTTCTGGTTCCATCTTATTGGTTCGATTTATTGGGGGGGCGGTCCACTCGGGGCGCCGCCACCACCAGCGCCCGGTCCCGGGCCACCACCCGGTCCGCCTGGTCCGCCTGGTCCGCCTGGTCCACGTCCGGGGCCGCCGGGTCCGCGTCCTCCACCGCCTGGTCCGCGGCCACCCGGGCCGCCGGGCCCGCGACCGGGACCTCCGGGGCCCCGGCGATCGTCGCGGCGTGGCGGGCGACCGCCACGGCCACCTCCGCCTCCGTCCTTCTCATTCTCCTCCTTGCGGTTGATCCAGCATTTCACACCGATGATCCCGTAGACCGTTTTGGCTTCGGCAAATCCGTAATCGATGGGCACCCGCAGGGTCTGGAGGGGAACCTTGCCCTGGCGATACCACTCGGCACGGGCGATGTCGGCCCCTCCGAGGCGGCCCGCACAGCGAATCCGGATCCCCTCCGCTCCAAAGTCCATGGCGGTCTGCAGGGCGCGTTTCATGGCACGGCGGAAGCTGATCCGGCGCTCGAGTTGCACTGCCACGTTCTCGGCCACCAGTTGCGCGTCGAGTTCCGGCTTGTGGACTTCCACGATGTCGATCTTGACCTGCGCGTCGCCGCAGATCTTCGATATGTCATTCGTCATTCGCTCGATTTCCGATCCCTTCCGTCCGATCACCAGGCCGGGGCGGGAAGTGTGAAGGGTGACGCGAACGCTGTTCCAGGCGCGCTCCACCACGACCTTGGAGAGAGCCGCAAATTGCAAGCGGCCACCGAGGTACCTCCGCACTCTCAGGTCCTCGTGCAACTTCTCCTTATAGTCGTCGCCTGCGGCGTACCACTTGGAACGCCAGTCGCGATTGACGACGAGCCGGAATCCGACGGGGTTTACTTTTTGTCCCATGATTCTTTGTTGGGGAAAGGGTCTTATTCTTTGGTCTGGTCTTCTTCAGGGGCGGCCTCTTCGGCCTCTTCCCCACTCGAAACCTCTTCGGCAGAGGCTTGCGCCTCGACCACCTCCTCTTCGGCGGCCAGGGCTTCCTCCTCGACTTCCTCGGGAGCCTCTTCATCGGCCGCCACCGGCTTCTCCTGTTTCTTCGGGGCAGCCTTCCTGTTCTTCGGCTTGGATTTGCGGGCCGGCTTTTCCTCGACCGCCATCTCGTCGGTCAGGATGATGTAGATGTGGCTGGTGCGCTTCTTGATAGCGCTGGCCGATCCGCGCGCCCGCGGCTTTAAACGGCGGAAGGACGGACCCTCCGAAACATTGGCCTCCTTCACGTGCAGGCTGTCGGCTGCCAGGTCATGGTTGTTCTCTGCGTTGGCTACCGCGCTCTTGAGCGTCTTCCCGATCAGGAAGGCCGCTTTCTTCGGCGTGAAATTGAGTGTGTCGATGGCGTCCGAAACGGCAAGACCCTGGATCTCACGCGCCACATCACGCGCCTTCTTCGGCGAGATGCGGGCGTATTTGTATGTGGAGCGAACTTCCATGATGAGAGGAGAGGCTATTTCGATTTGAGAGAAGCGATGTCGCCGAAGCGCACCCTGTTGTTTTCGTTCTCGAGCTTGTGGACGAAGACCCCACAAATGTCCGGACGTGTTTCTGCGACCATCACTTCACCGACAAATTCTTCACCCCGCATGATGTTGAAGATCATCCCGATCCTGGTCTTCTCCTTGTCGCCCACATTGAGAACGATCAGCCCGCTTTTTTCGTCGATACTCTTCACTTTGGCATGCTGGAGATTGCCTCTTTCGATCTTCTTCTCGGGCCGGCCCCGTAGTCCGAGTTCCACCTCGAGTTCCCGCAGGCGGGCTTCGACCTGCGCGCGGGATTCGGGATCAGACGCGATCGCGGACTTGAGATAGGCCTGCACGCTGGCGGAGAGCCGGAGCGCGGCCTCTTCCATCTTGCGCAGGCGCCGATCGAGAACCGCCATGTTCTTTACCGCCTCGACCTGCCGGTCATCGCCGCCGTCGATCAGGTTCTTGCCGAGCGCCTCGAGGCGCAGCTTGATCTTGGCCAGGGCGTCGGCAGATTCCTTCTCGCGCTGGTTGGCGTCGATCAGGCTCTCCTTGAGAGTGGCATTCTGCAGCTTCAGGCGGGCATTCTCGGCGCGGAGCTTCGCGAGGGCGTCCGGCCCCTGCCCGTGAACCACGGACGGACCGGCCCAACCCACCAGAGTGGCGGCGAGAAGCGATCGAATCGTCTTGTGGTTCATGAGTTCTGGGATGGGGGTTGGAGTCCTCGATTCCCTACTTCTTGCCGACGCCACCGTGCGCCTTGAATATTCGCGTGGGTGCAAACTCCCCGAGTTTGTGGCCCACCATGTTTTCCGTCACGTAAACATTGGTGAAGACCTTCCCGCTGTGCACCAGGAAGGTCAGCCCCACGAAATCGGGCGTGATCATGGATCTCCGGCTCCAGGTCTTGATCGGCTTCTTGTCGCCGGACTCGATCGCCTGGTCGATCCGGGCCAGAAGCTTCTGGTCAACGAAGGGACCCTTTTTGAGAGAACGTGGCATGTTTCAGAGTGGTGGTTAGGAACGCTTCTTCGATTTGCGGCGTTGGACGATAAACTTCTCGCTGGCTTGGCGCTTGGGCCGGGTCCGCTGTCCCTTGGTGTGGCCCCAGGGCGACTTGAGGTGCTGGCGGCCGCCTCCAGACTTCGATTTGCCTTCCCCTCCGCCGTTGGGGTGATCGACCGGGTTCATGCACATGCCGCGCACGGTGGGCCGCACGCCCTTCCAGCGCGTGCGCCCGGCCTTGCCGGACACTTCGTTCATGTGGTCGCGGTTGCCCACCTGGCCGATCGTGCAAAAGCACTCTTCGTGGAACCGGCGGATTTCTCCGGAAGGCATCTTGACGAGGGCGTAGCCGCCTTCGCGGTTGGACACCACCGCTTGCTGGCCGGCGGCGCGGGCCACCTTTCCGCCCGATCCCGGACGGAGCTCAATGTTGTGAACCGCGGTTCCGAGCGGCACGCTTTTGAGGGGCATGGCGTTGCCCGGCGTCGGCGGCACGTTCTCGCCGGCCGTCACGGTGGCACCCACCTGCAGGCCGACCGGGCACAGGATGTAACTTTTCTGGCCGTCCGAGTAGTGGATCAGGGCGATCCGGCAGGTGCGGTTCGGATCATACTCCACCGCCTCAACCCTGGCATCCACATTGCGCTTGTGGCGCTTGAAGTCGATCAGGCGGTACTTGCGCTTGTGCCCTCCACCAATGTGGCGGCAGGTGATCCTGCCCTGGTTATTCCGGCCGCCGCTCTTCTTGAGCGGTTCGGTCAGCTTTTTTTCGGGCTTCTTCTTGGTGATTTCCTCGTAGGTCGGCCACATCTTGTAGCGATTCGAGGGCGTCACGGGATTGAAGCTTTTGAGTGGCATGGCTCGCGATGTCGTTGGGGGTTGCTGCCCAGCGGGGCCCGGGTGGGTTGAAAATTCGTTCTCCTTCTCGTTCTCGGTTAGATCAGGTCGATGCTGTCGCCTTTCTTGAGGCGGACCATCGCCTTTTTCCAGCAGGCGGTCTTGCCTTCGTCGGCCCGGCGGACGCGCTTCCGTTTTCCGCTGTAGTTCGCGGTCCGCACCGCGGTGACCTTCACGCCGAAGGCCTGTTCGACCGCCCGCCTGATCTCCAGCTTGTTGGATCGGCGGTCCACCTTGAAGACGTACTCGTTGTTGGTCTCCAGGAGCAGGGTGGCCTTCTCGGAAAGCCGCACGGTGTCGATGACGGAGTAGATGTCTCTCATGGTTCGGGGTGGCTGTCGTTTCAGGCCGTGCGTCGCGCGAAGACCTCGAGGGCGTCGTCGGTCAGGATGATGGCGTCGCAATTGATGATCTGCTCGACGTTTACCGTCGCGGCCGTCTCAAGTTGGGCCCACGCCACGTTGCGCGCCGCGAGATAGGTCTTGTCGTCGAATGCGGGGGCGACAACCAGCACTTTTACCTCGCCGGTGAGCCCGCCCACTTCTTTCACGAACGACTTCGTCTTGCCGTCCGCTATTTCGAATGAGTCCACCACGTTTACCGCACCTTCCGCAATGCGGTCGCCCAGGACGCGCTGCAGGGCCAGCTTGCGGATCCTCTTGGAAACCTGCTTCGAGTAGTCTCGCGGCCGCGGGCCGTGGGCCACCCCGCCTCCGACGAAGAGAGGCGCCTTGCGGGTCCGGTGCCGGGCGTTGCCGGTCCCTTTCTGGCGGTACATCTTCTTGCCGGTGCCACGAATTTCGGCCCGCGTCTTGGAGTTGGCGGAGCCGGTGCGGCGGTTGGCCTGGTAGGCCACAATCAAGTCGTGCACGGCCTGGCTTCCCTTCCCTTCATCTTCCACGATGGTGAGGTTGGCGGCCTTGGCGTCTTCGATACTGAGGGTCCGGGCGGGCATCTTGCTTCCTTTCTAATTCTTCATTACTCCGCCTTGGCGGGCTCGGGAGCGGGCTTCTTGCGGGCCGGGCGCACAATCACGTAGCCTCCCTTGCTCCCGGGAACCGCCCCGGAAATAAGGATCACGTTGTCCTCCGGGCGGACCTGCACGATCTTGAGGTTCTGGGTGGTGCGCCTGGCGGTGCCTTCATGGCCGGGCATCTTCTGATTCTTCCAGATGCGTCCCGGCCACGTCCCCGCCCCGACCGCCCCGGGCCTCCGGTGGGTCATGTGACCGTGGCTGTCCGGACCACCTCGAAACTTGTAGCGCTTCACAACCCCCTGAAACCCCTTGCCCTTCGTGGTTCCGATCACGTCCACCCACTGGCCGTCCTGGAAGATCTCGGCGCCGGGGTGAACCTCGGGCAGTTCTTCTCCCTCCGTGCAACGAAACTCGCGGACGATCCGCTTGGCGGAGGCGCCGTGCTTCTTGAGGTGCCCGAGCAGGGGCTGCTTCATGCGCTGCTCCTTCTGGTCCCCATAGGCAACTTGGACCGCGGTGTAGCCGTTGCTCTCCGCCGTCTTGCGTTGCACAAACTCGTTGCCGGCCACGTCGATCACCGTGACGGGAATCATGTTGCTCGTCTCTTCGTCGAAGACGCGCGTCATTCCGAGTTTTCTGCCGATCAGTCCTAGTGGCATGGTCTGAAAAGGTTCGTTGTTAAATGCGGATCGTGATGTCCACCCCGGCCGGCAGGTTGAGCTTCTTGAGCTCGTCCACCGTGCGGGAAGTCGGGTCCATGATGTCAAGGAGGCGCTTGTGAGTCCGGATCTCAAACTGCTCCGCGGACTTCTTGTTCACGTGCACGGAGCGGTTCACCGAAAATTTCTCGATGCGGGTGGGCAAGGGAATGGGACCAGCCACCTTGGCGCCGGTACGCTTGGCGGTCTCGACAATCTCCGCGGCTGACTTGTCGATCGCACGGTGGTCGAAAGCACGGAGACGGATTCTGATTTTCTGGTTATCCATGACGGGAGAGCGTTGTGGCAATGGGTCAGGCGGCGACGGTTCCGCGTTCCTTGCAGATCGTTTCCATGATATTTTGCGGGACGGGGTCGAAACTGGCCGGCTCCATCGCGTAGGAGGCCCGGCCGGAGGAAATGGTGCGCACATCGGTGGAGTAGCCGAACATTTCTGCGAGGGGGACCTTCGCTTTCACGATCGCAACATTGCCCTTGGTTCCCATTGCCTGGATCTGACCTCG
>Ga0310121_10003911_pt1 | contig 13397 bp, 9 predicted proteins | sample CB27_Tmax_986_MG_FD_203504 | JGI IMG/M metagenome (GOLD analysis project Ga0310121, IMG submission 203504) | Marine microbial communities from Western Arctic Ocean, Canada - CB27_Tmax_986 | ecosystem: Environmental > Aquatic > Marine > Oceanic | place: Canada: Western Arctic Ocean | collected... | reverse complement strand
CTCGCGGCGTATACGGACGATGGATGTCGATGCCACCTGGATTCTGGTGGAAGAGATCCTCAGAACTCCGGACATCGATCTGCTCTGGTTGTTTATCGCCAGACCGTTGGCGAAGACTCTTATCGATCATGCCATCCGGGAAGATGCGGATCCGGATATTGTTCTTCGAGCGATTATGCTGCTCCACCAACCATCGGACAGTCGAGCGCACGATGATCATCTACATCTGCGGCTCGGCTGTTCCGTCGATGACCGGCTTGCAGGCTGTGTAAATAGTGGCCCTCGTTGGAGCTGGGTCCAGGAGACCCATCGGCAGGTGGAGCGGAGGGTCTTTGGGGAGTTCCTCCGGTCGTTAGTTGAGCCCCGTATGCTGTCTCATGCCTTGGAGTTGGCGATCCGAAGCAGCTCGGTTCCACTGGCTCCCTGGTTGATGGTCGGTATGCTGGCCCAAGACTCCTCCATACGTCATGCCTACGCCGAGGCTCTGGCCCAGTTGGCGCCCGGTCAATTTCTTGAATGGGCGTCTCTTGCCGAGTCGGTCGAGAACGAGTTCCTTGCGCTTGAACTCTCGGCCATCCAAGAGGCTCCAGGACCATTGGCCGGAGAACGGGCCCTGCATTATCTGCTCGTGGGTGGAGATAATTGTCCGAACGGCGACCGGGCGCTGACCCTGAATCTTCTCGATATTTTGATCCGGGATCCGATCGATGCCGCCGCAGACGGGGTTGCGGTCTGTGCCAGGGCGTCAGACCGTATAGTGCGGCGCAAGGCATTCACGACCCTGGCGCGAATCGCAGGGACATCCGTTCCGCGACGTCCCAGAAAAAACGATGTCGCGCGATTGTTAGCCCTGATCAACGAATATCCGGGAGATCGACTGCAGCGACTCACATTGTCCTATCTGCCCAGGAATCGATCGTTTACAGCCTGGCAGGCGGTGGCCAGACTCCACCGACGGGTTTTTGCCAACAGCGTGGACGCCATGAATATTCGAGAACTTCTCGAAGGTCTGGTCGGGTGGCGCCGCCGTACCAATCTGGTCAGTCCTTCCCGCCGCCGTCGGATCTGGCTGAATCGGACTCGCTCCGTACGCTCGCGTAAGAGGAAATAGGAATGGCCAAGCGAACTCTGGCCTGGGCCCTTTGTCTGGCGTATTGCATTACGGCATCGCCGCGTTCTCTGCCAGCTCTACCGGCGTGCAATGGTGCTGCTGTGGCTGGCTGGGTCGGTCTTTTATGTGATCTTCTCGGACCGGTATTCAGCCTGTGGTTGGCCGGTGAACTCTATCGACCTCGAATGCGAACATCGGCCATGCGGTTTGTGACCGGGGCCTGGCTGGTACTTGGCATTGCCACAATCTGGATGTTTCCCATCCGCGGGATGGGCACATCTGTCCTTGGTATGACATGTCTGGTCTATGGCGTAGTGCAATCCCAAAGAGTTGGTTACCAGGCATTGATCACGGGAGCAGGGCTTTGCTTGTTGTGGATGGGCTTACCGGTTGGCCGTATCGTTGCAATTCCTCTCGGGTTGGCGTCCTGTCTTCAGATTCTGCGAGGACCGCGTGGTTGGCTTTATCTGCCGGGTGTCGTGGTCCCATTGATCGGGCTGGGCCTTTTGCACCAGCGGATATCGCTGGGGACCTGGGATCTGGCGATCCCCTATCGGATGGACCTGTCCTTTCGCGCTGCGGCTCAGGCGGTTCTTATGGATCCAGTGGTCGTTATGGGCTGCATCGGCTGTACCCGACTTCGGCGGATGGGTTTCCGTTCGATCGCGCGACGGTCTATCGAATTGACCCTTGTTATGGCCGTTATAGTCGCTCTTTTGTTGCCTATTCCCGGGCGCACCCTCGGACTTTTGTTGCTTATGGTTCCTCTTGGTCTGGGGTTGGCGGTGTTGATGGACACCACTGCGCAGTGGCAGAGCATGGTGATTGCCATTTGCTGTAGTTCGGTCCTGGCTGGCTTTCACGCTACGAGATTAGAGTCGTTTGATTGGGGGCTTCGGCAGTTCTGGTGGCAACCGAAGGTGACCGTTGGCTGGTTGGAAATATTGCCATGTCTGGTCGTCTTCGTTGTTCTTGGCCTCTTGCTTTTCCGAACTGTGCTCCGGGTGCATGGAAAGGGTTCGCGAGCCGTCCAGATTATGGTTACGGTAGCTACCATCGTTTCGGGCGTATTGGCGGCACGGTGGGCGGTCTACCTATGAGGGGACAGGGGTTTGGATATGCCGGTGATGCAGAGGCGTGACAAGAACCCTGGTCCAGTCTAGGGTTGGGGTCTTCTTTATTCACGTAATGGGTCGATTGGACCGGAAAACCGACATGGTTGCTGACGAACATTCAGGCGAAGGGAACGTTGTAGCGGGTACCAGTCTCGTTAAAGATGCTTATCGACGTCTGCGTCGCAATCGAATGGCAATGGCCGGCATGGTTATCGTGATATTTATGACCGTGGTCGGCTACTCGGCTCCGCTCATCTCCCGATACATTACGCACTTCAGCTACGACGAACAACATACCCTCCAGAAGTTCGCGGGCCCTGGATCGATGGATATCTCTCACGATTTCCCGACCTTTGACGGGGATAAACGGTCTTTCGATTTTTTTGATGTGGACCAGAGCGGATTCCTCGAATGTTTCTGGCAATGTGTGGAAGTCGATCCTGAAGATCCATCGGGTTATATCTATGTGGATTGTGGTGACCGGGATCCGGCCGCCGAACAAGGCCAGAAACGAGGCGAGTGTCGGTCCGATGGGGGCTGTGACGATGGTTTTTTCTGTCATGAAGGTTTATGTCTACCGCCCGTGGTGCAGCGTTGTCCGGAGCTGGACAGAGTGGTGGGTAAGACCGCAGCCGTACGGTTTTTCCATGTCGATCTGATACAGACATTCGACACGGTTTCGGGGCTTGAGGATCCCAGGAACAGTTCTTGTGCAAACGCTTGCGGCGATGGGCGGGTTTCACGGCTTGAGTTTCCAACCGATGATCATCCGGCGGTCCAGAAATACCGGACCTATGGTTTGTCCACGGTGGGCTTGTTCGAGAAACTCGATATGAACAAGGACGGCTTCATCGAACGGTCTGATATCGTTCGATCGACCCGTTATATGCGACATAATAAGGACCTGTTGATGCGACGATACGATAAGCATCCTCGGGACAACCGTCTATCTCGCGACGAATATCCGGGTGCTCCTGAGCTGCACACATTTCTATTGGGTACTGATTCCTACGGTCGAGATGTTCTGACTCGACTGATCTATGGTGCTCGCATCTCCATCACCATTGGGCTGCTGGCAACCCTGGTGTCCCTGCTTATTGGGGTCACCTGGGGAGCTATCGCCGGCTATAGTGGCGGCCGGGTTGATCTGGTTATGATGGCGATCGTTGATGTGCTCTACGGCTTGCCTTTTATGTTTATCGTGATTCTACTTATCGTGATCGCAGGTCGAAGTACCTTCAATCTCTTCATTGCCCTGGGGGCTGTGCAGTGGTTGACCATGAGTCGGGTGGTGCGCGGACAGGTCTTGTCCATCAAAGAGCGTGACTATATCGAGGCGGCCCGGGCCGTCGGGGTAGGGAGGACATCTCTGATTGTGCGCCATATCCTACCGAATGTGTTGGGTCCGGTGGTCATATACAGTACCCTGATGGTTCCGGCGGTGATCCTGGAAGAGGCATTTTTGTCATTTCTCGGGTTGGGTGTGCCTGCACCACTCCCCTCCTGGGGGACAATGATCTCCGAAGGAACGCAATATTTCGGTGGGAATACGGACTTCTATTGGGTAATCCTCTTTCCGGGGCTGATGCTCAGCATGACCCTGTTCTCCTTGAATTTCCTGGGCGATGGTGTACGTGATGCCCTGGATCCCCAGGCATCGAAGAGCTAAAAAAGGACGAACTCTGATATGACTGATTCACCGACACCAGCCAGTGCCACGGACGACGGCGTTCTACTCCGCGTGGTCGACCTGGTGACGGAATTCCACACGGACGATGGTGTCGTGCGCGCAGTCGATCAGATCAGTTTTGATGTCTCGTCTGGTGAGACTCTGGGACTTGTCGGGGAGTCGGGCTCGGGCAAGAGCGTAACGAATTTGACCATAATGGGGCTTTTGCCGGGCACCGCGAAGGTGCCTCAGGGCTCGGTGATATATAAAGGCCGTGAACTCCTGGCCTGCTCGGAGAAGGAGCTTCGTGCCATTCGCGGTCGCGAAATCGCCATGATCTTCCAGGATCCAATGACGAGTTTGAACCCATTCTTGCGGGTTTGCCGTCAACTCACAGAGGTTTTGGAGGTTCATCTTGGGATGTCTGTGGCCGACGCGAGAGCGGCTTCAATTACGATGTTGGAAAAGGTTGGAATTCCAGATCCCGCGCACCGAATCGATAGTTACCCTCATGAACTGAGTGGGGGTATGCGCCAAAGAGTGATGATCGCCATGGCGTTGCTTTGTGATCCCAGCATTTTGATCGCCGATGAACCGACCACGGCCCTGGATGTGACGATTCAAGCACAGATTCTCGATCTGATGCGCGAGCTCGTGGGTGCAATGGACACGGCCATGATTCTGGTCAGCCATGACCTGGGTGTGGTCGCTGGTATGGCGGATCGGGTGGTTGTGATGTACGCCGGAAAGATGATGGAAGAAGGGCCAACCGAACGTATTTTTGAACGCCCCAGTCATCCCTATACACTCGGCTTGCTACGTAGTATTCCGCGCTTGGATGACACGCCCCAGGAACGTCTACACTCCATCGAAGGTCTGCCGCCGGATCCGGCCAATCTACCTCCGGGTTGTCCATTTGCCCCAAGATGTCCATTTCGCATGGACGTTTGCCTGGAGGAATTTCCCGTACCCCGCGAGGTGGAACCGGGGCATCGGATCCGATGCCATGCGGACGTTGGGCCGGATGATGCCGAGGCGTTTTGGACTCCTGCGGAAGAATCCCACGGTATGGGAACGGGGGGGATGTCATGACGGAGAAATCCCCCAGTCCAGCATCACAATCTCCCCTGCTTACGGTTCGCGGGCTGAAGGTGCACTTTCCGGTATGGAAAGGGATGATTTTTCGTCGCAAGGTCGGGGCGGTAAAAGCCGTGGACGGTATCGATCTGGATATCAACTCTGGGGAAACTCTGGGAATCGTAGGTGAGTCCGGCTGCGGCAAGTCCACGACTGGTCGTGCTTTGATTCAACTGATTCGTCCTACCGAAGGTACGGTCCGATATAAGGACCAGGAACTCACGAAGCTGACGGAGAGGCAACTGCGACCTTTACGCCGGGACCTGCAGATGGTGTTCCAGGATCCATATGCCTCTCTCAATCCGAGGATGACGGTTGGTTCCATTATCTCGGAGCCCATCAAGGTGCATGGCATTCTCACGGGTCGGCAGGAAGTTCAGGACCGTGTCGAATGGCTTATGGAAGTGGTCGGATTGAGTACACGCTATATTCGGCGCTACCCCCATGAGTTCAGTGGTGGACAACGGCAACGTATTGGCATCGCCCGAGCTCTTGCTCTGGAGCCGCGCTTTATTGTGGCCGATGAGCCGGTGAGTTCTCTGGATGTAAGTGTCCAGGCGCAGGTATTGAACTTGTTGATGGAGCTACAGGAGCGATTCAAACTCACCTATTTGTTTGTGGCTCATAATCTGGCCGTAGTGCGACATATCAGTGATCGCGTAGCCGTGATGTATCTGGGCAGGATCGTTGAGATCGCTCCACGAGATCTTGTCTTTGGGCAACCGGGCCATCCCTATACAATTGCGTTATTGTCTGCGGTTCCTGAACCCAATCCCAAGAAAGGTGCAAACCAGCGCCGGGTCGTTCTACAGGGAGATGTGCCGTCTCCCTTGAACCCACCCTCGGGTTGCGCCTTTCATCCCCGTTGTCCCTTTGCCACGGACGAATGCCGAAGCCTGGTGCCCCATCTTCGCGAATTGGAGAAAGGGCATATGGTCTCTTGTCATCACGCCGAAGAGGTGCAGCACGGGGGCATTTCGGGTGTTCTCGAGCGTGTGTCCGATCGCTGCTGAAGAGGATATTACGGACTCCAGCGCCGGTAGTCGTGTACCCGTTCGGGGAAGGTCGAAAGTGGTACAGTAACTACCTTGTCGCCGATCTCCACGGCAAAGGCCCGTCGAATGGATCCAGACTGGAAGTCCATGACAACGAGCGCCGGTGGAATACAGCTCTTGTCGGGCAGTGGATCACAGGCTCCGCTCACGTATCCGGCATTCACGGCCTTGAGGGCCCCGTAGCTTGCGAAGTACGTTGTACGATCGGCGGCCGATACGAGCATCTGGACGCCATATCGTGCCAGGGCTTCGTAGAATCGATAGGCCTGATCAAGCCGAGGCCCGTTCTGTTTACAAAAGGACGCGAGCGGGAAATGCGACATTACAATTCCAAAATCCCGGCTCCGAATCTTCGAAAGGACCCCTTTGAGCCATTCCAGTTCATTATCAATCGAATCGGGCTGTGATTGGATCGACGCCAATATAAGACGTTGTTTCTTCAACGCGTAATGGAACGGGAATTCGGAGTTCTCCATGAACTCGACATCCGGTTTGAATGTATTCCAGAATTTGAACGTTTCGGATTTCTGCTCCGGTCCCACTTCGGCTGGTGCCAGCAAGGGAAGAATCAGAGTTTCGTTCTTTTGTAAGGGCGTAAGCAGTTTTGTAGCCAGAAAGGAACGGGCGCTGGCGTCGATTTTACTACCGGCCGTCTGACGTATGGCGATGATGAAAACATTGGGGGCCAGCCCCGGTACAACTCGTGCCAGCGTCTCGACGTCTGCGCGGCTGGACACATGGTTGGCGAATACAAGGCGTATTCCACCATAGCCGGAGATGGGATCGGGCGGTGCAATCGCGTTTTCGAATTGGGATTTGTACTCTGGGCCAATGCGATCAAGTGGGAGTTCTTTTTTGGCCTTCAGAATCTGGCCGTTGTTGAGATGTACCCGCACCGACACGGAGTGATCTCGCAGACCACCCTCGAATGTATGGGTAATCTTGGGACCTTCCTTGACGGAGGTTTTGTCACTGAAGGTCCATTCAATACGCTCGGCTTCGGTGCCAGCAGGAGTCCCGGTCAAACGGATTGCAACGGTGGTCGAACGATAGACGCGAAGACGCTTTGGGACCACGGAGAAGGTAAGGCCGGTATTGGGTTGGGACGCCTCATGGACGGTAGCATCTGGTTGGGAGGTGTCTGGCGCTTTGGGACGAGCAGTTTTCGTGCTCTTCCCCTTACAACCGATGGTCGCCAGCATCAGGGTGCATATGGTCAGTAGACGGATGTGCATATTCGCATAATAACGAACGATCGTGACCTTGCAATGTTGTTGGTTGCAGCCCGGAATCTATGTCCTCGAAATCGGCCGTAGATTTCGGGGGTTGTGGCGTAGGAAACGCTTGGTTTACCTATGGTATCAATCAAATAACAGCGCGTTTGTTGAGGGTTTCATCCGGTAATAGTAAACTAAGAGGATAGGGGGAGAATTCACGTTTGTATTAGGGGATTTCTGTGTCCATTGATTGGATCCAGATTATTGGAGACCACCGCTGTAACCAGAAGTGTTTTGGCTGTTTTGCTTTGTCCGAATCGGGACCAAGCCTTCAAACATCCGACATCCTTCAAGCCATGCAAGACGGCTTCACAGATGGAGCCTTCGGTTTCTGGTTCTCGGGTGGTGAGCCGATGGTCCGAAAGGATTTTTTCGATATCCTTGATGGAGCCCGTGGTCTGGGATTTGAACGTATACGTGTTCAGACCAACGGGATGTGGTTGGCCGATGAGGGCGTAGCACGCAGACTGCAGGCTGCGGGGGTCACTGATATCACCCTCGCACTTCGAGCACCCAACGCCACTATGAACGATAAGATCAACGGTGTTTCAGGGAGTTACGAAAAACTGGAACAGGCGACCCAGAATCTATCGGCGTTGGGATTGAATGTGGAAGGAGAGATTCTGGTGTACCGGCAGAACGTTGAACATCTGGAGGAGATAATCCGCCATTTCCACGGTCTGGGTATTCAGCGCTTTACCCTGTCGATTCTCTCCGTTGCTGAAATGGACGACGAAAAGGCCGCCAGCGTTGGTAAGAACATCCCACGAATGTCAGCTGTGGGAGATGCAATCGATACGATCATCAAGGCCGGTATCTCCCGGGACAAGCAGTTCATTCAGGCACCGCATCTACCCCCATGTGTGGTCAAACCAGAGCATAACTGGGTATTGACGCGCGGGGCATCGCTACGCATGCGTATCGTTGAGCCCGATGGGAAAATCCGTCGCTATGATCAACTTCCCCTCCATGGCGGCGGTTTTCTTAGCTGGTGTGAGGGGTGTTCGAGCAAACAGATCTGTGATGGGGTTCGACCAGACTATGTTCGTGCACATGGGTACTCCGAATTCAAAGCTATGAAAGAACGCGAGATGCGGGTGATTCCGATGCGAAAATAATCGGGAGTTGCCGGGGCCCGGTGCTTTGTGGTCAGTTGCATCCGTCCGGTACCGTCGGTTGATCCCATGATGGTTGATGCTCAGGAACTCCAACGCCGCATCCAGGTGTACGAAGCGCTGTACACCCGGTGCGCGATCTGCCCGGAAAACTGCCTTGTAGATCGCGCCTCGGGAGAATTGGGGAGATGTCGACTGGGCGTCGAGGGACGAGTGTATAAGGAGTTCGTCCATTTTGGGGAAGAGCCCGAAAACACGCCAACTCACGCGATCTATCTGGCAGGCTGTAATTTTCGATGCACCTATTGTTCCGATCTCCCGTGGGTGGAAACCCCGGAATCGGTCGAAGTGACGGATCCCGACTGGTTGGCAGAGCGGATCCAGCTTCGCGTGAGCCAAGGTGCGCAAAGCGTAACATTTGTGGGTGGAACGCCGGATGTTCAGCCCCTATTTGTGTTGCAGTCCCTGCTTCAGGCTCAGGTTTCCGTGCCGGTGGTCTGGAATAGCAATCTCTGGTTAAGTCGACAGAGTCTGGAGTTGTTGGACGGAGTCGTTGACGTTTTTGTACCGGATTTCAAATACGGCCCAGGGAACTGCGACCAGAAACTGTCGGGTACTTCGAATACCTTTCGGCATCTGAGCGACTGTCTGGGAGATCTGAAGGCCAGGGATGCCCGTGTGATTGTACGCCACCTTTTATTACCGGGACATACGAGTTGTTGCACGCGACCGGTTCTAGACCAATTGAGTCGGATCTGGCCCGCTGTTCGGCTCAATCTTATGACAGCCTATCGTCCGTTTGCTCTGGTGGGGCAAGACGGTCCGATGGGAGCTCCCGCCACGCGAAAGCAGACCGAACCTGTTCTGGCTGCATTGCTCGCGGAGTTTGGAGATCGGTTGGCGATCACCGTGGACGGCAAGCCGTGGAACCCGGAGAGCACCTCATGACTGTGGCTCAAGATCGAGAGGCAAGGTCCGGCTACGAACGTGATGATGGTTTTGGGATCTACGTGCATTTTCCGTTCTGTGTGTCCCGTTGTACCTATTGCGATTTTGTAGTCACAACGCCTCCCGACATTCCCGATAATGCCTATACGACCGCTCTGATTGACGAGCTTATGTCCCGGGCCGATCACTTTGCAGATCGCCAATTAGTCAGCCTGTATCTCGGAGGAGGGACGCCGAGTCTCTGGTCGCCAGATGAGCTGACACGCTTTGTTAAAGCGGTACGGCAGATAGTTTCGACCGATGCTCTTGAGGAAGTCACCCTGGAAGCCAATCCGGGAGATTTGAGTCCGGATCATTTGAATGCTCTGGTGGATGCGGGGATCAATCGACTCTCCATCGGGGTGCAGACCCTGAATGACGAGCGATTACGCGATCTGTCGCGCCGCCATACCACGGACGACGCCCTCCGGAGCGTGACCATGGCTGTTGAACATCCGGGACTGAAGAGTGTGTCGGCCGATTTGATATACGGTTTATCCGGATCCACCGTGGAATCTGTGTCCGCGGATCTGGAGACATTGCTGCAGCTCCAGGTTCCTCATCTGTCTATTTATGCGCTGATGTTGGAACCCAATACGCCGATGTACCATCAGGTTCACCGCGGTGTGGTCAACCTGCCCCCCGACGACGCGGTCGCCGACCAGGCGGAGGCGATCTATAGCCGGATAGCGGATAGCCCTTTGGAGCTTTACGAGATCAGTAATGCGGCAAAGCCAGGACATTACGCCATCCACAATAGTCTCTACTGGCATATGCGGCCGTACCTGGGTCTGGGGGTCGGTGCCCATGGTCTGGAGCCCCGTCCGGGGGGGCAATTCGTACGGCGTGGAAACGTTCGCAAGGTGGCCGCCTATCTGGAAGCACCGACTCAGCCGGATACGGAAAAGGAGATGAGTGCCGACGATTGGCTCAAGGATGCTCTTCTTGTGCGCCCACGTTGGCTGTCGGGCTTCCAGTTGACTGATTTTGAGGCCTGGGTGCGTCCGATGCAGGTCCAGGCATTGACGACGTGTTGTCACGATCTGGTGGAGAACGGTCTACTCATAAGACATGGAGATCACTACCGGCTCACGCGTCGCGGCTGGCTGCTCTACAACGACGTCGTACTGAAATTCTATGCCGCGATCGATGGGGTGTGAGCCTCCGGCTGTGGAACATTTTTCTGCCATTGACAGGAGCCGGAGAATGTCGTGTTCATGGCTCCATGAAGGAGGCCGTCCAAGTCGATTCTCGGACCACGAACGCGTGCCGGGTGGCTGTGTTGGCGGGCGATTTCGGGACCTATACCTATGCTTTCCCCGATTCGAAGGTGATTGCATCGGAACCGATGGAAGCTGGATCGCGAGTGCTGGTACCCTATGGTCCCCAACGAGTCGTAGGTATCCTGCTGGAGACGGAGGTCTCACCTCCTCCGGATGTATCCCTGAAGGCGGTCCAGGATGTGCTTGATCCCTGGCCGGTGGCGGACGCGCTCTGGTTCCGTTTTATCGAGCAGAGCGCCGCGTATTATCTACACCCCCTGGGCTCGGTCTTAAAGACCGCCTTGCCGGCGCCTCTTGCCCGGCGTGCGATTTCGAAACTCAAACTGAGCCAGGCGGACAGCCCCTTATCAGAGCAGCTGTCCCAGCGATTGGGGCGAACCCTTGGAACCTGGCAGGAGATGGCGGGGGCCCTTGGGCGTAGCCGGCAGGAGTTGGGCGAGTTGGTGCGCGACGGAGTCCTGGAGGTGGCGGATCTTCTACCGCCGAAAGCCCGGCCGAAGACCCACCGAAGATATACGCTTGGCGAGGATGTGGAGGTCCCGGCTCGAGCCCATGTCCAGACGCAGATCGTTGCCTTTGTGCGTGCCCGAGGCCAGGCCACCCATGGGGAACTGACGAGCCGCTTCAAGAACCCCGGTCCGGCTTTACGCCGATTGGTGGAGAAAGGAGCCCTCGTGCGGGAGGATGCGCCTCTTGGTCCCGAGCAGGGGGGAGCACTGGAGAAGGACTGGGCCGATGATTTTCAGCTTACCCCCGAGCAGCAGATGGTCCTCGATACGGTCGGAGACTGTCACGATACCACGCCGGTTCTATTACATGGTGTGACTGGATCCGGGAAAACGGAAGTCTATCTCCAATTGGCAGAGCGGGTCCTGGCGCAGGGGCGAACCGTCTTGTTTCTGGTGCCGGAGATTGGACTAACGCCGGCTCTACTCGGCCGGGTCCGTGCGCGTTTCGGATCGAGCACAGCGGTATTGCATAGTGGTCTGAGCGACGCTGGGCGGATGCACGAATGGTGGCGTATTCGTACCGGGCTTGCCCGCTTCGTTGTCGGGGTGCGTTCGGCCATATTTGCACCCCTGGAAAATCTGGGCCTCGTCATCGTCGACGAAGAACATGATCACGCCTACAAACAGGAGCGAGGCTTTCGTTATAATGCCCGCGATCTGGCATTATTACGCGCCCATATCTCTGGCGCTCTGGCGGTTCTTGGCACGGCGACCCCGAGTTCGGAGACCTTCGAGCGTTCGAAGCATGGGGGGATGCGTCGTCTGCGAATGTCCGAACGAGCGACGGTTGGGATCCTACCGAAGACCGAATTGATTGACCTGCGCTTACAACGGTCGTCCGAGGTGGAAGAGGGCGCCAAGGAAGATAGTTCGGGGCCCGACGATTGTGTGCTGAGTCCGCGTCTGGTCGACGCCATGCGCGAAACGCTGCAGCGTGGTGAACAGACTATTCTACTACTCAACCGCCGTGGTTTTGCGCCGTGGATTGTGTGCGAAGCCTGTGGTGAGACGCTGACCTGTGACCATTGTTCTGTGTCCATGGCGTGGCATAAGAAACTCCGTCGCGCCATGTGTCATATGTGTGGGGCGACGTCACGAGTCGGCGAACGTTGTTCGGACTGCGGGACTCAGGAATCTCTAAAGCTCTTCGGTCATGGAACCCAACGGGTCGTCGAAACCCTGGAAGAGACATTTCCCCTGGCGACCGTGGGTCGCCTGGACCGAGATGTAACCCGTGGTCTCGGTTCTTCGGAGATCATTGCCGAGATGTCCGCACGTCGCATCGATATTCTGGTGGGCACGCAGATGGTTGCCAAGGGGCATGATTTCCCGAATGTGACTCTGGTAGGGGTGATTTTGGCCGATCAGGGGCTTCGCGTTCCCGACTTTCGGGGGGCCGAACGGACCTTTCAACTACTCACCCAGGTCGCCGGCCGCGCCGGTCGTGGGGAGCGTCCAGGTCGGGTCTTGATTCAGACCTACACGCCCGATCATCCAGCCATTCGCTATGCATCGAAGCATGATACCGTGGGTTTTCTGGAGTCGGAGATCCGCTTCCGGGAACGGGCTGGCTATCCGCCGTTTCGTCGGATGGCGCTCATTGAGCTTCGCGGTTCCAACCCGGGAAATGTGGACCGACGCGCCCATAGCTTGCAGCAGGCCATCGTTCGACTGGCACCGCCGAGTGTTGAAATCCTTGGGCCGGCTCCGGCGGGGATCCCCGTGGTGCGGGGGGCGAGTCGTGTGCACCTTGTCTTGAAATCGGCCGATAGAGCCATGTTGCGCCAGGTCCTGCGTGCTTTGATTCACGAGGGCTATCTGGAAGACGCCGCCGGCGTTCGTGCCATCCTGGACGTGGATCCGATGAGCTTTTTATAAGATCTCGATATGTCTTGTTGTCGCGATGATCGGTGCGAGGTACCATTACATCGCATAAAGTTTGGTGATTCGGATGCGGAGAAAACGGTGGTTACGAGTGGGACTTCGATGTCTCGTATTCGTGGGTCTGGCCTTTTCGGCTTCTGTAGGGCTGGCCACCGAAGATCCGGCGCCAGCGGCAGCAGCCACGGCCCCCACGAGCCTGCGTGTATCCACCAAAATATTCGAGCCCTTCGTCTTTAAGAAGGACGATGCCTATGC
>Ga0310121_10003910_pt1 | contig 13399 bp, 12 predicted proteins | sample CB27_Tmax_986_MG_FD_203504 | JGI IMG/M metagenome (GOLD analysis project Ga0310121, IMG submission 203504) | Marine microbial communities from Western Arctic Ocean, Canada - CB27_Tmax_986 | ecosystem: Environmental > Aquatic > Marine > Oceanic | place: Canada: Western Arctic Ocean | collected... | reverse complement strand
AGCCTCGAGACCCACATCCGTTTCCGGACGCCGGAGGAGGAAGTTGAGTTCGCTAGACGACTGCGTGAGGAGCTCGATCAGATGCACGCTCGGTACCACTGCCCGGCCGGTACCGAAGGTCGAATGTTTCGCATCACGATCGGAGGGCATCTGGCGGGAGACGAGACCCAGGATGCTGCACTCAACCCCTAGGGCCCTCCCCTCTCCCGTAGCGTCACTTGGACCGTCACCTCCTCGCCATCCCTGAGAAAGACCGCCTCCACCTCATCCCCCGGCTGGAGGGCCCGTAACGCATCAGTGAGCCCATAGAGATCCCCGATCTCTAACCCACCGAGTCCGATGAGGACGTCGCCCGCCTGCATCCCCGCATCGTCGGCAGGAGATCCCCCCGAAACCCCGCTGAGGCGAACCCCGAAATCCACCGGCGCAAAGTCCGGCACCGTACCGAGGTAGGCTCCGTATCCCCCGGTCTGCTCTTCAGGAGGCGTTCCGGCACCGGAAACGTATGTGAGGCGCTCCGGCCGATCCGCCACAATGCGTAGTACCGACTCAACCAGGTCGGTCACGCGTTCGAGCCCATCTCGATCCACCAGCTCCCAATGGTCAGACGGGCGGTGATATTCCCCGTGCACATTCGTGAAAAAGTGCAGCACAGGCAGGCCTTGGGCGTAGAATGAAGTGTGGTCACTCGGGCCGTACCCGTCAGGTGAGCGAGCTAGAGTAATCCCGAACAGATCCTCTGCGACGTCCAGAATCCCTGCCCACTCCTCAGCCGTTCCGGTCCCATTCACGATCAAGGGATCCTCCCCGAGTCGCCCAACCATATCCATGTTTAGCATTGCTACAGTCCCATCCAACGAAACGGCCGGGTCCCTAGCATACTCTGCGGACCCAAGTAGACCGAATTCTTCGCCAGAAAAGGTTACGAACACCACCGTGCGAGCGGGTGGCGACGCGGCCAGGGCCTCCGCAACGGCTATCAGTGCGCCGACCCCCGACGCGTTGTCGTCCGCCCCGTTATGAATGTCATCGTCCCCGTCCTCGGGGCTCGCCAGAGACCCGAAGACCTCTCCATGCCCGAGGTGATCGTGATGCGCCCCGAGGACAATGGCCTCACCACGAAGGCGCGGATCCGACCCCTCAAGAATCCCAACGACATTCGTCCCTAAGCCCGCGGGAGCGTGGGCACTAACTGCGCTCTCTATCTCGATCGGCTGCAGATAGCCGCCAGACTCCCCACCTGGTGCGAGCCCGATTCGCTCGAACTGATCGGCAATGTACTCGGCTGCGCACCTCTCCCCTGGCGTCCCCGACAATCGGCCCTCCAGAGCATCGTCGGCCAGGTAGCGTACGGCCGCCATGGGTTGCCCCATGTCATTCCCAAGTCCTTCAGGCTCGGGACATGCGACCACCTCCTGCGCTCCAGCATCTGCCGCGAGCGAAAGGATGGCAATCGCCGCCAGGACCGCCGCGGTCCTCATTCGGATACGTCCCTCCATTCCGCCAGAAACACATTGATCTCTCCCGGACCCTCCGTGCCACGATCCGAGGAAAACGCCAATAGGCTGCCGTCCGGGCTGAACATCGGAAAGCTGCTGAAGAAGCCATCGTTGGTCACCGGTCGGACACCCGTCCCATCGACATTGATCAGATAGAGCTGGAAGGTGCGCCCGCTGGGATCTCCAAAGTTAGAGCTGAAGATGATCTGCTCCCCGCTCGGATGGAAAAACGGCGCAAAGTTGGAAGATCCGTTGTCTGTGACCTGCCGCTTGTTCGAACCGTCCAGGCTCATCACGAACACCTCAAGCCGTCCGCCCCTCACAAGGTTCTGGCTCAGAAGGTTCTCGTAGTCGGCGAGTTCCTCTTCGTTTCGAGGATGGAAGGCACGATACACAATCTGGGATCCATCGGCAGAAAAGAATGCGCCTCCCTCATATCCCAGATCGTCCGTCAGCTGCCGGGGATTCGAACCATCCGCATCCATCGCCCAAATCTCGAGATCACCGCTTCGAGTCGACGTGAAGACGATCGTGCTGCCATCCGGAGAGATCGTCGCCTCGGCGTCGTATCCAGCGACATCCGTCAGCTTTGAGACCTCCCCGGTCATCAGATCGCGGGTGAAGACATCGTATCCAAACAGCCCCCACACATATCCCTGACTTCGATCCGGAGCCGTCGGGCACTGATCAGAGATGTGGTGGGTGGAACTGAAGAGCAGCAAATCCTGGCCGGGATAATGGTACCCGCAGGTCGTGCGCCCCTGGCCCGTCGACACTAGTTGGAGATCGGAGCCATCCAGATTCATCGTGTACATCTGGTCACACTCGCTCACCCCGGCCCAGGTAGACTGGAAAATGAGCCGATCGCCCTCGGCCGAGAAGTACGCTTCGGCGTTGGTGCCTCCGTGCGTGAGCTGGGTCAGAGACGCGAAGCTCGCCTCACCGTCGACGGGAGCCACCTCAACCGCACCCGTCCATTCCCCTTCTGGGGCCGATCCGATCCAGGCCTCTCCACCAGCACCGGGGCCCCCTGCATCCAACGGAGCTTCGCTCGCCCCTTCCGGAGCACCGCAGCCAGAGACTCCGATGAGGGTGGCCACGGTAGCGAGCGTCCGGATGACCCTTCGGGCTTGCTTTGAGGGGAGTCCATAGTTCTCCTGACCGCTCATGCGATGCTCCATAGATTCAGAATCTGCTAATCGGCCCTCGCTCGCTCGCGAAGATACCACAGCGCCAGCCGCCCAGAAACCCAGCATGACTCCTGCCCCGCGTCCTGCAACTATGGCAACAAGTATTGTTCGAAAAAGGCCCAACCTTCCTCAGCTGCGGAGAGAAGCGCGCCCGGCCATCCATGACCAACCCCATCCATGCGCCAATGCACCACCCCGGCGCGCCACTGCTACACGGCCCCAGCTCAGTCGCTCCGCTCGATGCCCCTCGTTGACCGTCCCGGTCCCTCCTTCACGCTCCTCCAAGACCTAGAGCAATTCTGTATATCCATTCCTAATCAGCCACGCCGAGATTCCTTCCATCACGGGCCGATGCAAGATCTGCCAGCCCGCAATCGGAAATGGCGGGCCAAGTCCACCTTCATATAGTTCTCTAGGGTCGTCGACGCTATGCACATGTAAGGAGAGGCACGGACCGCTAAGGAAAGAACCGATCCAACATCATCGCGCCGGCGACCGGGGCAATGGCGGCGACGAGATCCGCAGCTTCGACAGCCATGCGATACGCTATGATCCCCCCGTTCGAGTGCCCGGTGACGTAGACACAATCCGGGTCCACCGGTGTTCGCTCGCTGGGTTCCCCGATGACATCCCGTCGGAAACCCCCATCGTCGACCTCCTGTTCGAGCGCGAAGCCACAGTAATCGGTCCCAGCATTCCAGGTGAGCAGTGCTCTCGCAAGGACCCCCTGTCCCCGCGGGGCAAACCACGAGGAACCCATCGCCGTCGGCCACCTCATCCAAACCAGATTCCGCCTTGAACTTGCCTGGACTTCCTCCGCCTCCATGGAGGCCCATCACCAGGGGGAGGAGATCGCCCTGTGTGGCGTCGGGGGGAGCGTGAACGAGGAAGTACCGACCCCTCCCCTGATGAGTCATGTAGAACTCGTGATCTCCGGGATCGAGAATCTGCGGGGTTCCGGGGCCTCACCCGACGTCGGTTCACCCCCGCACCCCCACAGGGCAAGCGCGAGCCCGACCGACGCAACGACCGTGCAGAGATCGAGATCCGTGGAGTCTCCATGCCGTGATAGTCGCAAAACACTGGCGCGGGTTTCCAGGCGGAGAGAGGGCCTGTCGATACGGTACATTGGAAACCTTGCCCGCCGGGGGCCAATAACACCACCTTGCACGCTGCTCCAAGAGACACTCAGTGTCTCTCCTTTTCACCAACGGGAGGTCTCGCATGCGTTCGAGGACTATCACCATCGGACTGATCGCGGCCGGTCTGACAATCACCTTCTCCGCCGATCCGGCCCACGGTCTCCAGGACAACCCGGCCAACACGCATATCGGTCACGTCGCCTCAGGGTTCGGTCGCACGCCAGATGGCGCCGGGCTCCTGCCGACCGCGTTGGCCGAGGCAGCGACCGCAATCCAGCACATTGATCTGGCCTGGAGAGACACGTCGAACCTCGACTGGATGCAGACGCACGCCGCACACGTCCTACACGCGGTGGATCCCAGCCAGATCGAAGAGGGGCCAGGCCTTGGATTTGGTGTGCTGGCCGCTGCAGAGGGCATCGCCCAGCACATCGAGCTCGCAGCGGGCTCGGACGGGGCCTCCGATGCCGTTCAAACCTATGCGACGCATGTGGCGATGGCAGCGCGAGCCGTCGCGGATCGCGCTGCACAGATCGCAGCACTCGCCGTTCAGATGGAATCGGCCAGTGATTATACCAGCGGGGAGGGGCTAACCGGGCAGATGCGGCTCCTCGCGGACTGGGCGGGCGGGCTGGAACAGGTCGAGCGGTGGATGGGGCTTATGACGGCGGCAGAGGGTCTGGAGTAGAGAGGCCAGCCATGGACAGCACGATGGGTGCGCTCTCCGGATGCGGTTCAGGTCCGCCAGCCGAGGCCGTTGGAACTGAACCTGGTGAGGACCGGGAATACCCCCGCTTGACAGGGTCCCCTGCGTCTGGCGTCGCCGCGCCAGTTGCAGTTGCCGAGCCCCCTCAAGTGCTTGGCTGGGAGACCTCTACAGGGGAGAGCGCAAAGATCCTGCGGACGGAGCGACTCAGCTACTGGCAGCTGAACCAGCCGGGCGATGAACCGTACCGGAAATCGCTACGGCTTGGCCTACAATGAGCGTACCGCCGCCGAGATCCGGACTCGCCGATCCCATGGAATCCTACCCGTACGACTCCGCCTCCCTCGATTATCAGCGGGCGTCTGAACAGTTCTGGAAGTTCCTATCTATTCGCACCGTGGAGCAAATGGACATGCGTCCCCGCGGGACCGTGCTGGACGTCGCCTGCGGGCCGGGAGCTTCCAGCGTCGCAGCTGCGGAGAGGGTGGGGCCAGAAGGCAGTGTGGTCGCGCTGGACTCCTCGGACCAGATGCTCCGCATGGCGGGCGAGCGGGCGGCGGCTAGGAGGCTGGGGAATGTCGAGCCCCGTCTGGGCGACATGGCCCAGCTCGATCTCCCGCCAGACAGCTTCGACGCCGTAATCTCCGTCCTCGGGGTGTTTTACGTCCCTGACATGCCGGCCCTGATCTCGTCCATGTGGAATGTGCTACGGCCGGGCGGACAGTTGGCGATCACCACCCTGGGTCCCCGCACCTTCGAGCCAGCATATAACATCTGGAAGGAAGCCGTTCGAGTGGAGCGACCGGACGCGACGCCCGCGTACTCGTGGGAACGCACGAATGAGCCGGAGGGGGTTCGCAGCTTATTGCTGGCCGCGGGTATCGAGAATCCCGACGTAAGTGTCGAGGAGCGGGAGGTGCCGATCCGGACCATCGACGATTGGTGGTTGGCAGTCATGGGGAGCGGGATGCGAAGGACCGTGCTAGAACTGGGGGACGAGGCGGCTGATCGGGTTCGGGCGAGCTGTGACGACATGCTGCGACGCGCGGGCGTCGCAACGATTCGGATGTCTGCGATTTACGCGCTCGCAACTAAGGGCTGACCGCGCGCTAGAAGCACCATATCAGCCGAGCCACCCACCACCCGACTAGATCTCCCCGTTCCGAATACAGGCCACCTGATGGCCCACTCCACCCGCAACAGCGTCAAGCACCGGCAGCGTCTCCTGGCAAGCGGCAATCGCGAAGGGACACCGCGGGTGGAAAGGGCACCCCGACGGCGGAGAGACGGGACTGGGCGCCTCTCCCTCGAGCGGCACATGCTCACGCCGGCTGTCGGGGTCCGGCACGGGGATCGCCTGGATCAGTGCTCTCGTGTAGGGGTGCGCCGCGCGCTCGAAGATCGCCTCGACCGGGCCCATCTCTACGATCCGGCCGAGGTACATGATCGCGATCGTGTCGCTGATATACTCGACGACGGAGAGGTCGTGGCTGATGAACACGTAGGTGAGATTCCGCTCGCGCTGTAGGCTAACCATCAGATTCAACACCTGGCTCTGTACGGACACATCGAGCGCGGACACAGGCTCATCAGCGATGACCAGCTTCGGCTCGAGCGCGACTGCCCTGGCGAGCCCGACCCGCTGACGCTGACCGCCTGAGAACTCGTGCGGGTAACGGCCGAGCAGGTCCGCTGACAAGCCGACGATCTCGAGGAGTTCTTGAACCTTCGTGAGCTGCTCAGCCTTCGTGCCTCTGCCGTGAACGAGGAGCGGCTCCCGCACGATCTCCCCGATCGTCATTCTGGGATTCAGTGAGGAATACGGGTCCTGAAAGATCATCTGGATGTCCCGCCTGAGCCCGAAGAGCTCCTGGCGCGACGCGCTCGCAAAGTCCTTCCCCTCGAACAGGACGCGCCCAGCAGTGGGATCCTCAAGTAGATTGAGTGCGCGGCCAAGCGTAGACTTCCCACACCCGGACTCCCCAACCACCCCTAGGGTCTCACCTCTCCGAACGGAGAAGGAGACACCATCGACGGCTCGAACCTCACCGATCTTTCCACCCAGTACACCGCCCTGGATGGGGTAGTATTTCTTGACGCCCTCCGCGACCAGGATCGGCTCGCTCACCGAAAAGCGCCCGGGACCGAGGCCGCAGATTTGCTCGCTACCCCTTCCCCGTCATCCCATGGAAAATGGCATGCCACAAGGCCGTTCTCGATCGACCGAAGGGAAGGGGCCTCTTGGAAACATCGAGCCTGCTCCGCTTCAGGAAGGGACTCTTTCTTCCGGCAACGGGGGGCGAAGCGGCAACCGTCAGGTGGGCGTAGGAGCGAGGGAACCACACCCTCAATCGTGGGCAATTCAGCCTTCTTCGCCACCCCCGCCTTCGGAATGCTCTCCAGCAGGCCCCTCGTGTAGGGGTGCCGGCTCCTCCGGAAGATGTCCCTGACCTGCCCGCGCTCCACCACACGGCCTGCGTACATGACGGCAACCTCGTCGCAGGTCTCAGCGATCACTCCCATGTCATGAGTGATGAAGATCACCGCAGCCCCGGTTCGGTCTTGGAGTTCCTTGATCAGCCGGAGAATCTGCGCCTGAATCGTGACATCAAGGGCAGTGGTCGGCTCATCCGCGATGAGCAGCTTCGGCTCGCAGAGGAGAGCCATCGCGATCATCACCCGCTGCTTCATCCCTCCGGACAACTCGTGGGGATAGGAGGTAATCCGTGAATCCGAGTCCGCAATGCCTACGGTCTGCAACATCTCGACCGAGCGGTTACGAGCCTCTTCCCTACCAAGCCCAAATCGGAGCTTGAGCACCTCCCCCATCTGCTTCTCGACGGTGAACACGGGGTTCAGAGAGGTCATCGGGTCCTGGAAGATCATCGAGATCTCCTTCCCTCGGATCTCGGAGAGCCGCTCGACCGGGAGGCTCAAGATCTCGGTGCCCGCAAAACGGATCTCCCCTCCGAGGATCCTGCCGGGGGGGCTCGGGACGAGCCTCAGAATCGCCGATGCACTCACGCTCTTTCCGCACCCAGACTCGCCGACGATCCCGAGCGTTCGCCCTTCGTCCACGGAGAAGGAGACCCGATCGACCGCGTGGAGAAGGCCGTCCTCCGTCTCGAAGGCGACCTGAAGGTTATCGACCTCGAGGAGCGCGGGCTCGCTCACCGGCCGAAGCGCTCCGCAATCCCGTAGTAATCCTTGTCGATCTCGTCGTCCAAAGGCAACGCCTCGCCCGCGGCCATCGCGGCCTCTAGCCTTTCCCTTCGCGCAGGATCGATCCAGTAGACCATCCAGTCCGTGATGCTTTGGGTGCGACGTGGAAGGTAGAACTCCGGGAACTGGAGATAGTCCCAGTGGACGACCCGGATGTACGGGGCCATCCAGAAAGGAATGTAGAACGCCTCTTCGTGCACGATCTCGTCCACCCGGTTCAGGGCATCGAGGCGGTCCTGAAGGTCCAGATCCTCTTCATATACGCGGATCAGCTCGTCCACCTCCTCCCTACCGAATCCCCAGATATTGTTATTGTTTGTCGTGCCCTGGAACTCGGTGTGAAGGTACTGCCGGGGGACGGGATAGAGACTCGCCGTGCGGCCGGTGACTGTCATCTCGTACTTTCGCTCGAGGCCCCGCTCAAAGGCCACGCCGGGTTCGAGAAGCCGAAGCCGCATATCCACTCCAGCTCGTCGGTATTCCTGTTGCATGACCGTGAGATGCCTGCTGAGCCCAGGTGAGCCGTAAGTCACAGTGAAGCTCGCCTTCTCTCCCTGATCGTTCACCAGAATGTCGTCCGTGTTCGACCGGATAGAGATCACGCCGCGGATCGCATTCCAAACACTCCCGAAAACGCTGGAGGCTCGGATGTCGTCCGGCCGACGAAACCCGGCTCGTTCTAGGTAATCCCGGGCCAGGATCGGATCGAACTCGTACGGTTCCAGATCTGGCGAGGCGTACTCCGTCCCTTCGAAGAAGGAGATCTGTTGGAAGTACTCGTTGAACATGAGGTTCCTGTTCAGGCGCTCGAAGTTGAACAGGTGTTGCATCGCCTTCCTGAAATCTTTGTTCTGGAAGACGGGAGCCTCGAGGTTCATATGGAGCCCGTAGACTCCGGAGGGGATGTCTACGAAGACCCTTGCCCGCCGAAGCCACCCGTTCCGGACAGCTTCGAAGGTGTACTCCTCGTTCCAGGTCCTCGCAGTGTTCTCCAGCGTCATGTCGATCTCCCCGAGCCGCAGGTAGTCAAGCGCCCGCTCAGGCTGGATCACCCGGAGATGGATCTCGTCGAAATTGTACTGCCCTATGAAGTAGCGCTTCCCGTCCCCCCACCAACGGTCGAGGCGCTCGAAGGTCACGGACTCACCTCGCGCGACTTCGCTGACGACATATGGACCGACCGCGACCTGGAACTCGTTGGTGGTCCGACTCACCCAGTCCTCATCCAGAACGACGGTGTGAGACGGCGTCGGCCACAGTCCGGCGTAGTCAGGCAAGGGACGCCAGCTAGGGCGTGTGCCGACGATCCGCAGGGTGTAATCGTCGATCTTGTCGACGGCCTCGTAGTACTGCTCTGCGTAGCTGTTGTAGAAGGGGTCGACGATGTGCTCAGACTGCATCATCCTCCAGGTGAACACATAATCGTCGGCGGTGATCGGCTCGCCGTCACTGAATTGAGCATCGGGATCCAGCCGGAAATAGATCGTGCGCTGATCGTCCTGAACCGACCAGTGCGTGGCCATGAAGGGGATGAAGTTGTCGGTAACAGGATGTTGAATGACGAGCGCGAAGGCCATCGTAAAGGCTCGATTCCACCCGGCGAAGGCGTCATTGGAATTCGGACCCATGAGCCGGAAGGTGAGCGGGTAGGCACCCATGAAGAAGTTGAAGGTCCCACCCCGGATCGCCTCGGCTGAGCCGATGATCGGATCGTCGTTGTTCGTTTTCCACGTGATATCCGTAGGGAGAACGATCGACTCATCACGCTGGCCCTCCTGCGCGTGCGCGCCAACCGCCACCGTCATCCCGAGCGCGACCCCCAGTGCGATCCACCGATCCAGGTTCATCTCATTGTCCTTTGCTGTATCCCGCCGTTTCGCTTCGTCCCCCTGGACTACTCATACTTGGCATATCGCTTCGGATCGAACGCCTCCCGAACCGACTCGCCGATGAACACCACCAATACGAGCGTCACGGTGAGCGCACCGAAGGGCGCTAGGATCAGCCAGGGCCGATCCCGATTCTCCAACTGCAGCGCCTGATCGATGAGTTCGCCCCAGCTCGGTGTCGGCGCCGGAAGACCGTACCCGAGATAGTCCAAACCCGTCAGCGCAAAGATCGCACCCACGACTGCAAAAGGGGTGAAGGTGACCAATGGCGTAAGACAGTTCGGAAGGAGGTGTCGAAAGATGATCCGTAGGTGTGAAGCCCCATACGAGCGCGCCGCTAGGCAGTACTCCCGCGTCTTCTCCCGGTACATCTCCGTCCTCATGAAGAACGTGATGGGGATCCACTGGAACAGTGCCATGATCCCGAGAAGCATCCAGAAAGTGGGAGAGAAAAGCGCCGCCATGATGATCACCACATACAGGAACGGAACCGCGATCAGCACCTCGATCAGACGTTGGCTCAGAATATCGAAACGCCCACCCAGGTACCCCTGGAGGCTCCCGATCACCGTGCCGATTAGCTGTCCGATCAAGACAAGAAACAGAGCGAAGAACACAGATATCCGGAACCCGTAAAGGAGTCGAGACGCGACGTCCCTTCCCTGCGAGTCGGTGCCAAGGTAGTGCCGACGTCTGAAGTCGGGAGCGGTCGGCGGAACGGTCGCCAAGTCTGCAAGCGAGGGCATCGCTCCGGTCCTAGCCAATCCGGCTAGGTCGCCTGTCGGCGAGCGTTCCGGATCGGAGATCATCGCATCTATCCCACCCGTCTCGATGGCTTCCGCCAGGTCGAGTAGCCCGTCGCGGCGCGCGAGCCGGGCAGCCTCCGCCCCCTCGTCGGCGCTGAGTCGGTCCTGAACGTCGTTCAGAATCTCGTTGTACCAGAAGTCGTTCTGATAGGGATCCCACGGGATTGGGGGCATGATGACGAAGTTGCTTCGATTTGGATACCGCGACTCCAGCGCAGATGCCGCCGCGGGATCCGATCCTACCTGGTTGAGCTCCCGTTCGTAGAGGTCACGCTCCAACCGCCATTCACTCTGCAAGCGCAGGTACTCGGTCTCGAGGTCCTCCATCCCCCAGGCAGGAGGAGGTGCCTGGCCAAAGGTCTCCATGGTGAGGTACTCGAAGGTGGGCAGGTATGGGTGCCCCTCATACCAGACCAGTAGCGCCCTACTCTCTGCCAGGTAGGGAGAAAAAATGGAGAGCACGATCGCGGCCCCCAAAATAAGGAAGGAATAATACCCCCGTCTGATCCGTCGGAATCGCTCGAACCGCTTCCGAGTGATTGGGTCCAGCCTGATCCAGTTCATCTCGTCGACGGCTACTCGAACCGCACCCTGGGATCGACGAACGCGACCGCAAGGTCCGACACCAGGTTCCCAACCATGAGCAGAGCACTCGAGATCACGAGGAACCCGAGGACGACGGGAAAGTCCCTGGCCTGTATCGCTTCAAACGAGAGAAGCCCGACGCCCTGGATGTTGAAGACCCGCTCGATCAGAAAGCTACCCGTGAGGAAGATACCAAGGAGGGAGCCGACACTCGTGGCCATCGGGATCAGGGAATTCCTGAGTGCATGCACAAAGATCGTTCGCCGCCAACTCAGGCCCTTTGCAAGCGCCGTCTTCACGTAGTCCGCGCTCATGTTCTCAATGAGGCTGTTCTTCATGAGCATCGTCATGACCGCGAAGGAACTGACAAGATACGCGATCAGAGGAAGGATTGAGTGCCAAACGATGTCTCTAGCGTGCGCCAAAGGACCGAGTTCCTCCGCGCCCGCCGATTGGAATCCCCCGAGTGGGAAGATCTCGAACCTGACCGCCAGGAGATTGCTGAGCACCGCACCTAGCGCAAAACCGGGGATAGCATAGCCCACGAAGATCAGGATGGAGGTGAAGTTGTCGATGTTGGTGCGATGCTTGATCGCCTTGAGGATGCCGAGCGGAATACAGATCCCATAGGTGAAGAAGGCCGTGAGCAGTCCGTAGTAGATCGACACCGGAAGCCGATCAGCGATCACCCGGAGTACGGGCTCGCTATATCGGAAAGACTCTCCGAAGTCTAGTCTGACAACATCCCACAGCCATGTCGCATAGGCGATCGGGAGCGGGTCGTCAAACCCGTAGTACTCACTTAGTCGCGCGAGCTGCTCTTCCGGGATCTCGAGCTGCACGGAAGCACCACCCCCACCACCGATCTCTCCTCCACCACCAGCCCCAGCAAGCTGCATCCGGATCTGATCGATCTGACCGCCGGGGACGAACTGGCAGAGAGTGAAAGTCACGAAGGTGATTCCGAGAAAAGTGGGGACCATCAGGAGAACTCGTCGAAGGACGTAGTCACGAAGCGCCTCTCCCCGTGACTTCAAGATCTCCTCCGGCGCTCAGCGCGCCCGCGTTCGGAAACTGTCGTATCCGCCATGAAGACCACTCGCCCGGGAGAAGCCGCTGGGTTCATCTCGACCATGTCTTAATCACCTCACCGAACCCAACGGACGGTAGTGATTTCCAGGCCCGGCACGCAAGGATCACCGCAAGTCATGGAATGGACGCGAGGGAGCCTCAGAAGCCAATGGATGTCACAATGCCCCTCCCCCCATTCGTTCTCGTACATCAGGCGACGCGTCGGGCCTTTGGCTAAGCCTGCATCCCCGAAGATGAGAGGAGAAATGAGCGCTCAGTCGATTATGAACCGGTTCCGCGGAGCTCTGGCTGCCATGCTATCCTCCTTCAGTCTACTCTGGCTGGCCTCCGGTGGCTCGGCGCATCACGACAGGCACCGGCCGGCCGGGGACCGAATGGAACGCAAACCGGATCGCGACCCTGGAGGCCGCCGCCCTAGGCAGAAATTCCCTCCTCACCCCCAGGCGCCGCTCACTCTTCAGAACGCATGGGTGGTAACGAATCAGCTCTCGGTGTCCATCCCCGTACGTTAGACCCGATCCTAGGCACCTAGCCCGCGCTACGGGAATCGGTTGTTCACGACATTGTTGAAGATCGAGCCGAACTGGTAGGACAACCCGAAGGAGACCCGGTACTCCTTGTCCGTCGCATTCCGCCGCGCGCCGGTCAGGATCTGCTCGTCACTGAGATATGCGAGCGGCAAATAGAGCTGATCGGCCACGAAGATATAGCGCGCGCCCAAATCCAGCTCGAGCCCCCGAGTGATCCGGAAGCTGACGTCCCCTCTCAACGATATGTTGTTCCGGTCGAAGTCGTGAAGGTAGTGCGAGCCTTCCAGCGAGATTCCGGCATCGCCCCACGCCTGCCGCTGGTCGAAAGCGATCTCGAGACGTTGCTGGAAGCGCGTCTCCTCGAAAATGAGATTCTGCGTCTCCTCCAAGTAATCAAAGTGCGCGGGGCCGATCGCGTAGAACGCGGTCAGCGAGCGGCGAGTCGCTTCCTCATAGGGGAAGAAGCTGTACTCGAGGCCCGGCGTAAATCTGGCGGTCAGCCGCTGGTTCTGCCTGACGTCTCGCCCGATCGTCGTCGTAAAGCCAACCGACCAGTGCTCCGCCACGGAATAGACGACGGTAGAATTCGCGTCGTAGTCCGTACGCTCATCGACGAATACGCCATCGTTTAGTTGGCTCTTCTGGAAGTTGTGGTTGAAGGACAGGCGGTAGCGTTGCTTCCACGTTGGCGTGACCCGGGAAACGGTAAATCCTCCCTGAAACCGACGACGTTCTTCC
>Ga0310121_10003909_pt1 | contig 13402 bp, 11 predicted proteins | sample CB27_Tmax_986_MG_FD_203504 | JGI IMG/M metagenome (GOLD analysis project Ga0310121, IMG submission 203504) | Marine microbial communities from Western Arctic Ocean, Canada - CB27_Tmax_986 | ecosystem: Environmental > Aquatic > Marine > Oceanic | place: Canada: Western Arctic Ocean | collected... | reverse complement strand
CTACTGTATGTTGGGATACGGGGAATGCGCCGTCGGGACGACGCCTACGATAGTGCAGAGCCTCCTCTTTCCGAAGACGAACGCGCCCGGTACTTCGCCCAAATAAGGAAGTTCCAGGACGACGAACCGGTTGCCGTGTCGCCTGAGGAGTCTCGCAGCCGGACAGAGGCCGACCGTTGATAGTCGACGCCGGTAGTCTGGCGCTCTGGATAGCTCTCCTCGTCGCGTCGTACGCCGTGCTGTCGTCGCTGCTCGGCGCATGGCGGCGCGTCCCGGAGCTCGTGTTGAGCGCCCGGTACGGCTTCTACACGGTGCCTTTCCTGCTCCTGGTCGCGGCCGCAGCGCTGGTACGGGCCTTCGTCGGCCACGACTTCTCGGTCAGGTACGTGGCCGAGAACAGCAATCTGGCCATGCCCTCGAACTACACGTGGGTTGCGTTCTACGCCGGCAATGCCGGATCGCTACTGTTCATCGCGCTTGTCTTCTCCGGGATGGCGGTATTGGCGGTGACGAGTATCTCCCGGCGGCTTCCCCACGTCGCCCCGTACTCGACGGCTATCATGGCGGCGGTTGTAGCTTTCTTCCTGGGCATCATGGTGTTCCTCGCCAACCCGTTGGAGCGTCTGCCGGTCCCCGTCGCCGATGGGCAGGGCATCAACCCGCTGCTGGTCCACTTCGGCATGTTCATACATCCACCGATGCAAATGACAGGGCTCGTCTCCGTGGCGATCCCATTCAGCATCGGGGTGGGCACATTGCTGGCCGGTCGCGGGGGCAACGACGACTGGGTCGACCTGGGGCGACTGTGGGGGATGGTGTCCTGGCTGATACTCACCCTCGGCCTGTTACTAGGCAGCTGGTGGGCCTACACGATCCTCGGTTGGGGCGGGTACTGGGCATGGGACCCCGTCGAGAACTCGGCGCTGATGCCGTGGCTGGCGACTACAGCTTTCGTCCACTCGATCATGGTGCAGAAGCGGCGGGGCATGTTCCGCATGTGGAACATCATCCTGGTCGCTGTGGCCTTCACGCTCGCTCAGATGGGGATGTTCATCAACCGAGGAGGGCCGGTCCCCTCCGTCCACTCGTTCGCCGAGTCGACGATGGGATGGCTCTTCTTGCTGTTCATGACGTTTACTCTGTTGGGCTCCCTCGCCGCCTTCGCATGGAGAATAGACACGCTGAAAAGCCGCAGCAGGATCGAGAGCTGGCTCTCCCGCGAGAGTGCCTTCCTCGCTCAGAACGCGCTCTTTCTTGCCGTCGCATTCATCACCCTTTGGGGCACCGTGTATCCTGTAATCGCCTCCGTCTCTTCCGACGTTGCCATCACCGTAGGGGAGCCCTTCTTCAACAGAGTTAACGGGCCTCTCCTCCTCGTTATCATCTTCTTGATGGCCGTTGGTCCGTTGCTTCCATGGCGTCGCGCCAACGGCCGCGTAGTAGTTTCGGCGCTGAAATTTCCGTTGGGTGGCGCCGCCGTGGCGGTTGCGGTGCTGGCCGCGACCGGGGTCCGCGATCCAGTGCCGGTCACGGCCCTCGCGGTGTGCGCGATGGCGGTGACCGGCATTGTCCATGAGTGGGTACGGGGGACCATCTCGAGGCACCGCGGGGGGGAAAACTACGTCGTGGCCTACGGGCGACTGCTCACGGCCAACAGGCCGAGGTACGGTGGATACGTCGTCCACCTGGCGATAGCGATGCTCGCCATCGGTGCTGTAGGGTCGTCTTTCTACGCCGCTCAGAGGGACTTCGCCCTCGAGCCCGGGGAGTCGGCGTCGCTTGGACGGTATAGCTTTCAATATATCGACTTCGACAAGACCACGTACACTGATCGCGATGAGATCACGGCGCGATTCGACGTGTCGGCGGGCGGTAGCCGAATCGGTACTATGGAGGCCAGGCGGACCTTCTACCACGACTTCAGAATTGGCGCGACCCGCGCAGCGATCAGGAGCACCCCGGTGGAAGACTTCTACATCGTCCCGTCGGAGTTCGCCGATGACGGAAGCGCGGTCTTCCGCGCGTATGTGAACCCGCTGGTCTGGTGGATGTGGATGTCCGGGCCATTGTTCGTGCTCGGAGCCGCTCTGGCCATCTCGCCAAGGCGGCCCGCGCGCTTTCGCGCCCGTCGCTTTGCCGGAGCGGGCACAAACCGTGCGCGCATGACCGACGGTGGCCCGAACGTAGGGGCGAGTCTCGGACCCGCCAGCGCAGTCGAGATCCCGGAATGCTGATTCTCCTCGGCCTCGCGCTGATCGCAATTCCGGCCGTCGCGATCCTCTACCCGTTTCTGCGAAGACCGGACTCGAGCGGCATCGGTACCGGCGATCGATCGACCCAGGCAAAGCTTTCCCAGCACTGGGAGAGGGCGATCGAGGGGCTGAGGAACACAGAGCTCGATTGGTCAATCGGTAACCTCACCGAAGACGACTACCAGTTGCTGCGAGAGCAGTACATGACCGACGCCGCAGTGGCGCTCAAGGCCATAGAAGAGCTCGACTCCACAAGTGAAGCTGCTCCGGAGGGTGATGGTGAATGCGGCTCTTAGATTTCTCGCTGTGGCTGTCCTCGCGTTGGCCCTCTCCTTCGGCGCCGGAGGGACAAGGTACGCTCATGGCCAGACGCCAGACGATGATCGAGTCATCTCGGGACAGGTAGTAAACCGCACCGATGGCGAGTCCGCCGTTCCAGGACTGACCGTCATACTCCACCGCGATACTGCCGTTGGACACGACGACGAGGAGACGGTCACCGACGAGGAGGGGCAGTTCTGCTTCGAGGGAATGGAGTTCGACCCATCCATCAGGTATGGGGTTTCGGTGTTCTACCAGGGCACTTTCTACGGTACCGACGTCGATCTCGGCGACGGTTCTCCAGACCCCATGTTGCTGATTGTCTACGAAGCCACTCAGGACCAGAATGCCCTCACGGTATCCGCGGCGTCACTTCTGTTGACCGTGCCCGATGAGGATAATCGTACCCTGTGGGGTCTGGAGATCGTCAAGCTCCGCAACTCGACCGACACGGCGTATGTGCCCGGTTCGGACCCGATGAGTCGGATCCGGTTCGGCCTTCCGCCCGGCGCTGTCGAGCTCCAGGTACACACCACGATTCGCGACGCCGAGATGACTCAGGTAGACATCGGATTCGCGCTGAAGGCGAGCGTGCCGCCGGGCGAATTCGAGGTGATGTACGCCTACGTGTTTCCTTACGCCGGGGATAGGACAAACATCTCGAAGTCGTTCCCATACGGCGCGGACAGTGTTCGCATACTCGCGCCCTACGGAATTGGCGAGCTCCAGAGCGTCGATCTGGGGGCTTCGGAGATCGCCGACGTCGGAGGGAAGCCGTACCAACTAATTCAGGCTTCGAACGTCGCCAGGGGCGCCAGCATCTCGATCAATATACTGGACCTGCCGGCGCCCTCTACGAGTCAGCGACTGCGCCGCAGCCTAGGGGACATTCGTTTCGAGTACGTCGCGCCTGCCGGTCTCGTTCTATTGATGGGCCTGTTGGTCGGTCTCGCGCTGTTGCGCCGTCGCGGAACCGGTCGACGTCGGGCTCGATCGAACGATGGTGAAGAGCAGTCTCCACCCCCGACTGGGAAGACCGGGATAGAGTAGCGAAGTAGAGGTCGCCTAGGTAAGGGACCTAAGATAGAGACGATCAGACTCACGAAGATGGCGCCGTCAGTCAAATCCCGGCGCAGCAGGATGACGCGCTAGATTAGCGCTGTGTCGATCCTGAGGTCTCCAGCGGCCGAGTCGAAGACTCTCCGTCGGGTTCTCGCGGTAGGAGCCCAACGGCGTTTAATATCTCGGGGATTAACTCTTCCTGGCGATATGCCATCAGGTGTATCCCGCTAACTCCCGGTATCTCGCGTACCTGCTCGATGATTTCCACACAGATGCGTGTCCCTTCGGCCTTTTGCCGTCCGCGAGGGGCACCTTTCATTCGGGAGACGATATCGTCAGATATCACGACCCCGGGCACGTTTTCCCTCATCCACTCGGCGGTCCTGGCCGAGCGGAGCGGACCGACTCCGATGAGGATAAATGCCTTCTCGTGAAGGCCTCTGTCACGCGCCGCGCTCATGAACGACTGCAGCCGATCGACGTCGAAACAGTATTGAGTTTGGATGAAGTCTGCACCGGCCTCCACCTTCTTTGCCAACCTCAGCGGCCGTACATCGTGAGGTGGAGCAAAGGGGTTGCTGGCCGCTCCCAGGAATAGCCTCGGCGGAGCGTCGATGGCTCGGCCGCTCAACAAGCAACCCTTGTCGCGCATGTTGCGCGCAGTACTGAGTAGTGTCATCGACTCCAGGTCGAAGACCGGCTTTGTCTCGGGTTGGTCGCCGGCCTGGACCCCGTCACCTGTAAGGCATAGGAGGTTGCGCACGCCGAGGGCCGCCGCACCCAGGATGTCGGACTGGATCGCGATCCTGTTGCGGTCGCGGCAGGTGAGCTGCATCACGACGTCATGGCCTTGCCGTGTCAACAACGCGGCCATCGCCAGGCTCGACACGTTGGCGCTCGCCCCTGAGGAGTCGATGGTATTGACTGCGTCGCATGAGGCTACGACCACTCGAGCGTGGTCGTAGATGGCCTCAGGGTCGGTGGTACGGGGAGGGGTAAGTTCCGCGGTTACCGCGAAGCGCCCCGAACGCAGGACTCGCTCCAGGCGGGAACCCGACTTCATCACTCCCAACCGTCGGGCGGAGTCCCCGAAATCCTGCTAAACTCGTTGACCCACGCCGAGCTTCCCACTAGTCTTTGGTCGGGAGGTGGGATGATGCTGAGTATCCCCGAACCATAGGACGGCATCTTACTGGAGCGTTCCCAGGCCTTTACCCAGACACAAGGCATGTCGGGAACAACCTCGCAGTGGCCGTTGGGTCGGACGCCTCCGCACGGTCCGTTGCGAAGGTTCTTTGGACAGGTCATGGGGCACGTCATCCCCGTACTGTGAAGTACACAGTCGCCGCACATTTGGCAGTCGAACAGGGGTCGTTTGGTGATCTTCTCCCCGAAGACGAACAGGCTCTCCATCTTGGTACCTGGCTTGAGGATTCGACGAAAGGGCCGCAGTAGTGCATACGAGGTGGCGTACGCGACTTCCAGCAACCGGGGCCTGTTCTGTAGTCGTCTGAGCATCTTTCGTATCGCCTCGTGCTTTGCCGTCGTCCCGCCGTGGCTGAGATCAGAGCTCTCAGCCACAGCCAATAATGATACAGCATAAGCCAGTACACTCGCTGCTTGCCGACAACTCATTCGAGGAGCAACAAAAGGGGCCCGAACCGCGCCCACAAGCTTGACGCTGTTCCTGAGCCGCTGCTACACTCGCTCCGGTCGCCACGCCAATTAAAATCAAGCGAAGGAGCCCCATCGAAGTGAACGATCTAGCTACGCGAATCGACGAGATGATTGAGGAGAAGAGCCTCCTGAAGCACCCGTTCTACCAGGCCTGGACAATGGGTTCATTGCCGGTGGAATCACTGAGGGACTATGCATCCCAGTACTACCACTTCGAGAAGGCGTACCCGATGTTCCTGAGCGGCCTGCACTATCGCTGCTCAGACCAGCATATACGCCAACTGCTTCTGGATAACCTGTGGGACGAGGAGCACGGCGACGAGAACCACGTCGAGCTTTGGCTCAGGTTCTGTGATGCCCTGGGCCTGGACCGGGACGAAATCCGGCGAGGCGAGCCGAACGCGGCGACGGAGGAACTGCTTGCCACCTACCGAGAGTTGACCTCCGATTCTTCGCTGGCGGCTGGGGCGTCGGCACTTTATGCGTACGAGTCCCAGGTACCAGCGGTAGCCAAAGAGAAAATCCGAGGGCTTCGCGAGTTCTACGGGATTGACGACCACAGGTCCGTGGAGTTCTTCTCCGTTCACCAGACGATGGACGAGGCGCACTCCAACGCTGAGCGAGACATGGTGCTTACCCTCGCCGCAACCGATGAAGACGACGCAGACTCCCTGGAAGCCGTTGACCGTTCCAGCGATGCCCTGTGGCGGTTCCTCGACGGCGTCTATTAGGTCGCTCGTTTTCGCTGTTAAGGCAGGGACCCTACGCCTTTAACCAGGCTGCGTAGCAGCTGTCGTGCTGACTGCAGCATGCGGTACCGCCGACGAAATCGAGCCAACGCCGACTCCTATCCTTACCCCATCGCCGACCACGGTCGTGTCACCCTCGATACCAGTGCTGACAATATGGTCGTACGACGGCAGGACGTACTCAGTCGTCTCCGGAATCGCGGTGCCCCTTATTGGTTACTCGTATTGGGACCCCAAGCAGCTTAAGCAGATCGTGGTACCGGACGGCGAAGGGGTAGCGGTCTATTTGTCGGACCAGCAGATCAACTGTCGGGAATACCCTTTCTTCGAGCAAGACATGTTTCCTCCCCTCCCCACCGCACAAGGCGCGACGATAACTATCAACCTCCCTGAAAAGGCCCGCGGGTACCACGACGCCTCCTTCGATGTACAGGGCCCAGGTCCTGACGCGAGAGCAAGCACCGACCGTGTTAGCGGCGGCTTCTTAGTGAAGGGTACGGATGACACAGAGCGCGTTGAAGGGTGGCTGGAATACGATAGCGTCGAGCACTACCCGGAATCGCCGAAGGTCCAAGCGCAGGGTTCTTTCGACGTTCCGCTTTGCCCGTAGGCCAGGCTCGGTCCACCCATCCTTGCGAACCCTCTTTACTCGGTCTGATCGCCTACCGACACTGCTCCACTAACGACTCGGGCTTCGTTGGCCTGTGCCCGGTTCCGATTGTCTGGCGGAGAGACGTCCCCCGCCCGAAGCAGCCAATACCAGACTGCCCAGGCGCCGCCGATTATCGGTGGGATCAGCCCCCAGAAAACCGCGAAAGCGCTGAACACCCGGTCCCCTGATCTCTCGGCCGAATCGGTGGACGCCCACACGACGCCCCTCGCCAGCATTGCAACGCCCACGACATGCAGAAGATACGTCCCGACGCCCAGCCCCAGCAACCATCCAATTCGCTGCGCCATCCCTATGCCCACGGCCCCCAGAATCAGAGCCGAGAGCAGTATGAGGCCGTAGTGAAGCGTGAAACCTTCGATGGAAATCAACGCGTGAGTCGGATGCGAGAAGATGATGTGCGAACCGACCACTCTTAGAGAGAACTCGGCCGGGAGGAGCGTCTCGGCTGCCGCAGTCAGAGCTTCGTTGTAGCGCTCCGCGACGCCCAGCCACAACAGGGGGAGCAGAAGGACCAGAACGAGAACCCGGAAGGAGAAGGTCAGTAACCTACTGGTCCCGAGCAATCGCCAGCCTCTCGACCCAGATAAGCCACAGAATGATGGCGCTAAGAATGATCGCGGTCTGCCAGACCAGCAGGTGGGCTATTTCCAGGTATTGAGGATACGCAGACCCGATCAGGAACAGGTTGATGATTCTGACGAGGTTGATCGCGGTCAGAACTACGATCCCCAGTGCAATTCCGATTCCCTTGGCCTTCATCGATGAGGGGTACGCGACGACCGCTCCAATAAAGAGCACCAGCGGGCCTACAGCGGTGCTCTCGGCGACGATGTCGACCGCAAACGTGCCCGAAGAAGAACAGAATCGTCCCGACGAGCTTGAGGCCGTAGCTGGCCCACTGGGCGGTCCAAGCCGCTACGTGGTCAACAAGTCTGTTGCCGAGAAAGCCGTAGTCGATAGCTAGCGCTAGTGCCAGGCTTACCATGAGACCGAGCCACGATCGCACGATAGTCGAGGCACGTTCAGGTCCGATCCCGGCGCAGATGCCTGTAGCTGCTGACCGCTCATTGGCTTTTTACCATCTCCCCCGTCGATGGGGGAGAGTTGGAGACGGGGTTATCCCGTCCGCTAGGCAGATCGTTTTCGCCGAAGGTCTGTGCGCCGCCTACCAGGGTCTCGGCTGTAGGGTCTTCGTAAACGCCCACCCGACGAACCCCTCCGCGACCCAGATCAACGCCGTCGCGATCGGCGAATTCCAGTCGGACAGCAGCCACATGGCAATGATCGGCAGACCGCTTATCGCCAGACTAGACCGATCCTGTTCGGGGTCTTCATTGTGAGGTAGTTTTGCACGCCGGTGGACGGCCGGCGAACGCGGTAGGAGCGCATTGCCCCGTTACAGGGCCAAGCACATCCTGCCATTCATCAGGCCGTCGCCCCGATTGCTGGGCGTTCGGGTCCAAAGCTACAATGTTGTGCATATGAAAGTCTCGCAACCTCGGTTGTCGTCCCTGAATGTCGCCAGGGCATTCTACGGCCTCACCAGCAAAGGCGTTCTGCTCGGCGTAGCTCTCGCCCTCGTCTTCGGTTGCGCCGTTGGGCTACGTTTCTACGGGCTCGATTGGGACCGCGGGTACGACTGGACGCCCCACCCTGACGAGCGGGCTATCCTGATGAGGGTTGGGGAGCTCTCCCCGCCGTCACTGGGTAGCCTTGGAGACCTGCTGAGCGCGGAAGAGAGTCCGTGGAATCCAGGGTGGTTTCCGTACGGCAGCCTCCCACTGTACCTGCTGAAGGGCGTCCAGCTCGCGTACAATGCCTTGTTCAGCGAAGATCTGCACGACCTGCGCGTGGCAGGCCGCGCTCTTTCGGCGCTGGCCGACGTCGGCACGCTGGTGCTCGTGTACCTCCTCGGGAGCCGGATCTACGGGCGCAGGGAGGGCTTGCTGGCGGCAACGCTTCTTGCGCTGGCCGTACTCCACATCCAGCTCAGCCATTTCTATGCCGTCGACACCATCGTGGCGCTTTTCGCCATGGCGACGCTCTATTTCCTGTACAGAGTCGCGAGCACGGGAAGAACGGCCGACTCGGTATTGGCGGGTGTGTGCGTCGGCCTGGGTCTGGCTACCAAGGTGAGCCTGGCGCCCATACTCATCTCCTTCGTCATGGCCCACCTTCTATACCTGGCAGCAAGCGACGCGTCGGGCGTGGCGTCCGGTGAGAGACTTCCCCGAGTCATCCGCGGGCTCATCCTCGGCGCGGCGGCTTCGGTGGTCGCGTTCGTCGTGGCCCAACCTTACGCGCTCCTGGACTGGTCTCGCTTTTTGGCGGACTTCACTGAGCAGTCGGAGATGGTGCGTCGGATCAGGGACTACCCGTACACGCGACAGTACATAGACACGACCCCATACCTCTACCAGGGACGCCAACTCGCGGTCTGGGGCCTAGGTTGGCCGCTCGGTGTCGTCGCCTGGGCATCTCTTCTGTACGCGGCGGTCCGGGGGCTCCGTGTACAGCTGGCGCTGTTATACCTGGCTCTTGGCTGGGGGCTGCCAGCCGCCCTGCTACTCATATCGAACGGCGTGCCTGCCATCCTGCTCGCCTCGGCCATCGCCTTCGCGGCGCTGCTGGCGACGGTCCCTGTCCGGTCGGCTGGCTCGCGCCTGAACGCCATTCTGCTGTCGTGGGTCGTTCCGTACCTGCTGATCACGGCCTCTCTCGAGGTCAAGTTCCTTCGATACCTGATACCGGTGACTCCGGTGTTGGTGCTGTTCGCCGCTCAGATGCTGTTCCATATCTGGGACTGGGCATCTCGGCGGGCGCCGTCACTCCGGCCGTGGCTCATCGGTGGACTGGCGGCGCTGGTGGGCGTGACAGGCTTCTACGCCCTGTCGTACATGGCGGTCTTCTCCCAGCCGCATACCGCGGTACGTACAGCCGAGTGGATCAACGCCAACGCTGACCCGCAGTCCATCATCCTGAGGGAGCATTGGGAGGAGGGAATACCTAACCTCCACGGTTACGAGTTCCGCGAATTACCGCTCTACGAGAACGATGGCCCGCAAAAACTCGAACGCATTTCGCGTGATCTTGCTGAGGCCGACTACATCGTCTTCTACAGTAACCGGCTCTACGGCACCATCCCACGGCTGCCAGAGCGCTACCCACAGAGCAGTGAGTACTACCGTCTTCTGTTCTCCGGTGATCTGGGCTACGAGCTGGCGAATGTCGAAACGGCGTACCCGGAGCTTCTGGGCGTCAGCTTTGTCCACGACACGTTTGGCCGCCCGGAGCTGCTAGAGCCTGAGGGCTTGGACCAAAACGGACGAAGCTGGCTCGCTCTCAACCTGGGCTTCGCGGACGAAAGCTTCTCGGTCTACGACCACCCGACGGGGATGGTGTTCAGGAACGCGGGCCGCCTCGACGCCTCGACGATACAGAGCGCCATCGAGGGCCAGGCATCGGACCCGCCCCCTCTGGTGCCGGGCGCCGGTGTCTACGAGGGGATCGACAAAGACGGCGGTCTTCTGATGTCAGCCGCGGACGCCGAGGCCCAACGGCGTGGCGGCACCTGGACCGAAATCGTCCGCCCGGGCAGCTGGGCGAGCAGGTTCCCGGTGGTCGCCTGGCTTCTGGTCGTCGAAAGCCTGGCGTTGATAGTCGCGCCGCTCGCTTTCGTTGTCTTCAGGCCGTTACCCGACAGAGGGTTTCTGTTCTCGAAGGCCCTGGGACTGCTGTTCGTATCCTTGCTCGTCTGGCTCATGGCCAGCACTCACTGGATGGCCTTCTCGCGTGGGTCGATCGCCGTTTCGGTCGCAATCGTCGCGGTAGCGTCGCTAGTCGTCGTGACGGAAAACCGCCAACAGATAGTCGAATTCGTGAGACGGCGTTGGGGCGTCCTCCTCTTGGGTGAGGCGATCTTCCTGACCGCGTTCCTGGCGTTCGTGGCGCTGCGAATGGCGAACCCGGATCTTTGGCACCCATTCCGCGGCGGCGAGAAGCCGATGGACCTAGCCTACTTGACCGCTGTCTTGCGATCGAGCTACATGCCACCATACGACCCTTGGTTTGCCGGGGGTTACATCAACTACTACTACTATGGGCAATTCATGGTTGCCACTCTAATCAGGGCCACTGGAATCGACCCGACGGTCGCCTTCAACCTAGCTGTGCCGCTCTTTTTCGCTCTTACGATCGGGTGCGCCTTCTCCCTCGTCTACAACCTCGCCGAAGGGACGCTATCTCGCCTGAGGGTCACTCGCGCCTCACGTATTTCTCCACTGTTGGCCGGTTTGTTTGGGGCGATGTTCGTGGCAGTGATCGGCAACCTCGATGGGGCGATTCAGGTAGGCCATGGCATCTGGCGCGTCTGGATGCTGAACATGCCTTTCGGGGAGTTCGATTTCTGGCTCAGCAGCCGGATGATGCCTCCGGACCCGCCCGGTGTCGAGATTACCGAGTTCCCATTCTTTAGCTTCCTGTTCGCCGATCTCCACGCCCACATGATGGCGCTGCCGTTCACGGTACTCGCATTGGGGGTGGCCCTAGCTGTCGTATTGGGGGCATCGAGTAGTCTCGTGTCGAGCCAGTCAGCGATGAGCGGCCGACCGCGCGGTGCTTGGGCCGCCGACGAGATCATTCGGTTGGCGACCCTTGGCGTCGTGGTTGGCGCGCTGCGGGTCATCAACACATGGGACTACCCCACGTATATGCTCATCTCGGCCGCTGTCATCTTCGTCGCGGCCTACGTCCGGCGTGGAGGACTTGGCCTTCTGACACTCGCGGAGGCTGGAGCCAAAGCCTCGCTGGTTTTTGTCGTAGGCTACGTTGCTTTCCTCCCGTTCCATATGAACTATGAGACCTTTTTCAACAGCCTGGAGTCGACCACGAACCAGACGGTGTTGTGGCAGTTCCTGGCGATCAGCGGCCTCTTTGTGTTCATCATCGGGTCCTTCCTGGTCGTGGAGTCGAAAGAGGCCTGGCTGCCGATCTGGCGGACTGCGCGTAGGGGCGCCCTGGCCGTCGCCCAGGTCGGACCGACCGTCAACGATCCCGTAGGGTTCCAAGACGCCCGGCCGATTGGCTTCATGCGGGTAGGGCTGATTGCGGCAGTGGCAGCAATCGCCCTGATCAGCCTATCGGTTTTCGTTTCCGGTCGGACAGGAAGCACCATTCCGTTCCTCATCGTTCTGGAAGCGATGGTCCTGGTGGCAGGCATCCGACTGCTGACCCGGCCGGCCCTTGAGGCGCCTCACACGGTCTACGTTCTGGTGCTCATCGGTGTCGCCCTGGCGCTGGCTGTCGGGCTAGACATCTTCCGCGTCGAAGGCGACATCGACCGAATGAACTCGGTGTTCAAGGTCTATCTGCAGATCTGGGTGCTGCTGGCTCTGGCCGCGTCCTATCTGCTATGGCGTCTTTTCGCCGGGCTCTGGAGCCCGACCTCGACGCCAGGATGGGTCAGGAGAGCATGGGTCGGGATGCTGCTCGCCCTTGTTGTGAGCGCTTCGATATACCCCGTCCTCGGGACCCAGGACCGGCTACGCGACCGATACGAAAGCCGCGTCCTACCGCGAACTCTGGACGGACTCGCGTATATGGACGAACAGATGTACAACGACCAGGGCGGCCAGATACACCTGTCGTCGGACCGAGACGGCATCCGTTGGCTACAGAACCACGTGCAGGGCTCTCCCATAGTCCTCGAAGGGGTCACGCCCATCTACCGCTGGGGAGGCAGGGTCTCGATATACACCGGACTGCCTACGGTCGTCGGCTGGCAATGGCATCAGGAGCAGCAGCGGTGGGGCTACCGCGACGAGGTGGGGCGCCGGGTCGCCGACGTACTCCGCATCTACAACACAACAGACGTCGGTGAAGCCCTCTCGCTGATGCGCCGGTACAGGGTCGAATACGTGTACGTGGGTGAATTGGAACAGCTCTACTACCAGCGGGAAGGGCTGGCAAAGTTCGACGAGGGGCTTGGAGGCGAGATCGAGCAGGTCTACGCCAACGAGCATGTCAAGATTTATCACCTGCAACGGGGCTAGTAGAAGCGACCTCGCTAAAGCGCCATTGATGGACGTCATAATCTGGCGTACTATGTTGGCGTGGGCTAGTAGCTCAGCTGGTTAGAGCGCAGTCCTGATAAGACTGAGGTCCCTGGTTCGAGTCCAGGCTGGCCCACCACACAGATAGACGAGCCCAGGCACCCTCGATTTGGTATAGGCAACACTTACCGCCTGTTGGGCTTTTGTTAGAATGCGCTGCTCAACGACGATCCCAGAACTGGAAATGTGGAGACGCCCATGACGATCAAACGCCACCCTCAAGGAATGCTAGGGCCGTGCGACACGCCCTGGAACGAACGGTACGAGCTTGATGAGCCCGTGTTCCGCAGACACGTCGAGGGGATGCTGGACGCCGGCTTTCGCGAGGTCTACGTCATGGGGACGGCCGGCGAGGGCTACGCGATGACCGACTCGCAATTCCAGAACGTCGTCGACGTTTTCGTCGACGTCACCGACCGCCCGGGCGTCACGCCGCAGGTCGGCGTTATCAGCCTCTCGACCGGGCATATCATCGAGCGGCTGGGCTACGTCTACGATAAGGGCGTTCGCATGCTTCAAATATCGCTGCCGTCCTGGGGCCCGCTCAGCGACTCCGAG
>Ga0310121_10003908_pt1 | contig 13403 bp, 11 predicted proteins | sample CB27_Tmax_986_MG_FD_203504 | JGI IMG/M metagenome (GOLD analysis project Ga0310121, IMG submission 203504) | Marine microbial communities from Western Arctic Ocean, Canada - CB27_Tmax_986 | ecosystem: Environmental > Aquatic > Marine > Oceanic | place: Canada: Western Arctic Ocean | collected... | reverse complement strand
TTTCAGTCCATCCGCCGAATTATCCGCGCAGTGGACATCCATTCGCGGAGGTTGTTCGTCTCAACCAAACTAACCAGCCCGCAACTCCTCAGTTTGGTCATGATTAGGGAAAACGAGCCACTGACTTCAGCCGAGCTGGGCAAACTCGTTTACTTGAGCCCAAGCACCATCGTTGGAATTCTCGATCGTTTAGAGGATAAACGCTTGGTCGTGAAAACTCGCGATCATGCAGACCGCCGGAAGGTTTTTATTTCAATGACCGAGAAAGGACGGGAAGTGCTACAGTCCGCGCCTCTTCTCTTACAAGACCGTCTCGCTAAGGGCCTGTCAGCAATACCTGATCTCGAAAGAGCGACGATTGCTCTTTCCTTCGAACGCGTCGTGGAACTCATGGAGGCCGAAGAAATCGATGCGGCGCCTATTCTCGAAACAGGATCTCTGGTCGACGATAATAAAGGAACAACCGCCGATGGGTCGGCTTGGTCCGACATCCAGGTAGCGCAAGAAAACCGTAGCTGACTGGAGAAAGATTGTCGCGCCGTTTACTAGTGTAGTTGTAGTTTTTCGAGGTCCTACGTAGAAATTTACAATGCCCCAGACGCGTTAAACATTCTCCGCCAGTTCCCGAATCCCTTCGGCTGCATCTGGTCCCAGTTCCACTCGCGCAATCCGCCGGTCCTTGTCCAAGAGCGCCTTGCAGTCGCCGATGGATTGGGCCTCGCAGAGGGTGCCGAACCCATACTCCTGGCCGGGAATTGGGAGATCATCCTGCTGTTGGACCAGCTGAAGAAACAGGCCGGTATTGGGACCGCCCTTGTGGTATTGGCCGGTGGAGTGGAGGAACCGGGGGCCGTAGCCGCTTGTTGTGGCGATGCCGTATTTGGCGGCTACCGCTTTCCGCAGATGGGTGAGGGCTGCTTCTGTTTCATCTGTCTCGAGGAGGTATGCCATGATGGCCAGGAAGGCGGGCGGTTTGGCGTCTTCAAGGAGCGAAGCCGACGGTTCGGTTTCCGGGGCAGCGGCGAGAGAACTGGTTTGCTTGTATTCGTCGATGACTTCACCGGTTAATGTTTTGGCCAGTTGAACATTGGGTTGGTCAAAGGCATTGATGATGAGGAAATGGCTGGCCAGGGCGGTCGCAAACTCCCACCGATAAAATTCGGCGCCGAGGTCAAGATGATCAGACAACTCGATGTGGGCTGTTGGGTGTCCCGCATCCTTCACAGCCTGTAGATGGTCGGCGATGGAATCCTCGCCTGGAAGGGTCACACCCACGAACATACGGTCATCACCGTACTTACGTGGGTCTAGGATCGGTTCGCCTGCGACGGGCAGGATTCCCTTCCCTTCTTTCCCGGTACTCTCGGCAATCAGCTGCTCGATCCAAAGTCCCAATCCATCCAATTTGGGGTCGGTTAAGAGAGTGAGTTTGTCCCGGCCATTGTCCACACAAACTGTCAGGAAGAGGCCTAGCTGCGCGCCGGGGTTATCTTCCGGTTTTGGTTGGCGACACTCTTCGGCCATAACCTTGGCGCGATCCAGTAGCTCGCGAACATCCAGTCCCATCAGAAGGGCCGGGACCATGCCGAAAAACGAGAGCGCGGAGAACCGGCCGCCGATATCCTCACGGTTCTGGAAGACATCGGCGAACCCGCATTCGCGCCCCTTGTCCACCAAGGAAGTCCCGGGATCAGTGATCGCGATGAACTGTTTGCCGGGTAAGGTGACCACTGCGGAGACTATCTCCCAAAAGTAATTGAAAGCACTCATCACCTCGATCGTGCCGCCGGATTTGCTTGCCACAATGAACAGGGTCCGTTTCGGATCAATCGCGCCAGTCACTCTCCTGACCCAATCCGGGTTAGTGCTGTCGAGGACATGGAGTGTGGGGTGTTCCTCCGCGGAACCCATTGATCGGCGGAAGACTTCGGGGCAAAGGCTGCTACCACCCATGCCCATCAGGACCACGTCGGTGGGGTTGGATGAAAGAACGGCTTTCACTCGCCGTTCGATGTCGGGGAGTTTTTCGAGAGTGTCCTCGGGCAGGTCGAGCCACCCGAGGCGGTTCTCAATCTCAGTGGGGAGAGGTTTCCAGAGTGTGTGGTCCCTGTTCCATAGATCCTCCACTACCGTCGCCTGATAAAGCGTTGTGGACTTCTGCCAAAAGAGGGACTGGATGCTTTCCGGGTAATGGTAGGTTGCCGGTATCGGCTGTGGGCTGCTCACCCGCCGCGCTCCGCTTCGATGTCGAGGACTTTGTTGAGACGGCGGAGGTAACGCCCTTTGCCGATGAATTCTGCGCCAACAAATGCAGTCACAATCTCTTTGGCTGGTTCCGAACCGATTACCCTCGCCCCCAGGCACAGGACGTTCATGTCATCGTGTTCGACTCCCTGGTGGGCGGAATAGGTATCGTGGCAAACGCCGGCGCGTACGCCTTTGACCTTATTAGCGGCGATGGAGGCTCCCACACCGCTTCCGCAAAGGATGATGGCCCGGTCCGCATCGCCCTCTCGCACCGCGAAGGCAGCCGCGAGCGCGAAATCGGGGTAATCATCGTTCCCATCGAGTTCAGCGGCGCCTAGATCGGTCACTGTATGCCCCAGCGAGGCCAGCAAGTCTACGATTTCGGCCTTGAGCAGAAACCCACCGTGGTCGGCGGCAACAGCAACGCGCATCGTGGTTCCCCCACAATCAGGATTGGGTCCAGAACAACGCCCCTTTTGACGATGACTAATAATAGCCGGGTGGGCAGACCTTGATAGGGGTCCGAAGGCCAAAATAAAATCCTCTTTGGGAGAAGCAGAACACCGATGGATGAACCGCGCGATGTGTCGATCCTGGTAGTGGATGATGAGGGAGACCACCGGGCGCTTGTAGTCTCGCTACTGAAAGCCGGCAGCCTCTCCATCAACCAAATCGTCGAGTGCAGCGATGGGTCGGAAGCGGTCGCAAAGATTAATGGGTCCGAGTTTGATTGCATCCTGCTCGATTACGATCTGCCGGGGGTCTCGGGGCTGGAGGTCCTGAGGCGGGCAGTCGAGAACGACCCCGACAATGCTGTCATCATGGTGACCGCCCGAGGGAATGAAGAGGTGGCGGTCGAGGCGATGAAATCGGGCGCTGTGGATTACCTGGTTAAAGGATCCCTGTCGCGCGAGAACCTCGATCGCGCCATTCAAAGCGTCCTCCAACGTCAGGAACTCCGGCGCACCGTGCGCAGACAGCGAGAAGAGCTTGTCCACGCGGAACGCCAGAGAGGGATGCTGGAAACTCTCGGCAGCACCTGCCACCATTTCAGCCAACCGTTAACCTCTTTGATGGGACGTCTCGATCTCCTTCTCGAGGATGATGGTGCCTTAACGGAAAAACAGCGCGCGTTCCTGGCGGAGTGTCTTGAATGCACGGAGAGGATGGCCGAGTTACTCAAACAGTTTCATGATGTGCGCGAATATCGGACGCAGCCTTATATCGAGGGAACTGATATTTTGGATATTGAGGTTGGTGAAGAAACATAGATTAAATGTTCCTGCCAGAGTCCTGACAAACGGCTCGCATGACCGGACTGGACCGTCCAACCCCTCCAATTGCGATATTGGGTCAAAACAATTAAAATGTGTTAAGGTAGAAATCGCGGTCTACCTTCAAGGAAATATTGGAGAAAACGTGATGACCAAGGTAATTACAGCCACCTATGATGGAGAGGTATTAAGTCCGATTGACCGTAAGTAATTGGAGTGAGACGACTCAACAACGAAAAGAGGCGCTGGAGGAGTTTAACCGGTTGTGCGATGAGGTTCGCATTGATTCCGGAGGGGACCGATTAACACGCGACCAGCTGCATGAACGCCGTTGATACAAATGTCCTGATCTATCGGGCGGATTGGAACGAAACAACCAAACAGCCTGTGGCGCGTGACCTTGTCAACAATCTCAGTAGTGATCCCGAGCCGACATTTTTACTCTGGCAAGTCTTAGTAGAGTTCGTTGCCCAAATGAGCAGATGGGAGAATCGAGAAATGTTGACGGGGGATCAATTTACAGAAATTATGAATTCGGCAAGGAATCTCTTCACATTGGTTTTGCCTACACCCGAAGTTCTGGACCGAGCACTCGAATTATCGGAACGGTACAGTATCTCTCATTGGGACAGCATGATTCTGGGAGCATGTATCGAGGCGGGCGTTGATACGCTGTACACGGAAGATATGGGCGCGCCGACACGATACGAAAGTGTTAATCTGGTCAATCCATTCGTTTGACGTTCGCCGTACTCTCCCGGCGATCTATGACGACAACCGCCAAGGAGTTTAAGTGTCCAACTCAAAAGGCTTCTTTTCAAAAGTCCGTACGCGGCTAACCAAGACCAAGGACAGTCTGGTCTCGCAGACGCTTTCCATCTTCCAACGACGTGGGAAGGTGGATGAGGGGTTGCTGGAGGAGATGGAAGAGTGCTTGATCGGCGCGGACGTCGGAGTGGAGACCTCGACACAGCTGATTGATTCTCTCCGGGCGCGCGCCAAGCAGGCGGGTTCCGGGGAGGAGATAGGGTTTGATTGGCTTCGGGAAAATTTTCATGACCTGTTATTGGGCGAGATCGGTCAGGAGTCGTCGTCTCTTTCTCTGGATGCGCCTTTGAATGTTGTGCTCATCGTCGGAGTTAATGGAACGGGGAAGACCACCACCGTCGGAAAGCTCGCAAACCAGCTTCGCCTGGATGGAAAGGAAGTCATTATAGCCGCGGCCGACACCTTCCGGGCAGCCGCGGTCGAACAGCTCCAGATTTGGGCGAAACGGTCTGGCTGCGACATTATTGTCGGCGATGAAAATGCCGATCCGGCTTCTGTCGTCTACAACGCCGTGTCCCGCGCCAAGAGTAAGGGAGCCGATGTGGTGATTGTCGATACCGCGGGGCGCCTCCACAACAAAACAAACTTGATGAAGGAGCTGGAGAAAATTGGCCGTATCATAAGCCGTGAAGTTGAGGGAGCTCCGCAGGAAACATTATTAGTCCTTGACGCTTCGACTGGTCAGAATGGACTTTCGCAAGCAAAACTCTTCCTGGAGGCGGTCCCACTGACCGGCATTGTCCTGACAAAGCTGGATGGAACCGCCAAAGGGGGTGTCACAGTTTCTGTACGAAAGAGTTTGGGGATCCCGGTCAAGTTCGTAGGGCTGGGTGAAGGAATCGACGACCTGGAACCGTTCGAACCCAAGTCGTTTGTGGATGCGCTGTTCGCCGACGCGCAGGATGGGGGAACCTAAACGTGGGCGACACGATTGTTGTTCCCAACCCGGAATCCGCTGGATCAAAAGATCATCAAGTGCGAGAGATGTTTTCGCGTATTGCGCCCACCTACGACCTTCTAAACCGACTTCTCTCTTTTGGAATCGACCAGCGGTGGAGACGCTACGCGATTCGTCGGCTTGCATACGAGAGTCCAGCACAGGTCTTGGACCTCTGTGGCGGTACAGGGGATTTCGGAACTGAACTTCTCAAGGCGAGACCGGATGATACCGTTCACAACGCTGATTTCTCGATGCCCATGCTGGAACGAGCTTCAAAGAGACTGACCGAGTTTGGACCCAGGCATGGAGTACTTTGTGGAGATGCGCTTGGGTTGCCCTTTGAGGACGGTCAGTTCGACATCGGCCTGTGCGGGTTTGGTGTGCGGAACTGGTCCAACCTGGAAAGGGGGCTACACGAAGTCCGGCGTGTCCTGCGCTCAAGTGGGGAATTCGCCATCCTCGATTTCCTGAAGGTGGAGCAAGGCTTTTCGGACCGACTTGGGAGGGTCTATGTGAACCATATCCTCCCGACAGTGGGTTCCCTCATCTCGCGTGACCGCCAGGCTTACCGTTATCTGGCCAGATCGATGGACGCGTTCTGTTCAGCGGAGGAATTCCGGGGAGTAGTGCGTGAAAACGGGTTCGAGATTTCTGAGGAAAAGCGGTTTTTTATGGGGATGTGCTGGTTTTTTCTGTTGAAGAAAACTTCATGACTCATCCATTTTTCGGATAGAAACAGGGCTCAGGGGTTGTGGACTGGTCTCCCGACCGTTCCACCAGCGTGATACGGTCGGGAGACCGTATCACAACCAAGGAATTACGTAACGCCACCAAAGGTCAGCCTGAGTTATTCAGCATGGTCTATTGTGATAGGATACCAAGTATGGACCAGATCGAACAACTTGAAGCCAGGAGCGTACACATCCTTCGCGAGGCATATCGCGAATTCAAGAACCTGTGCATGCTCTGGTCGATCGGGAAGGATAGCACTGTGCTACTTTGGCTGACGCGCAAGGCCTTTTTCGGCCATGTACCCTTCCCTCTCGTCCATATCGATACCTCGTTCAAGATCAAGAGCATGATCACTTATAGAGACAAGCTGGCGCGCGAGTGGAAGCTGAACATGGTCGTCGGCCAGAATCGAGAGGCCCTGAAAAACAAGCGGACCTTTCCAGATGGGGCTATCGACCGGATCGAGTGCTGCAGAACCCTCAAAAGTGAGGCGCTGAAGCATACCCTTTCGGGTGACTGGCCGCGCTTTCGGCTCAACCATGATACAGGCGAATATGAGGAAGACACGAACAAGGAACCTTATACCGGTGTCATCGTTGGTGTGCGCGCGGACGAGGAGGGCAGCCGTTCCAAGGAACGCTACTTTTCACCTCGCGACACTCAGAACGACTGGGATGTGGATGACCAACCGCCCGAGTTGTGGAACCAGTACAAGACGGCTTTCGCGCCGGGGACGCACCTGCGCATCCATCCGCTCCTCGATTGGACTGAACTGAACCTGTGGGAATACATCGAACGGGAGAACATCCCCATCATCGATCTCTATTTCGATCAGGGCGAGGGAACCCGCTATCGTTCCCTTGGCTGTGAGCCATGCACCGCGTCGGTGGATTCGGGCGCGATCAGCGTGGCGCAGATTGTCGAAGAACTACGCAGCGGGAAGTTCGCCAACATCGCCGAACGTTCAGGACGCGAGCAGGACAAGGAAGATGGTGGCGGGTTAGAAACACTCCGCCGGGACGGGTATATGTAGGGTCCGCTGTGCGGACCTTTTCGGAAAATCAACAGGCCGGGCCTATTGGTCCGCACAGCGGACCCTACAAGCCAGATGAGCAATAACGGAAGCGGTTCAAACCGCGAACAGATGAATGTGGTGATCGTCGGCCATGTCGATCATGGCAAGAGCACTGTCATTGGACGGTTGCTGGCCGACACAGGTTCGCTCCCAGAGGGAAAACTCAAGCAGGTCCAACAACAGTGCGAGAGTAATGCGCGCCCGTTCGAGTATGCCTTCCTGCTGGATGCGCTCAAAGACGAGCAAGCGCAGGGCATCACCATCGATACGGCGCGTTGCTTCTTCAAGACGAAGAAGCGGGATTACATCATCCACGATGCCCCCGGGCATATCGAGTTCCTGAAGAACATGATTACCGGCGCGGCGCGGGCCGAGGCAGCACTCCTGGTGATCGACGCCCAGGAAGGCATCCAGGAAAACAGCAAACGGCATGGGTACATGGTCTCGATGCTCGGTGTCAAACATCTGGCTGTGCTTGTGAACAAGATGGACCTGGTGGACTTTAGCCGGGAACGGTTCGAGTCGATCCGGGATGAATACAGTGAGTTTTTGGAACGATTGGGGGTTCACCCCCTGGGTTTCATTCCCCTTTCCGCGCGCGAGGGGGTAAACCTGACCGGGCGGTCGGAAGAAACGGCTTGGTACGATGGCTTGTCGGTCCTCGAACAAGTCGATGCTTTCACAAAGCCAGAAGGCAACGCCGAGCATGATTTCCGGATGCCGGTGCAGGATGTCTACAAGTTTACCGCCGACCAGGATGACCGAAGAATTGTGGCAGGAACAATCGATTCGGGTTCGATCGACGAGGGCGACGAGGTCGTTTTTTACCCTTCCGGGAAGGAATCCGCCATCACCCGCGTTGAAGGGTTCAATACCTCGCCCCGGACAGAGATCTCGGCTCCTTACGCGGCGGGGTTCACGCTGACGACACAGATCTACATCCGGCCGGGGGAACTGATGTGCCGGAAAGGACAGTCACTCCCCCATGTGGGACGTCGATTCCGTGCCAACATGTTTTGGATGGGGCGCCCTCCGATGGTTCGGGAGAAAAACTATAAACTCAAAATCGGAGCCGCCAATGTGAGCGCCCAGTTAGCAGATGTAATCAGTGTCCTGGATGCTTCGGAACTCTCTTCCGTGCAGGGGAAACAGCAGATCGACCGTCATGATGTAGCGGAGTGTGTTTTGGAAACTCTTCATCCGGTCGCGTTTGACACTCGCAATAACATCGAACCGACCGGTCGCTTTGTGATAGTGGACGACTACGAGATAGCCGGCGCGGGAATCATCCTGGAACCGCTGACCGAGGAAGACTCCCTCTTCAAGGAAGAAATCAAGCGGCGGGAATTCTCCTGGGAAAGAGGTTTGGTCACTTCAGCCGAGCGATCTACTAAAGCGGGTCACCGAGGCAAGTTTGTGGCGTTTGTCGGCAAATTCCACAGCGGGAAACGGAATCTGGCCAAAGCGGTCGAGAAGCATTTGTTCGGCGTTGGATGCCAGGTTTATTACTTTGGTTTGACCAACCTGACCAAATCCTTCGAATCGTTGGACCGGGAAGCGCGCACACGGTCAATCGAGCAGGACGATGCGGTCCGGCGACTGGGGGAACTGGCGCGGGTGATGACCGATGCGGGGACGCTGTTCATGACGGTGCTGACGAATGTGGATGACTATGACATGGAGCAACTGGGGATGCTCAACGCGCCCAATGAACTCTTCGTCGTGGCAGTCGGAGAAACCCCCTTCAGCCAATTCAAAGCGGATGTGGAACTACCCGATCACCCCGATCTCGAAGAGGCGGTCCAAAAGGTGGTCGAGGGGCTGACCAAAAAAGAAGTCCTGATCGACTACTCGATTTAACGCGGTTTACGCCAGTCCACCCAACAAGCCCGAACCGCAAGGGAGGGACCAAACAAAGCCGCGCACGTCAGCAAGCGATATGGCTGATTCCATCCGTTCGTAGTGACCGCATCCATGCGGTCCGCCCAACGCACCCGATGAATCGGGTGACTACGAAGATCAAACTTCGCCAAGTCGGCATCACTGAATCGGCCTGATACAATCCTCCGTAACCAGCCCCGAGGGGTCCGGATAGTTCGGCGGAACTCCGGGTGCGGTCACTGCCTCGTCCTTTTCGATGCGAGAAGCGACATCGAGGTTCAGTTCCAGCAATTGCGCGAGTAGGTCATTCTTTGCCGTGAAACCATAAGCATCCAACACAGCCGTATCCAGAGCGGCGTGGGCATCCTTTAAGCGGGTTCTTGCCGGGCAGCTCCAGCGTACGGTACACAGCCCGCAACCCGCCCTTGATCTTCTCCAGAGCTTCCCCACGCACCCGCCGCACTTCACATCCCGCCTCGGCCACTGCATCGATCTGCTCCACGCTCGGCGACTGCGGCCACGGGAAGGTATCCCATACCGAATCTGGTGTGTATCGAAACCGCTCAGTAAGTTTTGAGCACTTTGCCGTAAACCATTGCCAGTGCGTGTTTGATTGCAGGATGCCGAAGCTGTAGTCGTCCTCGAAGGTGAATGCCGAAAGTGATGAATCAGGTCGGACGATTGAGGAAACAAACGTGTATATGGGTCGCTTCGTTACTCGCGAACATGTCACATACCGGCTTAGTCGTTCAACTGCGGAAATCAGATCGCCACGGCGGCGTTTTAGTTGCCACCAAGTCTCTAATCTCCGTTGGTGCTCTCCAGTCTCGCGGCCTGTCCTTCTTCTCTCAGTCTCAGCGTTTACCTGCCACTGGGGAAGCACCCTTTCACGAACAATATTCAACGCTATTGGAAATTCAGAAACCTCGATCATATTTCGATCACCGAAGTCAATAATGAACTCGGGCTGTCGAACATAACCTCTTGTTAATAAACTTGTGCCGTTCAAATAAGGAAAAACTACGGCCGACTCTTCCTTCAGCTTTGGCAGATCTCCGACTTTTATCCGAAACCCTTTGTGTCCGGGTTGTTGCCCTTCAAAGCATCGTTTTGGCCTGCGAGAGACTGTTAACACATTTGCAATCGCAACATCTACCTGATCCGACAGCGCGGAGTTGATGAGATCGCTGTCGTGATATGCGAGTTCATACTCCTTCGCTGCCGGCCCGGTTCCCTTCTTTCGAATCTTCTTCTTTCCCGGCTCTGGATCGACTTTGAACCACAAGCGTTTCTTTTCGGGGATCAGCAGTTGCTTCCGGATAGCGGACTTCTTCTGTTCATTTAGGCCGCCGTTGATCGGCTCGTGCTTGACCCAGTTGGGAATCGAAACGTGGACATTTGCTTCGCCAGACCAGGGTTGGTTATCGACCGCTTCGATGATAGTCCCGCTCGCGACGATATGGTCCAACCCGCCTTCACGAGCTTCGTTATTTCGAATGTTTTGTGTCCCCACCAATCCTGCGCGAGCAGACACGGGATCGACGGCAGAACAAAATTGCAAGTGATCGTGCGCCTTGCGAAACCAATATACACAGAGGTCCGATCGACGAGTTATATCAGGATAGGTTTTTCCCAATTGCTTTACGTAGTGTTCCCCGTACTCGATATGCATCTTCCGTGCATCAAGAAACGGTGGATTGCCGATGATCACATCGGCCCTGGGCCATTCGACCGGGTTACCGTCTCCGTCAATCAGCGCGTCGGCGGCGATGATGTTGCTGTCTAGGTTGTCCAGCGGAAGCGCCTCTTCACTCATTTGGAGTTCGTCGATGGCAAGCTTGCGGGCGATCATCATGGTGACCTTTGCCAACTCCACAGCGAACGGGTTGATATCGATGCCAAAGAATTGTCGGGCGGTAACAAGGCCCACCAATTGCGGGGATTTTCCCTCACGCTTGGACACCTCGCCCAACCGCTCGAAAAGACGAACTTCCAGCCGTTTCATTTCCCGATAGGCGATGTAGAGAAAGTTTCCGCTACCGCAGGCTGGATCAAGAACGGTGAGAGTTGCGAGGCGGCTGTGGAGTTTCGACAGTTCCTTGATGGTCTTGGCGTTCTCGATCAACTCCGTCCAGGGCCGAACGATGGTGGGACCCACGATCTTCATGATGTCTACGGGGTACGTGAAATGCCCGCCGTATGCATGTTGTTCTTCCTTATCGAGGGAATGTTGGAAGAGGGTCCCAAAGATTTCAGGACGGACCTTCGACCAATCGGATTTAGCGGCCTCCCGCAACTGATGGGTCTCATCGTCGTATAACTCCAGCCGAGCCGGTTCAGAAAAGAGTCCGCCGTTAAAGTAATCAACTCCCTCGAAATAGCCGGCGGTTGGTTTGCCCGTCTTGTTCATCTCCTCGAACAATCCACCGATTAGTGTGTATGAGTCTTTTCCAGTTTTGCACTTGTCCAGCAGATTCGTCACGATATACCTGTCCAGCAGACCTATGTCTTCAGCGAAGAGAGCCACGAGCATCTGAAGAATGAAGCGTTGAGCCTCCATTCGTTCGACTCCGCGTTTCGTGAGCCTGTTAAAACAGTTCGCAAGCAGGTCCGCCGCCTCGCGCGTGACGGCTTCCAGGTCATTGCCAAAGGTCGGATGCTCAGGTTCTGGAAACAGGAACGCGAGAGGCCCGTACCGATCTGGCAAGTCCGCCAGTTTGAGCATGTCGACCGGGGTTTCCATTTGAGTGTCGAAGTCATACACCCAAAACTCGTCGAAGTTGCAGAGAACGGTGTAACGTGGTCTCCCGGGAACCAACTGAGTCCAGTAATCGAATGCCTGGCGGTAGTGTCTGGAGAGATCCACTCCCCGCCGCTTCATTTCAATGAGGACGATGGGCTTCCAGACGTAGTCGGCGAACGATATTCCGCCACCATCTTCACCTGACTTATGAACACGGAATTCGGTTTCGCCCCCCACGTCGAGGCAACCGGGTTGACCGAATCCCTGAAAAAGACGGTCAAGGAAGATTTGAGCTTCGCCCTTTTCGTCTCCCCTTACGTGTTGGGAGACCCAATCGACGAATTTCTGCAAACGTTCCTTACGGTCTCTGGTTTTTGACACAATAGTTCTCGAAAATGGAAAGGTGGCGCTATTGTATTTCTCTATGATGTCGGTGGAAAGAGGATAGAGCGTATGGGGGGGATCGCTTGCGCGGCGGGTTCCCAATCCGGAGATTGGGAACCAGAGCATGACGATGACGCGGGCGATCGCTAGCTGACGCGCGCGGCTCGGATGGGGGGGATGTGGGGGCGTGGATTATGCAAAAAGAGCGAGGGCGGCTCGGTGGGGAGCCGCCCTCTTGCCTGGTGTTATACGAAGGTGGATCGTGTTAAACCAACCTTAGTTCGCGAAGGTGTAATTCGAGTCGCGGAGATAGGCGCCAGCGGCATCCTGCTCGTAGGAACGACGGTGGATGTGGAGACCCTCAGCCTCGAAGGTGTTACCAGTGCCAGCATCATCAGTAAACATGCTACAACCCGGAACAACAACCTGACCGAGTGCATCGTTGATGACCCCAACGGCATAAGTTCCGCCGCCCGGGCAGATATCAGTCACATCCGTGCCGCGAAGGTAACCATTGATCTCGGTCGTGTTCAAAGGTAGAATTGGGCCGGCTGGCCGTACATTCATCTTGAAGGCAACCTGCTCCTTGGCCGAGAAAATCGAATCCAACTGGCCATTGCAAGCGCTACCCTGCGCATCCCGGCGATTCTTCAGGAACGCTGGAACTGCGATCGAGACGATTAATCCGATGATCGCGAGAACGATCATAATTTCAACTAACGTAAAACCGCGCTTTCTGTCATAAACCTTCATCATATCTTTGTCCTCCTCTTCCTTTTTTGGTCCAGCCGCCGAGGTTTCAGCGGCTCGAACCGCGTCGTAATCCCTCTTCTTTCGGTCTGGCATGTTGTCTTTGTCATATCGGCACGCTTTTGCGGACACTTGATGACGACCCTGAACAAAGCAGCAGTCATGCCAATGTAGTGAAAGTCAAGATAACAGGATTGATAGATTTTTGAAAGACATGGATTTATCCCTAATAAATCCAATTAAATGTGTTAAAATTCATCTGTTTTAGGAGGGTTTGGAGATATGGATTATCAAGGTTGGAACTGAAATATTGGTTAAATTGGGTCGCATAGGAGGACAGGTGTGTCCCAATAGAAATTTCAGAAACTCGGATTCAGGGGAGATTAAGGGCCAGATTCCAGAACGCCTTAAACAATTGTTCTGAATGGGGGGCCAGCGTGGGAAAGTATTCAGCGGTTTCCCGGTCCACTGTTTCCATAAAGCTGGAGGAATCCTCAAGCTGGGCGATTTCATCCGGGTAGGCTTGAGCCCAAAGGGAGGGCATTTCGC
>Ga0310121_10003907_pt1 | contig 13403 bp, 13 predicted proteins | sample CB27_Tmax_986_MG_FD_203504 | JGI IMG/M metagenome (GOLD analysis project Ga0310121, IMG submission 203504) | Marine microbial communities from Western Arctic Ocean, Canada - CB27_Tmax_986 | ecosystem: Environmental > Aquatic > Marine > Oceanic | place: Canada: Western Arctic Ocean | collected... | reverse complement strand
GCGAGCTTGGCGCGTTCCAGACGGTTTGGCGCCAGGTCTTCCGCCAACATGCTGCGGGACACGTCGAGAAGAAAGACCACGTCGCGGCCCTGTCGATTCACGGTGGTTTCGATCGGATTCCAGGCGGGGCGGGTAAGCGCCGCGACCAGAAACACGAGGGCGGACAGGAGGGCCACGGTTTTCCAGGTTCTTCTGGAACTCCGCTGATATTCAGGCGCTCGCGCTTCCCAGCCGGCGCCAAGGAGAAGCTGCAGAGCAGATCTTCGTCGTCGGGACGCATACCAGAAAAGGCCGCCCAGGATTGAGACCAACCACAAGAGGTGCAGCATTTCAATATTCTGAAGGTGAAGTTCGTTCATGGTATCCGCCTCAGCAGGGTGGTGTTCAGCAGCCCTTCCGCACCCACCATCGCCAGCGCTGCCAGCGCAAAGAGGCCGAACAGTTCCTTGTGATCTACGTAACGAATGGATTCGACATCGGTGCGTTCCAGACTGTCGATTTCCCTGTAGATTTCGCGCAGCGACCTGGCGTCTTTGGCAAGGCGGTAGATGCCCCCGGATTTCTCGGCGATTGTCTTCAGTTTTTTTTCGTCGATTCCGTGGCGGGCAATCTGACCCAGGAATCTATTCACCGCGTTTAAGGAATTGAGGCCTCCGACGCCGATGGTGTAGATCTTGATTCCCCAGCTTGCGGCGAGATTCGCTGCGGCCACTGGATCGCGCTTCCCCGCGGTATTCTCGCCATCGGTGAGGAGGATGATGATCTTGCTCTTGATTTCGTAGTCCTCTTGCGCTGCGTCCGTCTGCTTCAAGTAGGCCTCTTCCGCCTTCTGAAGCCGCGCGGCCGCCAGCGCGATCGCGTCACCGATCGCGGTGCCGTCCTCCTGGCGGTCCGTGACCAGCTGTACGGTATCGAGGAAGCGAGGAAGTGTGTCGTGGGCGAGAGTCAGGGGGCAGACCGTGTCGGGATACCTCGCGAAGGAAATCATGCCGACGAGGTCGGACGGCCGCCCCTCCAACTTGTGGCCGTCTCCCAGTACAAAGTCGTGAAAGACACGCTTTACCACATCGAGGCGTGTCAGGCTCAGCCCATCGTAGAGCATTTCCTGCCCCATGCTGCCGGATCGGTCAACGACCATCTCGATCGCTATTCCCTGGCTGATATCTCGAATTACCTCGAGACCGTGTTGCGGCCGGGCTAGGGCGATCACCAGCAATACCAGCGCTGCGACGCGAAGGAACGGGGGTAGCCAGATGATACCTTGTCTCCAGGACATCCCGGCCATGGCGACATTGTTCAGCGAGGAGTACCTGACGGCCCTCGGCTCGGATTGCCGCCGGCGCCACAGCATCAGCGGGATGACCAGGAGCAATAGAAACGCCCACGGCGACCCGAATTCCATCATGTTGCCTCCGCGGGTTCCAGGCCGGCCGGTTGTGGGACGGGGCTCTTCAGGGGGGCTTGACGGGATTCCAGAATGAAGCGGCGGCAAGTCCCGGAGATTTCAGACATGTCATCGATCGTGGGCCGGTGCTCCGCAAATTTTACCAGGTCGCAGTGGGTCAGGAATGCACGCAGCAGCTGCTGATGATCGGCCTCGAACTCGCAGGAGAACGCGAGGGTCGCAAGAAATTCTTCCGTCGTCAATTCGGGCGCGTCGATGCCGAATCGGCCTTCGATGTAGCGCCGAAGAATGTCCGAAACCCCCTGGTAAAAGAGTTTCACGAATCCTTTTCCCGGCAGATCTTCCGCCTCCAGGGCATCGAGGTCCCGAAGTGCGATTTCATCCGGCGGGGTTACCGGAGGCGGCGGCGATTCAGTTCCCCGCCGGCCACGATGAATCAGGTATGCCGCGAGGGCTGCCAGCAATGCCACGGAGCCCAGGCCAAGGAGGAGCTTGGCCGCGAGGGAGTCCAGGAATGAGCGGGGCAGGGGCACCGGCGGAGAAATGTCGTGAATGGCTTCCGGTGCGGTTGCCGAAAGCACCGACTCGACCCGAACATCGATCGGTTCGGTTTCGAGCTGCATCGTTTCATTGTCCGGCGAAGACCAGGTGAACGCGATTGCGGGGATGGAGTACTCGCCGGGCAGAAATGGTTCGAAAGTAACGGATCGCACACGCCGGACTCTTCCGTTCTCCACGAGCGCATCCCGGGCATAGCGTTCGTCCGCTACCGTAAACCCGTCGATTTCTTCCGGGATTTCCGGCCACGCGATTTCGTGATCTTCGTCGGTGGTCATGGTGTAGCGCAGGGTCATCTGTTCTGCGCTGGTGATGACAGATCGGTCCAGGGCGACGCCAATTTCCACCGTGCCCCTTTGGTAGGTCTTGCTGAACGCATCCGGTTCGGATTGCAACGCCGGTTGCGAACAGGAAGCCGACAAAAAAACGAGTAGCATGGGTATCCGACCCGTGAAGCGGAGACCAACCAGAGCCTTTCGCCCTTGTCCCTTCGCGGTTTTCGTGCGCGGGGGATTGGGTTGGCTCTGTGGGTTGGCTTTGCTACACGGGTCGGATACCCGTGCCACGGAACGTGCACCTTGCCCCTTCGTCATCTTCCGCCCCGTCGTTCTCGGGTTCTGAAAAAGCGAACGAGATCCAGGATGTAATCATCGGTGCCCCCGGATACGTCGATCTGGTCAATCCCCGCCGCGATGAGCTGCGTGCGGAGCAATTCGCGGCGCGCGACTCCCAATTGTCGAAAGCGTTTGCGTACTGCGGCGCTTCCGGTGTCGATGGATCGCCATTCCCCGGTTTCGGCGTCCTGCAGGGTAATGAACCCCGCGTTCGGAAGCTCGAACTCGCGGGGATCACCGAGGCTGATTGCGATCACGTCGTGCTTTTTCGCGACCGCGCGAAGCGGGTTCTCATAATCCTCGTCCTGAAAATCGGAGATGAGAAAAACCACGCACTTTTTCGTTGTAATGTGAGCCAGGTAGTCGAGGGCTCCGGCAATGTCGGTGCCGGTGTGCGCCGGCTGGTAGGCCAGGATCTCCCGGATGACGCGAAGCACGTGTGAACTTCCTTTCGCGGGCGGAATCGTCAATTCAATGTTGTCGGTAAAGGCAACCAGGCCGACCTTGTCGTTGTTTTTAATCGCGGAGAAAGCGAGAAGGGCGCAAAGCTCGGCCGCGACATCATTTTTTGTTCGCCCGGTGCTGCCGAAGGTTCCCGACGCGGAGAGATCTGCAAGGAAAATCACGGTCAACTCGCGCTCTTCGACGTACCGTTTGATGTACGGGTGGCCCATGCGCGCGGTCACGTTCCAGTCAATGGACCGCACTTCATCACCGGGCTGGTATTCGCGCACCTCGTCGAACTCCATCCCCTGGCCTTTGAATACGCTTCCGTACTCACCGGCGAGGATATCGTTGACAACCTTGCTGGTATAGATTTCCAGGTAGCGTATTTTTTTTGCGAGATCGGGCGGGATCATGGAACGTCGACGGAGGCAAGAATCTCATTGATGATGTCTTCTGAAGTCTTTTCCTCCGCTTCGGCCTCGTAGGTGAGGATGACCCGGTGGCGAAGGATGTCCTTGGCAACGCTTTTGACATCCTGGGGGGTTACGTATCCGCGTGCCTGGATCATGGCGTGCGCACGGGAAGCCATCGCGAGGAAGATGGTAGCGCGCGGAGATGCGCCGTATCGGATAAGCGGCCCGATCTTCATGCCGTAGTCGGCCGGGTTCCGCGTGGCTTCCACGAGGTCCACAATGTACGTCTCGAGCTTCTCATCCAGATAGACGCCATCGGAGAGATCGCGCAGGCGCAGGATGTCCGAAGGTTGCAAAATCGGGGAAACTTCAATCTCGCCTTTGGAACGGGCCATTCGTTTCAGAATCTTCTGTTCCTGGTCCTTGGTGGGGTAGTCGACGAGAACTTTGAACATAAATCGATCTACCTGCGCCTCCGGTAACGGGTAGGTCCCTTCCTGCTCGATCGGGTTCTGGGTGGCGAGGACGAGAAATGGATCGTCGAGCGGGAAAGTTTCATCGCCTATGGTCACCTGCCGTTCCTGCATGGCTTCGAGCAGCGCGCTCTGTACTTTCGCGGGCGCCCGGTTGATTTCGTCCGCGAGGATGATGTGGGCGAAGATCGGCCCCTTGCGAATGGAGAATTCGCCGGATTTAGGATTGTAGATCAGCGTCCCGATGACGTCGGCGGGAAGCAGGTCCGGTGTGAACTGGATACGCTTGAAGGATGCCTGGATCATCTGGGCCAGGGTGTTTACGGTCAGCGTTTTTGCCAGGCCGGGCACCCCCTCGATCAATACGTGCTGATTGCACAGCAGGGCCATGAGCAGCCGATCTATTAGTTCCTCCTGACCGACGATGACGGTGTGAATTTCTTCCCGCACTCGTGCGATCAGAGGCGCCTCTTTCTGCACCTCGTCACCAATTTTTTTAACGTCCACTGCCATTCTCAATGCCGCCTTCCATTTTTCTTGGATGCGGGCGAAGGACGCTCGCCCACATCTTTAGTGCTCAAATTTCGTACTCGATGTACGGGAACCAAGTGTTCGGATCGCGAGTAGCGTCCGTCTGTCAGTGCAAATCGACAAATTACCTGAAAGGTTCGCTCAAAATATTTTACGAATATCTGTATAGATCAAGCGCAATGGTTCAATTTTCTATCCTTTTCTTGAGATCCAGGGTCTTTGGCGTAATCTTCGCTGTGGTTGCGCCGACTACCTGCCGCCAGTAACCAGGGAAATATATGGGATGATATACAGGACGTTAGGGATCATTGCGATCTTTGGGCTATCTATTCTCTCAGGATGGGGGGAAGACAAGACCGGCTTCCAGGAGCTCTTCCCCGAGGGGCTCATTGATGGGGAAGGCAAGGCGGTGTCCCTGGATGTGCTGAAAGGAAAAGCGGTAGGAATCTACTTCTCGGCTCACTGGTGTGGCCCCTGCCGGCGTTTTACGCCGAAGCTCGTAGACTACCGGGAAACCCACAAGGATGATTTCGAAGTTGTTTTCGTGAGTGGGGACCGAAGCGAAAAAGATCAGTTTAAGTACATGAAAACGGCAGGGATGAAGTGGCCGGCGGTTCAATTCAATTCCACCGCCACCCGGTCGCTGAAGGAGCAGTTCGGCGTCCGGGGTTACCCGACCCTGGTCCTGGTGAACGCGAAGGGAATGCCGCTGACCGCAGACGGAAGAGCATGGGTAAACAAGGGCGATGCCGCCACGAAACTGAAAATGGCAAGTGTCGTCCAAGAGCCGTTCAAATGCAGCAAGTGTGACAAGACCCATTACCGGGAAAAATTGGTTTTCGATGATGCCGTAGCAGACGCGGATTGACCGGGGCAACGCGTCCCCCGCCCACCAGATTTCAGACCGTTCCGGACCACCATGCAGAGACCGCGGGGTCTTGATATACTGAAAGATCAAGACAAAGATCTGGCCAGAGACTATCCTCGTCGCGATCATTGCTTGGGACTGGGGCGGTCGAAAGGACCCGCTCAACGATCCAGCGAAGTGGAGATTCCAGTACCCGGTGCCAGATCCATCAAAAACGATCCGACTCGGCTCCCGGAAGAGCCAACTGGCGCTCGCACAGGCGTCGATGGTGGAATCCGCGCTTCGGGCAAGTGCTGGATCCAAGGGCCCGATAGTCGAAATCGTCTCGATGACCGTGCAGGGCGACCGGGCACAGGGAACCCCCGAGGAAAGCGTGCCGGACAAGAAAAAGTGGGTTATCGACCTGGAGCAGGCACTTCTCCGGGGAGAAATCGACGCGGCGGTTCATTCCGGTAAGGACGTTCCTTCCAACATCGAACCGGGAACTCGGATGTTGCCCGTTCTCCAGCGCGGAGACCCTCGCGATCTCTTGATTCGAAAGGGGGACGTCGCCGGCAAGAGCCTGTCTGAATTGCCGGACGGTTCGGTCGTAGCCACCGCAAGCCTGCGGAGAAAGGCATTTCTTCTTGCTGCCAACCCTCGCTTGAAGGTGATCGATCTTCGCGGCAATGTGCCGACACGGTTGGAAAAGCTCAGGATTCGGGATGATCTTTCCGCGATCGTCGTTGCGGCGGCTGGCATTGATCGCCTCGGCATCCGCCTGCCCGACGAACTCTCGGCCACGCCGCTCGATACCGAGGTCATGTTGCCGGCCGCTCACCAGGGCATTCTCGCCGCACAGTTTCGGGCTGACCGGAGGGATATGGCGGAGTTTCTGGCCGGGATCACGAACGAATCCTGCCTCGTGCAATGGGAGGCTGAACGCGCGTTTACCGGCCGGATCGGAGCAAGCTGCAGTTCGTGCATCGGCATTTACGCCTCGATTCGTCCGGAGGGCGGCCTGCGGCTTCACGCACGCGCTTTCTCCCGCGAGGGAGATTCTTCGCTCCAGGACGAGGAGCATGGCCCCTTTCGAAATGCCGGGGAGCTGGGTGTGACTTTGTCGGATCGTATGATCGCCAACGGTCTGGCGGATATGCTGTAGTAGTGGCCGGTTATGAGCGAATTTCCGGGAAGAAGATTTCGACGGCGTAGATCATCGGGAGCGATGCGGAACCTGCTCCGCGAAACGCGGCTGCATCCGCACGACTTTATTCTGCCGATATTCGTCAACGACGGGATCCAGCAGGCTACGCCGATTCCGAGCATGCCGGGAGTTTTCAATTATCCGGAATCCAGGGTCGGCGAAGTGGTCAGAAACGTTTGGGACCACGGTGTCCAGGCGGTGCTGTTGTTCGGCGTCACCGCGAAGAAAGATCCGGTCGGCGGCGACACGCTGGGTGAAGACGGACTCATGGCTCGCATGATCCGGGAGGCGAAAAGCGCTGCGCCGGAACTCCTGGTCATCAGCGACAACTGTTTTTGTGAATATACCGATCATGGCCACTGCGGGGTATTGCGGGATGGAGATGTCGACAACGATGCCACCCTGGAAAACCTGGGTCGACAGGCGGTGATCGCAGCGAAAGCCGGAGCAGACCTGGTTGCGCCGTCCGCGATGATGGACGGTCAGGTCGCAGCGATGCGCGAAGAGCTCGATGACGAGGGATTCCCCGACGTCGGCATCATGTCCTACTCGACCAAATTCGCGTCCGCCTTCTACGGGCCATTTCGCGATGCAGTGGACAGTACGTTCAAAGGAAGTCGCAATACCTACCAGATGGACGCTGCCAACCGGCGGGAGGCGCTGGACGAATCGCTGACGGACGAGGAAGAAGGCGCTGACATCCTCATGGTGAAACCTGCGATGCCGTACCTGGACGTAATCCGGGAGATCCGGGAAGCGACGGAATTGCCGATCGCGGGGTACCAGGTGAGCGGAGAATACGCCATGATAAAATCCGCCGCTTTATCCGGTGCTCTCGACGAGAAGGCGGTCGCGCTCGAGAGCCTCACATCCATAAAGCGCGCCGGGGCGGATATCGTAATCACTTATTTCGCCCTGGAAGCGGCGGAATGGATAGCGGCCGGCGCGTAAGCGGCCCCGTTTTTTACTTTGCCCCTCTTCCTTCCATGGCGTTAAAGAATTCTTCGGACTGGACGACGAATCGTTCCGCATGCGTGTATTGGTCTTCCGGAAACAGTTCGGAGAGCTCTATGAGGGCCTCGTTGAGGCCTCTGGACTGAGCTCTGTTGTAATTCGACAACGAATAGATTTCCGATGACGATTCGAAATCCTTGAGTGCTGCCCCGATTTTCTCCGCGAAGACGACCGTAGCTGCATCGTGATTCGCGTCGCTTAGCCCGGGCGCAAGCATCCGGAGATGCCCGTCCATCAGGTTTTCGTAGAGGAATCGGGCGCTTTCTTCGTGGTAGATTTCCCACGCTTCCATTTGCTCTTCATCGAGTATATTGCGAAGGTCGGCAATCATCTGGTTTTCCAAACCGTCGTGCTCTCTTTTTACCTCTGCTGCTGTTTTGTCACCGTCCTTGAATGCCTCCATTTCCAGCCGCTGAATTTCACTGAGGCTGTCGGTAGTCAACTTCCGTACTTTCGACCTTAGAGCGGGCGACAGGCCATTTTCATCGTAATAAGCTCCGTACAACATGTCGGCGACGATAGCCATTTGCGCCCGAGCCACACCCTGCCCTTTGTCTGGGTTGTGATCGTTTTCTTCGTCTTCGACAGGGGGCTCCGGCAGTTCAAGGCCTGCAATTTTCAGCTGTTGTGCCGCAACCAACCGGTCTGCGGCATCCAGCGATTCCTGGAGTTTCTCCAATTCCGACGTCCGTGCTTCGAGGCGATCGGTCAGCGAGGCAATGGATTCATTATGCTCCAATGACTCTTCCATCGTCCGCTCTTCAAGTTGCGAGTACATTGTGAGCACGACCGTTGCCACCGCCAGAGCGATCGCCGAGATGACCCAGCCCGCTACTCTTGATGTTGATTTGACCATTTTTCGTTCCTTCGTTTTTCGGGCAGCAGATTACAAAGCCGATAGTATGTTGACCATTACAGAACACGCGAGAGATTGGAATGGGGACTGGCGTACGCCGGGTGTGATTCATGCCGGACTTTTCGGAACTGCGGCCGTAGCGTAAGTGACAGGAGGTGACAATGAAGAAAATATTCATTCTGCTTTTGATGGTTACGATGTCTTTTACGGTGAATCGTCAGGCGGCAGCCGATGCGCCCGACCTCGCCAAGGGAGACCGTGCGCCGGACTTTGATCTCATTGACGAATCCGGAAAATCGGTGAAATTGTCTGATTTTCGGCACCAGAGGCGGGTAATCTTGGTTTTCAGCCGAGCTCACTGGTGACCCTTCTGCATAGTGCAGCTCGTGAAGTTGCAAGAGAAGTACGCGGAGTTTAAGAAACAGGGTGCGGAAGTTGTTTGCGTTTTTCGGGAAGAATAAGGACGGGGCGGAAGGGATAAAGAAGGCCCGAACGCAAACCGGCGCAGTATTTCCTGTCCTTCTCGATCCAGGCGCCGTGGAAACCGCCCTCTACAGCCGGGGCGGTTCGTTTACGACCTACGTCATCGGCAAAGAGGGGAAAATCGATGCGGTCCTTGAGGGGGTAAAAGTCAACCGCCCCACCGCGGACGAAATCTTGAGCGAGTTGTAAGAGTCCAGGGATGCTTGTGGATCCGCGCCGGGTCTATCGCTGAGCTGGCGATGCCGGGGTTGCGGGGGTGGTGATCCCACGGATGGCAAGGCCGACCTGGGGCAAGGAGGGATCATGAATGGAGAATTGAGGAGCCTGCTCTTCGCCTTCGCACCTAATGATTGTTTCTTGCAATTGGTCGGGCTTGGAAGCCCAGGCGGCGACAGAGTTGAATTCGTCCATCGAAATGTCCAGCGGAACCCCTGCATCCGTGGTAACGGCCAACAGCGGGATTCGATTCGAGGGATAACCTTGATCAGCCGGATTGGTTACGCCGTTCCGCAGCCTTCACGCGCGCAACATGTAAATCTGCTTCCGGGACGGTCTTGTAGTACCAGTCGTATCGAAGATCATCTTTTTCCTCTTCGGTCAAATGCCAGTCCAGATCCAGCGTGTGGAGGCGGTTGATCACCTCGTACAGACAAAGCGCGCCGGTGACCGAAACGTTGAAGCTTTGGTTGAATCCGTGCATCGGGAGCTGCACGAAAATGTCCGACAACTCGTGGGCAGTTTCCGAGAGGCCTTCTTCTTCCGTTCCGAGACACAGTGCCAATTTTGCATCAAGGGGGATCTTCTTCAGTGGTTCCGCCGCTTCTTGGAGGGTCAGCGCCGCGATCTTGTATCCCCGGGCCTTGAGATCAAGGAGGCATCGTCTCGTCGCATTCCCCTCCGGATCAACGTGGCGGTGGACCGAAACCCATTTCCCTGAACCCACGGCTACGGCGTCGTTGATCTCGAATCGGTTGTCGTGCTCGATAACGTGAAGGTCTTGAACGCCAAAGCAATCGCAGGTTCTGATGATGGCGCTCGCGTTGTGAGGCTGGTAAAGGTTTTCCGTGACGACAGTAATGTAGCGGGTTCTCAGGGCCAGAACTTCCTCGATCCGCTGTTTTCGCCGGTCGGTTACGAAGCGGCCCAAGTGGCGCTGAATCCTGTTTTGAAGATCGCGATCCATGAGGATGGCCTTTCACCCGGTGGTCCTTCCGCCCTTTATTTGTAGCCCCTCGGCCACATGTTCCCGTAGTATGCCCGGATAGATGAGGGGAACGCAACGTGCTTAAATCCATCACATTGCTCGGCTCGTCGTCGGGGCGCAATGCGGGCGACGCCGCCCTGATGTCGGGGATCATGGATCCCGTAGACGACGCCTGCGGTGAGCGCCTGCTGTACGAAATCCCCACCATTAACAAGGCCTTCGTGCGAAAGACCTACCGGAACCGCACCCGGCCGGTAGGCATGATGCCCTGGAACTTATCGGTGAAAATGCTCGGACTCCCTACCTATCAATCCGTTCTGCGCACAGACTATACGTTGATTTTCGATGCCATCCTGTTCGATCGCGCCCTCTACAACCCCCTGTTCAATTTCCTGTCGACGCTCGCGGTGCTGCTGCCTCGAGCGCACAAAAAGGGCAAGCGCATGGCCTGTTTTAACGTCGGCGCGGGACCGGTTGACTCCGCGGCGGGGCGCAGGATGCTGCGCGAGGTTGCCGAGTTGATGGATTTCATTACTGTGCGTGACGAGGAGTCGATCAGTATCTTCAGGGACGTCGGCGTACAGAACCCGAACATCGTCCTTGCCGCGGATGCGGCGGTTAACGTTCACCCCGTCGATTCAAATCGAGCCGCAGAAATTCTGAGAGAGGCCGGACTGGATCCTGCGCTGCCGATTCTTGGCGTAAACGTGAACCGGTATCTTGACACCTGGGCGAGGCCGCGCCGAGAGCCAATCGGCAAGGAGCGATTTCTCGATACGTTTTCGAACGCCCTGAATTTTGTCGCCGGCGAAACCGGCGCCCAGGTGCTGCTGATCGCCACGCAGCATCACGATGTTCAAATTACCCGGGAACTGCTCGCCTGCATGGATTCCTCCATTGGAAAGGCATGGATCGGGAATATTGAGTATAACCACTATGAGTTGAAGGGGGTTATGGGCGCGTGCAGCCTGCTTTTCGCGATGCGGCTCCACGCATCGATTCTTGGCGCATCCGCGGGCGCCCCGGTGCTCGGGCTGGCTTATCAACCGAAGGTGGCCTACTTTTACAATTGCCTCGGCCTACAGGATCAGTGCATCGGCTTTGATCGGTTTACGACCGAGGACCTCACCCGTCACCTGCTGGGCGGCTGGCAGGAGCGCGACCGGATCCGGTCGGTGCTGCACTCCAGAATCCCGGAGTTGCAGGCGGATGCCCGCCTCGCAGCAGAGGTTCTGGCCGCCGTGCATCGGGGCGAACCCATGGAGGGCGTTCTGGGGTGGAGTTCGAACCAGGCGGGGCACTCGTGATCCTTATCGACTCGCATGTTCACGTCTATCCTGTCTATGAACCCGAAGTCCTGCTGAAGGCGGGTCGCGACAATTTGCGTTGCGCAGCCGAAGATTCCGGTCTCGATGCGGGCGAGGCGATCTTCGTCATGTGCCTGGCAGAGCGGGATGATTGTGGGTTTTTTGCGGATCTTACGGACGGCAAGATCCGGTTGAAGGGTTCTTATTCCATCGAGCACTCCGGGGATCCGGAGGGTCTCTGGCTTTGCGATGGAGACGATTTCCGTGTTTTACTTGTGGCTGGTCGCCAGTGGGTGTCGGCTTGCCGGCTTGAGGTTCTGGCACTAACCGCGGATACAAGGATACGCAGCGGGGAAAAATTGGAACAGATGATTCCCGCAGTGCAAGAGGCGGGCGCAATCCCGGTATTGCCGTGGGCGCCGGGAAAGTGGATGGGAGCACGCGGGAAGGCGGTTTATGACTGGATCTCGCGAAACGAACGGCATGGCGCGCTCCTGGCCGACACGAGTTTTCGCCCGGCGGGGTGGAAAGAGCCCGCACAGTTCAGCGCCGCGCGAGTCCGGGGCATTCCGGTGCTTGCGGGCACCGATCCCCTGCCGCTGCGCGGGGAGGAGACAAAGGTAGGAACCTATTGCCAGACGTTGGACGGGGAATTGGATGCAATTCATCCGGTACAGTCATTACGGAAACTGATCGCCGGCGGTGCGCCGGAACCGCGTACGATCGGCGCGCGAAGATCGCTGCCGGAAGTGATGGGTAAGCAGATCGCGCTCAGATTTCAATGAATCCACGCATGTCCACACGACCGTTTTTCAAGAGTTTGCGACTTCTCCTTGTCTCTCTGGCGTTGGCTGTTGTGGTGTGGGTTATTTTCACCTGGCCGCTCCCGCAGCACCTGATGGAGGGGATCCCGTCCTCGTCCACCAACGACGAGATGTACGGAGCCCGCGCCATGATCAAGGGCGATCAACTGCAACTCTACTATCATTACTGGCTGTTTCGAGATATGCTCGCGGGCAATACTCCGTGGTTTTACAACCTGTACGAATTCAACGTCGGCGACGATTCCGACCGCTTCTTTCCGACCGCCTACTTCTTCCCGATCTCGCTGGTGTTTGCGCTGGGGTCCGCCATCGGAGGCCCCGCGTTCGGAGTCAACCTCGCCGGGTTCCTTAGTATTTGGTTAACGTTCCTGTTTACCGCGCTTCTATTGCGCGGCTTCACAAGGAACAACCTCGCGGTCGTGTTCGGATCGCTACTCGCCATCACGTTTCCGTACCGGTGGGTTGCGCAGCTGGGGGGAAGTCCCGGCGGGTATGCCATGATGTATATTCCGCTCGTCTTTTTAGGTCTGGATATTGCGGTTCGAAACCGAAGATGGACGGGCGGTGTCGTCGCGGGCGCAGGGCTCCTGCTGGCATGTTTTGGCGACGTCCAGGTGTTCTTTTTCTTGGTTCTTTCGGTCCCCGTCTGGTGTCTTATTTGCTCCGCTGCGGATGAGTCGCCGTTTTACAGGTTCGGGAGAAAAATTCGGGGATGGTCCGTCTCTCTGGCACCCGTGTTCGTTTTTCTCGCCTGCGCATTCGGCTATCGCGCCTTGCTTCAGCCCTTTATCAAGGGATCAGTGATGGGGGAGGGCCGAACCATTGCCGAAGTAGGTCTGAACACCCCCGATCTTTCCGGACTTTTCGGCGGACTGGGAGGAAACAACAACTGGCACATCTACATCGGACTTACGATCGGAGTTTTTCTTTTTGTCGCGTTCCTGTGCCAGGTGATGGGGATAAAGATGATCGATTCGATGCAGGACCGGATGGTTTCCCAGTACCGGCTGGCAATGTTTACTTTCGTTGTTTCCTGGTGCCTGGTCGTCATTTTTCTCGCTTTGGCTTTCAAAGGGCCGCTCGACGGAATCGTGTACCGGATCGCCCGGGAAGTTATTCCACCCTATTCCTTTATTCGCCAACCAGTGCGGATCTTCTGCCTCATGCCCACCCTGCTGGCAGTCAGTTGCGTGGTGGCGTTCGACACCCTCGGGAAGACT
>Ga0310121_10003906_pt1 | contig 13404 bp, 11 predicted proteins | sample CB27_Tmax_986_MG_FD_203504 | JGI IMG/M metagenome (GOLD analysis project Ga0310121, IMG submission 203504) | Marine microbial communities from Western Arctic Ocean, Canada - CB27_Tmax_986 | ecosystem: Environmental > Aquatic > Marine > Oceanic | place: Canada: Western Arctic Ocean | collected... | reverse complement strand
AGCTTGCGAACCCTCCTCTAAAACGCAGGGCAGTCACTGTCCGACACCCTGCATTGTCCAGGAAACCGCTGATGGAGCCCGAAAAAACGGGGGTTCCCGGATGAGAACTAGCTAACGGCATCGGCGGGCAAAACAAATAGGGTGCCTCGCAGGCCCGAGTCGGTCAGCAGCTCGAAAAAGCCCCTAATCGCGCGGACACCCATTTCGACGTCGGAGATCGCTTCCTGGGTAGCTTCGCAGTCTATCGTCCAGCAAACATGAATGTCATCAACGTTCATGTCAGGTCAATCCCGCCACCGGCCAGGTTGGATCATTCGAGAAAACGTCGGTCGGAGATAGCGACATTCTGCTGTTGTCCAGCTCTCTCCTCGGAACTTGGCCTCATATTGTTACCAGCTCAAGCCGTTCGCGGCTCTGCCGGACTTGGGTTCGTAATACTGGGAGTCCACCCGTTCAGGGCACTGCTCACTGTTCCAGTTTCAGGTCAGTCCCGCCCCCAGCCGCGCTGGATTATTCAGGAGGAAACTTCCAAGGCGGAGCTGCCAGGTTCGGCCCCTGATCAGGGCCCGCTCCCTGACGGTCACGGCTCTGTCATCTGGCGATTCTTCATGATCACCTCGCCATTCAAAGTTTCCGTAGGAACCGCTCGCCGCGCTTTCCCAGGAGCAGAGACGTGCGACGTTCCGACGTTCCGACGAATCGTTCAAGTTTCAGGCCAGGTCTGCTTTGCCTATGCGATCCTTCAAAAAGGACTTCAGACGATTCTGTAGTTCCATAGGGATCTGCACCTTCTGCTCCCGAAGTTGCTGTACGATCTCAGAACAGGAGCGATAGGTTTTCAAGAAGTGAAGGCAGGGCGGACAGACCGAGAGGTGTTCATCCAATTCCTTGTGATCATCAACATCCAGGCCTCCCTCAACATAGTCGTGAAGAAGATCTACACATTCCCTGCAATTGAGGAAGTAGCTCATGGCCTGCCTTCAAAGTAATGGGCGAGCCTCTCTCTTACGAAGAGCCGAGCTCGATGGATTCGAGTCTTCGTCGTCGCCTCCTTGAGTCCCAGCAAAGACGATATCTGTTTGACCGGATAGCCTTCTATGTCCCTCAAGGCGAGAGGGGCACGATACTCGAAAGGTAGAGATTGGATCGCATCGTAGAGCTGGCTGGAAAGCTCTCGATTCAGCATCACTTCTTCGGGATCTCCAGACCAGCTGAACACCGGGTACTCGAGCTCTCCGTCATCGTTGAACTGCGGCATCCAGTCGTCGAGCCTTACCTCTCTCTTCCTGGAGCTTGTCTGCTTTCGCAGCCACATGATGGCATTGTTGACCGCGATCTTCTTCATCCAGGGCCAGATGTCACTTTCCCGGCGAAAGGTGTCGATCTTGCGAATGATCTTGAGGAGCGTATCTTGAAGAATCTCCTCGGCATCAGAGGGATTCTTGGTGTAGTTCAAGATGACGCCGAAGAGAGGACGGGAAAACTGATCGACAAACCCGTCGACCACGTTGACGTCCAACTGCTTCAGTCCCTCGATGAGCTCTTCCTGGGAGGCTTCGTTGGTTTTCATTCAGACTCAAAAGTCGCTCTGATACTTGTCCTAAAAGCCCTCTCTAATCAACTATTGTAGGATATCCCAAGGGAGCGAAAAACCCAAGTCGGCAAATTGCCTTGGAGCGCCTGCGTTTGCTACGATCCCCACATGAGTGGGGTTTTCTTTCTTCTCGCCCTTTTGGCTCTGTCACCGCCACTCCTGGCTGGTCCACAGAGAAGATCACGACAGAAGGTACCTCGGGCGCCAGAGTACTTCAAAGAATTCCAGTCCAGGAAGGATCACGATAACCTGGCACGGGTGGTGCTCAAGAATGGCCTTACCATCCTGGTTGAGCAACATCCCTCTGGCCCACTGGTTGCAATAACTACCTACCTGAGGACACAACCTTCCCAGGGTCGGGATTCAGACGGCCGCCTCTCGGAAACCCTGGCCGAAGTGCTGCTCCAGCGAGAAAGTCTCAAGGCCCTGAGTTACGATGCGGGTGCAGTATTTACCAGCGAGAGGGGGCGGCACGGAGTTCGGTACGCTTCAGTGTCCCCGGTAGATTATTTGGAGAAGACACTCGCAACCCACGCGGCCCTGCTTCACCCAATAAAACCCGAGAAGGTGAGCGTCGAGCGAGCGCTGCGGGTCGTCGCTGAACGGAAGAAGCGAGCGGAGCGGTTTCCGCTCAGCTATGCCAAGAACAGGCTCTCGGAGCTGGTCGCTCCCGTTTCGGTTGCTAAATCCAGGCAGAAGCCCGATTCTCGCGAGATCACAGCAGACCTGGAGGGATTGGTGGACCTTCACCTTCGCACCTACCATCCCCGGAACCTGATCCTGGCGGTATCGGGGGGCGTTCCGATAGAAAAGACCCTCGAGTACGCAATCAAGTACTACGCCAAGCCGGGACAGGGCCAGGTGTCGGGCAAAGGAGAAGGAAAGCCCCCCCCTCGAGTTGCTGATCCTGGGTTGAAGTACCTCCATCGTAGAGGCCCTCTCGCTGCACCCTACATTGTCATGGGCTACCGGGTACCGGGCCTCGAGCATAAGGACTACCATGCCCTTCTCTTGCTCTCTTACGTACTCGGTCAAGGTGAAAGCTGCGTCCTGAGTCAGAAGATGGTCCGGGCCGGAATCGCCTTTAGGGCCAAGTCCGTACTTGAAACCACGGCCGGATCAGGGACCTTCTGGATCGAATTGAGACCAGACCCCAACAAGGTAGATCAGGCTGAAGTCCAGGTCCTCACCCAAATCGAGATCGTGAAACGTCAGGGTATTTCGGACGGCCAGTTGGGTCGCGCTCAAGCTCTTCTGACCAGGGACTTTTACAAGCGAATGGAAGACCTGGGTCAACGAAGCCTTCTCATGGCTCTGGGCGAATCCATCGGCAAATTCTGGGAAAGGCAAAATTTTCTTCGACAAATCCAAAGTATCGAACCGGCCCAGATCCAGCGGGTTGCGAAGCGCCATTTCAGTGAGTCTAACCTGGCGGTGGTCGAATATTTTCCGAAGCAGGCCGAAGCAAGGACTTTCACCCTGGATTCATTCCGAGAAATGCTTCAACTCCTGGTTCCTGCGTCGATCGACGGACAGATCTTAGAATCAGAGGCCGCACTTAGCTCAAGCCAAAAGCAACGCTTTGCCCCCTTGAACTTCAAGCCGACTTTTGTCGGCGGCGACCTCAAGGCCACCTCGATTCTGAGGGGGCCGTCGGTCCACTTCAGGGAAGACCGCACCGTCCCCCTGGTGCACGTCGGTCTCTTTTTCCCCGGAGGACGAAGCACGGAGTCTTTTGAGCAGGCCGGGATCACGGAACTCATGGTCCGAACGACGTTCAGGAGCATGCTGGAAGCAAAGGGCGAGTTTTCATGGAACGACCTGGAAATGATGGGAGCCGAGATCAAGGTCGTCAACGAGCCAGATTTCTTTGGCTTGAAGGCAACCGTCCTTTCACGGCACACGTCAAAGCTTTTCAGCCTGCTAATCGATTGGTTCCGCAGCCCGTTTCTAGATGAAGGAGTGTTCGAGGCCGAGCGACAAAGAACCCAAACCGAGCTTCAGTGGGAGAAAGACGAGTGGTTTCTCCACGCGCTGAGAAGGACCCGACAGCTTCTATTCGGGCAGCACTCCTACGCCCTCAATCGGCTTGGGACGAAGGAGAGCCTTCCCAAGCTTACGCTGAAAATGGCACGCACCCGAATGGATGGCCAGATGACCGGGATTCACCCTTGGATCTTTATGCGGGGAGACGTCCAGGGAACGTCCTTCTTGCGCGACTTCGTATCTCGCCTGAGCGACTCCAACTTCGCTCGCCGCGACCCGAAGGATAGAGTCCACCGCAAGACAGGAAGTCCATCGCCCAGCGGAGAATACGCTCAGTATGAGCGCAATGGGACCGTGATGGTGGGGCTGAATGGCCCGGCCCAGGGGACCCGGGACTGGCTGACCTGGGAAGTCTGGCAGACCCTCCTGTCGAGCCCCGAGCTGTCCGCGATCCTGACCCCGGAGTCCCAGACTCCCATCCTGGAGTTCCGGCTATTTCGGGAGTCAGGGCTCAGCCGTGGCGGCATCTTCGCATTCGCTTTGTCGACTCCGGGATCCGAAAAGACGGCGGGTAAAGAGCTGATACGCCGCCTGTCGAATATGGAACAGGCTCCGTTCACCCGGGATGACCTGTTAAACGCCGTGGTGGGCGCCATCACAAGATTTCATCTGGATCGGCAAGTTGGCAGTGAGGATCTCCTGCTGATGGCGAAACAGGTCCTCGGAGGCCACGGCGTCGAATTCCAGCGGGAGTATATTTCCGGCATCAAACTCGTGACCCCGGGGCAGCTCCGAGCCTTTGCTCGGCGATACTTTCCCGGGGATACTACTGCTGATGTAGCGGTCAGTAGTGAGCAGTGAGAGCAGTGGACAGTGGATTTTGGGCGGCTATCAGTTAGTGGGGAAAGTGAGTAGTTCTCTGTTATTTGTGAGTGGTGGGCGGTGATGGCTTCCTTGAAAGAGATCCTCGACCTTCCGAACGAGTTGTCGAAACGTGACCCTCAGGGGATGTTGGAGATCCTCGGCAGGTTCGACCAGCAGTTGGAGCAGGCCCTCCAGATCGGTCAAGAAGTCACAATTCCTCCTGGCGGGCAACCCATCGAGAAGGTTCTTTTGTGTGGGATGGGGGGATCGGCTATCGGGGGCGATCTGCTCAGGGCCTACCTTGGACAGGACATGAAGCTCCCCTTCCTGGTCAACCGCAACTACTCTCTTCCCGGCTTCGTAGATGCCCGCACACTCGTCCTTGTTGCCAGCTATTCCGGTCAGACCGAAGAGACACTTTCCTCCTATGCCCAGGCCCAGGAGGCGGGAGCTCACGTCATCTGTCTTACATCGGGTGGAACACTCGGTCAGCTGGCCCAGGAGCATGGCGTTCCCTGCGCGCGGATTCCCGAGGGGTATCCACCTCGTTCCGCGCTCGGCTTCTGCGCGATTCCGTTTCTGGTCTGCCTGTCTCGTCTAGGTCTGTCGAGTGATCGTAGCGGGGAACTGCGACGCTCGATTGAGCTGGTACGAACGAAGATCCAGCAGTATGGACCGCTGAGCTTGACTTCAGAGAATCTCGCCAAGAGTCTTGCACTCGATCTCAAGAACCGGATACCCATCATCTACGGGAGCGACAGCCATCTCGACATAGTGGCGATTCGCTGGCGAGGCCAGTTCTCCGAGAACGGGAAGCAGCTGGCCTATTCCAATGCCCTTCCCGAAATGAATCACAACGAAATCGAGGGCTGGACACATCCGCCCACCTTGCTTCGCCAACTTGTTCCTATCTTCCTCCGCGATCGTGACGATCACCCCAAAACCCAGACTCGAATCGATGTCACTAGAAGTCTGTTGAGTGAAAAGGTAGATTCTGCCTTGGAGTATTGGACGGATGGGGAAAGCTGGATCGATCGGCTTTGGAGCTTGATTCTCCTGGGCGACTACGCCAGTGTCTACCTGGCCTTCTTGAACCAGGTGGACCCGACGCCGGTGAAGATCATTGAACGCCTCAAGACCCGACTCAAAGAGCTTGCTTGAGGCGGACCGGCTCTTTCTGCAAGAATCGAATCCCCATGATATCAGCCTCGAAATACCATTCTTATGGCAATGACTTCCTGATAGTTGCCTCAGAACAAGTCGCAGAGGAAAACCATTCCGACTTCGCCAGGACCATCTGCGATCCACATTTCGGGGTTGGCGCCGACGGTTGTATCTTCGTCGACCGACGTCCTGAGGGGCGCTTTTTCCTGCGTATCATCAATCGTGATGGCAGCGAGGCGGGTATGTCGGGGAACGGCTCTCGCTGCGCGGCCTCCTTCCTGCATCATCACCGATGGGCCAAGCAGGAGAGCCTCTCCCTGGAAACTATCTCGGGCCAAAAGATCTGCCGCTTGCTGACCCAGGAGAATCTGGTCTGGCGCTACACGACCTCACTGGGAGAACCAAGCTTCGCGGCAGATGCCATTCCCTACAGCGGAGGAAATGTGTCCACCGTGGTGGATTATCCCCTCGAAGTCGACGGTGAGAGTGTTCCCGTCACCGCGCTCTCGGTCGGGAATCCTCAGTGTGTTGTCTTCGTTTCCACCCTTCCAGGACGAGACGAATTCGAACGCCTTGGCCCCGCGCTCGAAACACATTCAGCCTTTCCCGAACGGACCAACGTCAGCTTCGTGCAGGTCGAGAGCAGGCACCATTTGAAAGTCCGGATCTGGGAACGGGGTGTGGGGCCGACCCATTCCTCGGGAACTGGCTGCAGCGGTGCAGCAGTGGCGGCGATCCGCACGGCTCGAGCCGAGTCCCCGATCGAAGTCGACACAGGAACGGGCAGCCAGCAGGTCGAATGGAGCGAAGGAGGCGAGATCCTCCTCACAGGGGATTCGGAATTTGTCGCTGAGGTCGAATTCAACTGGAGTCATACATGAGTGATCAGACGTTCCTCGAGACCGTCAAGAACGAGCAGCAAGAGATCATCGGGCTACTGAAGGATCTTGTCGAACGAGAGAGCCCTTCCACTGACAAAACACTGGTAGATGGCCTGGGATCCTTTCTCATGTCCCACATGAAGAAAGCGGGGTTCTCGCCTCAGGTGATCCCACGGAAAGATGTGGGCGACATTATCTGGACCGAGTGGGATGGCGGAGCCGGAGGCTCCATCCTGGTCTTGTGCCACATCGACACGGTATGGGAGCCCGGAAGTCTCGCCCGCCTCCCCTTCCGGATTGAGGGCAACCGAATACACGGGCCCGGGATCTTCGACATGAAGGCGGGCGTTGCCGCAACCCTTAAGATACAGGACTACATCGCAAAGGGTCGCATCCGCCCAGAACGCAAGGTGCGTTTTCTCTACACCACCGACGAGGAGATCGGGAGCCTTCACAGCCAGGAGCTGATCGAGGAGTTCTCCCGCCAAAGCGATCTGGTGCTGGTGACCGAACCTCCGCTTCCGGGAGGCGTGTTGAAAACCTTCAGGAAAGGAGCGGGAACCGCCGGTATCAAGATTCAGGGACGGGCCGCCCATGCCGGAGTCGAGCCCGAAAAGGGCATCAACGCTGTCGAGGAACTGGCTCGGCAGATTCTGGCGATCCAGGCCCTTTCCTCTGCAGAGCGCGAAACCACCGTGTCGGTTACCATTGCTCACGGGGGAGCACGCGACAACGTCATCCCAGACTCCGCAGATGCCATGGTGGACTTCCGCTTCCGAACTGTAGAGGAAGGGCAGCGGGTTGAAGCGGCCTTAAACCACCTTGAGCCGAACCTCGCCGGTGCCCGTATCGAGGTTTCCGGGGGCATCAATCGTCCACCCATGATCAAAGGCCCCAAGAGCGAAGCCCTTTTCGAAAAGGCCCGGGAGATCGGCAAGGATCTAGGGCTGGATCTGAAGGAGGGAGAGACCGGCGGAGGAAGTGATGGAAGCTTCAGCGCCGCCCTCGGAGTGCCCACTCTGGACGGCCTGGGAGTCGACGGCGACGGGGCTCACGCAGTCCACGAGCACATCGAGCTGGATGCACTCCCAGTTAGGGTCGCACTGCTAGCCCGACTGATAGAAAGTCTGTGAGCTGAAGCTTCGAAATCTCAAGTTCCAAACGATCGACTATCATCCCCAAGCATCGCCAATTCAACAGAGCCGCAAGCGACTTAAGCCGTGTGCGATATGGGGCCACATTCCGAGGAGCGACCGGTCAGCAGCACAATCTCCCCCGGCTCCAACGGCTGATCTTGCACTTTCCACTGGCCCTTCGAAAGAGGCCCACTCACCAAGACGGTCGCGGCTCTCTTTAATCCCGAAATAGGGTGCACGTGCTTGAGTTGACTCAGGAAGGGTTTCCAAGTAAGTTAACCCTTTTTGCGAACCAGAGGTACGCCCCATGGCAGATAGCAACAGAGTAGTAAAGCCACCCCAAAATGGCGAGAGGATCACCTACAATGGCGGCCAGATCAACGTCCCAAATCGCCCGATCGTCCCCTTCATAGAAGGGGACGGAATCGGACCCGACATCTGGCGGGCGACCCAACGGGTCCTTGATGGGGCTGTTCAGAAATGCTACCACGGCGAACGGGAGATCGCCTGGCTAGAAATCCTCGTTGGTGAGAAATCCAAGAACCAGCTCGACGAATGGCTGCCTCAGGAAAGTGTCGATGCCATCTCGGACTATCTGGTCGCCATAAAAGGTCCGCTAACGACGCCAGTGGGCGGCGGAATTCGCAGCCTCAACGTCAGCCTGCGACAGATTCTGGACCTCTACGCCTGCGTCCGTCCCTGCCGTTACATCGAGGGCGTGCCTTCCCCGGTCAAGGAGCCTCAAAAACTGGATGTCGTCATCTTCCGAGAAAACACAGAGGACGTCTACGCCGGCATTGAGTGGCCCCAGGGGAGTGACGAAGCTCTGAAACTGATCGAGTTCATCAACACCAACTTCTCGAAAAGCATCCGCGAGGACTCTGGAATCGGCATCAAACCAATTTCCATCTTCGCCACCCGCCGACTGGTAAGAAAGGCGATCCAGTACGCTATCGCCCAGGGCAAGAAGAGCGTCACCCTGGTACACAAAGGCAACATCCAGAAGTTCACGGAAGGGGCCTTTCGGGATTGGGGCTACGAACTGGCTGCAGATGAGTTCGGTAATATCTGTATCCCCGAGCAGGAGCTTTGGGACAAGCACAACGGACGACTTCCAGAGGGAAAGATCCTGATCAACGATCGGATCGCCGATTCCATGTTCCAGCAGATCCTCCTGCGGCCGGATGAGTACGACGTGCTTGCACTCCCGAACCTCAACGGGGACTACCTCTCCGATGCCTGCGCAGCTCAGGTGGGCGGTCTGGGGATGGCCCCTGGCGCGAACATCGGGGATAGTGTCGCCCTGTTCGAAGCAACCCACGGCACAGCGCCAAAGTATGCCGGGCAGGATAAGGTGAATCCAGGCTCCCTGGTGCTCTCCGGAGTGATGATGCTCGAGCACCTGGGATGGCAGGAAGCAGCGGAATGTATCGACGCGGCCCTGGGAAAAACGATTGCCCAGAAACGAGTCACGTACGACTTTGAACGTCAGATGGAGGGAGCTAGCCTGGTCACGACCAGCGGTTTCGCCTCCGCCATCATCGAGAACATGTAGGTATCATGTAGGTATTAGGAATAGATATGAGAACAAAAGTAGCCGTAGTAGGTGCAGGGAACGTCGGAGCAACGACGGCTCAGCGAATCGCCGACATGGAATTGGCCGACGTGGTCTTGACGGACATTGTCGAAGGCATGCCCCAGGGCAAGGCCCTCGATATGCTCGAGGCCGGTCCGGTCCAGGGATCTGATTCACATGTATCGGGAGCAAACGACTACGACGCTACCGCCGATTCAGACGTGGTCGTCTTCACAGCAGGCCTGGCCCGACGACCCGGGATGAGCCGGGACGACCTTCTTCTCAAGAACGCTTCTATCCTGAAGGACGTCACCGAGAAAATCGTCGAGAGGAGTCCCGACGCCATTCTCATCGTGGTCTCCAATCCACTCGACGCCATGTGTCAGGTTGTAAAGCAGGTGAGCGGGTTCCCCCGCCAGCGGGTCGTGGGCATGGCGGGCATTCTCGACTCTGCCCGCTTTCGGAGTTTTATCGCCGAGGCCTTGAATGTCTCGGTGGAGAACACCCACGCATTCGTTCTGGGGGGCCATGGGGACACCATGGTTCCCCTTGCTCGCTATTCCACCGTGGCAGGGATCCCGATTACGGAACTGCTGCCCGAAGATAAGCTGGAAGCCCTGATTCAGCGTACCCGAGACGGCGGAGCTGAGATCGTAGGACTGCTAAAAGACGGGAGTGCCTACTATGCTCCCTCGGCTGCCGTTGCCGAGATGGTTGAAGCCATCGTCAAAGACAAGAAAAAGATCCTTCCCTGTGCCGCCTATCTACAGGGCGAGTACGGCATCAACGGTCTCTACGTGGGCGTGCCCGTGAAGCTTGGCAGCAGTGGTATGGAGGAGATCATCCAGATCAATCTGCAAGGGGAAGAAAACACGCTGCTCCAGGAATCAGCCGCGGCGGTCCAGACCCTTGTCGATGTCCTGACAGAGAACGGCTATCTGAGCTAGTTACTACGGAGGATTCGGGGGGGGATTCCTGCGAGAAACAAGGCAAGAGTCTTCCCTGCGAAATTCGCTTGTTCGATATTCTGCGGTTTTTCATTTCCGCCGGTTGCCTTTCCCAGAGCAAGGAAGAAAGGCTGAATCACAAACCGCAGAACACCGAACATGCGAACGTCGAAGTGTCTTGTTAGCAGCTGACGGTGCTGTCCTGAAAAAAGAGACGTTCAGACGTTCAGACGAATTATCCAGCCAACTGAAAGGCACGCGGGCGGAATAGGAAGTCCACCAGATTGCCTTCATGCGGCTGCAGCCAATTGAGCTGAATGGTGGGGATTGGCCCCAGATTGAGCCGATCGATGTGGGAACAATCCAGAAGGCTCTCCCGGAAACCCTCGTCCTCGGTGATTCCGGTGCCCACCAGAGTGGTGCCAATCTGGCTCAGCATCTGCTCCTGAGGACACTCGACCACGCTCACGAAGGGAAACATGTATTCCGTGTTGGCCAGGCTGCGCTCCGGAGAATCACAGCGGATGACGGTGGGCCGAAGGTAGGCGCAGCGTGCCTGTGCCAGGAGCCGATCGCCGTCACGATAGCCGGCCGTGACATCCCTCACCCCTGACTCCTCCAGACCCTGCTCGATGGCGGCGTTAATCCCTTCGGCCTGTCCTGTCACAGTAAAAGCAGCTAGCGTCGCATCCGGATCCTCGGGGGACTTCGGAGCCACCGGACCGAGACGCTCGGCCAAGGCCTCTGCAATCTCCCTCGCGTTTCTGGAGACCCAGATGCCGGAGCAACTGATGCAACTTCGGCCGCTGTTGGTGAGGACGCTGTCGACCATCAGGTCGAGGTACTGCTCCCAATCGTCGACTTTATCGTCGCCCAATAGGATCTTGCTGAATCCGGGCCCGTGCACCTGTACTCGGGGATTGCCCTGATACTGTTCGACGGTGGCCGTCCCTCCGAAAATCAGATTGCTGGGGCAGTGCTGGAGAACTGCGGCCCCGACTTCGCCCAAACCCGGATAGAGAGATATCGCCTGCCGGGGCACGCCTGCTTGGAAAAAGGCCTCTGACATACGATACGGAGTCCAGGGTTCCTGAGGACCCGGCTTCAGAACCAGTCCGACTTGCAGGGGTATTACCGGCAGCCAGAGACCATGAACCCCCGGGGAATTGGAAGGTAGCACCATGCCCAGAACCGGGGCCGTGGCCTGATAGCTCCGCATGATTCCTTTCTCTTCGCCATACCCACGGCTGAGAATGTCGAGGTCGAGTCCCATGGTAAGGGACTCCAGGATCTGGTCCAGGTGGGTCAGCACATGATGGAGCTTTTGCATGTTCTTGTGGCACATGTGCTCGGGAAGCCCGGTCGTGGCTGACTGGTACTTGACGAACTGCTCCGGTGTCTGGGTGCCATCTCCGGCGGGCAGCTCGGCCGTCATGAACAGATCGGCCGCCGTCCTGGCCATGCTCAAGAGTTCCTTGCAGGGGATCTCCCGGAGCACCCGTCGCGCTCGCGCAGCCTGACGCATATCACGCCCGATCATCCCCCCAATGGCCTGACTGACCTCGGCCAAAGGTTCGCCGGTGACGAAATGGACCACTTGATCAACGTCCAGGCTCTTGTACGGTTCCCCCCAACGGAGGATTGGGAAATGAATCACTACTAGTAAACTCCCACGGTGGTGGTTTTGGCGAACCCATGATAGGGACGAACACCGCTGACACCGTCCCAAGGGTAACTGTGACAGGGGGGTTCGCGCTCCCCTTCATCGCGCTCCAGGAATCGCGGGATGAAGAGCTCCCTGGTCAGCGTCGTCAGCTGAATCCTACCCGTCTCGCCATACTCGACGAGCTGCTCCTTGTCGTCGAAATTCACAACTGAAAGAACTGCTCGAGGTTGGGGCGCATGGTAGGTGATCTTATAGGCATCAGCCGGCTCGAAAGGCTTGGAAGCGGCCAAGCCCATCAGGGAATTCCCATAGGTCGGCGTCATGTAGACCCCGTCCAGAAGCTCTTCCACTGCAAACCGATACCACTGCGGAGTGAACTCGGTACCACCTGAGAAGATCCCCGTAATACCCGTCTCCTTGATACTCGATCCTGCGGCTTCGAGGCTCACTGACAGAGCCTCCAGAAGCTTCGGCGTGGTGAAAAGACACTTGATATCGTGGCCTGCCGAAAGGACGGTAACCGCCTGATCGATCACGTGCTGCTGATAAGCCTTGAGATGATCTGTCCATCCCTTCTTGATCAGCTTGATCACCCAGCGCGGATCCAGGTCGACACAGAAGCAGATCCCTCCCCGCAGGTGAGCCAGGTGCTCCACGGCCAGACGCAGGCGGCGAGGCCCCGAGGGCCCCAGCATGAGCCAGTTCGAGCCGATGGGGAAATGTTCTTCAGGCAGAGTCTCGGAGAAGATCTCGTAGTCGATGCGAAAGTCCTCGATGTTGACACGCGATTTCGGGATGCCGGTGGTTCCGCCAGTCTCGAAAACGAAAACCGGCCGGTCGCTATATGCCTTGGGTACCCACCGTTGCAGCGGCCCCCCTCGGAGCCAATCATCCTCGAAGAGATTGAACTTCACCAGGTCCCCGTAACCCCGCACTTCACTGCGTGGATCCCAGCCCGTCTTTTCCTGCCACTCAAGCCAGAAAGGACACCCGGATTCCGGGCTGAAATGCCACTGAATCATGTCCCGCACATGGGCATCCAGCTGCTCCCGGCTGGCTTGGGTCCGCTCCTGTGAAGGCTGCCGATCGGACGAGGTTGTGAAGTCTTGCTGCACTCTTACGTCACTCTACTTTCAAACAAATGTCGGGACAACATGCCAATGCTGGAGAAAGGATTCTATCCTGGGCATGAAAAGCGGGTCAAGGACAGGAACTCTGAGCGGCATCGCCTGATTCTAAGCTGAAACTTCAAGAATACGTCGCACGTCTCCTGTCCTCCGAAGGTGCCGCCAACGGGTGAACTACCAGCGTTACGAAGCCAAGTCCGGCAGAGCCGCGACTGTCAGGGAGCGGGGCCCGACAGGGATCATACCCCCAGGCGCTTCCTTGAAGCACAGGATCCCACTCCCTCACGGTCATGGCTCTGTCAGCGCTGCTAGACCTAAAATAAGCGCAATTTCGAAAACAGGACCGTTTCCCGGCTCCTAGGAGTCATTTTGGAGGCCCAAATTCTAAGTTTTTGCACCAAGCCACTCAGAACTCGGCTCGGCTGTTGCGGTACTGCCCGCCGATCGCTTATGAGGAGCTATT
>Ga0310121_10003901_pt1 | contig 13413 bp, 7 predicted proteins | sample CB27_Tmax_986_MG_FD_203504 | JGI IMG/M metagenome (GOLD analysis project Ga0310121, IMG submission 203504) | Marine microbial communities from Western Arctic Ocean, Canada - CB27_Tmax_986 | ecosystem: Environmental > Aquatic > Marine > Oceanic | place: Canada: Western Arctic Ocean | collected... | reverse complement strand
AAATAGTTTAATTTTGCACTTTGATGAGATATCAAAACCCACAACTGCTTTACTTCCTATTTGCAATAGCAATTCCGATTCTCATTCACCTTTTTAATTTCAGAAAACATAAAACAATCTACTTTAGTAGTATTCGTTTTTTAAAGGAGCTAAAAGAAGATAAGCGCAAGCGATCCAATCTAAAAAACTTACTTATTTTACTAAGCAGGATTTTAGCAATTTTCTTTTTAGTTATGGCATTTGCCAAACCATTTATCCCGCTCAATAAAGAACATAAACCTACAAAGAATATTTTTATTTATGTTGACAATTCCTTTAGTATGGATGCTGAAAATGAGAATGGCAACTTATTAGCGCAGGCTAAAGAAAAAGCCAGAAGTATATGTAAATCCTACCCTACTGAAAGTAACTTTTGGCTCATAACAAATGACTTTTTGGCAAAATATAACAAAAGTGTAAATGCAAGTGCGATCGGAAACTATATTGATGAAATTTCAACAACAGTTTATAGTAAAAATTTAACCCAAATTGTAAACAGACAAACTAGTTCAAATACTAAAAACAGTCATCTTTACATAATTTCAGACATGCAAAATAGCGGCTTACAAGTAGAGAAATTAAGCAATATAGATAGTACTACCACTCTGTTTTTAGTCCCACTTACAGCTAATAAAAACGAAAACCTTAGCATTGATAGTTGCTGGGTAAATAGTCCTGTATTTAGTAATGAAAAAGAAGTTACGCTTTTTGCAACCATCAACAATCATTCAGATAAAAATATAAATGAACAAGCTGTATTTTTGGAACTGAATGGAAAGCAAAAATCACAACAATACATCAACCTAAAAGCAAAAGAACATAAAACACTTAGTTTTACATTTTTGACAGATAACAGTACAATTCAATTAGGAGTAATAAAAATAAACGACCATCCTATTACTTTTGACAATAACTGCTATTTCATACTAAAAAATACTAAAAAGGTAAATATTCTTTGTGTTAACAAGGCAAGCAATAACACTGCAATCACTACCCTATTCGCTAATGACACTTTACTTTTTAATTTCAAAAATACTTCAGTAAGTAATATCGATTTCAATACTCTAAAACAGCAAGATTTTATCATTATAAATGAATTAGAAAATCTCAGTTCTGGATTAATTAATAGCTTGAATACCTTTGTTGAAAATGGAGGAAGCATAGCACTTTTCCCTCCAATGAATGCTAATTTAAGTATTTACAACAACACCTTAAAACAGTTGCAAATTTCTACATTATCAGAACTAAAAATTAGGAACAGTACAATTGATAAAATAAATATAAACCATCCTATTTATGAACATGTATTTGAGGGGAAATTAGAGAAAATTAATTACCCTCAAGTAAATCAGTATCATCAAATTATCACTAAAAATAGAAGCAATAGTATTGCTTTGCTGACTCAAGAAAATAAGGATGTATTTCTGGAAGTTTTCTCAAAAGAAAAAGGGCTTATCTATCTTTTTAACAGTCCATTACAAAGCACTTATAATAACTTCCGTAAGCATGCCCTTTTTGTGCCCACACTATTGAATATGGCAACTTCAGCCGTAAGAATTGAATCTATTTACAACACTATTAGTTCTGAGGATTATTTTAGTAGTTCAGTAATTAAAAATAACACTGCAATTGTGCATTTGAAAAATGAAAAGATTGATATAATTCCAACTCAAAAAACACATTTAGGGAAACAAGTATTTTACACTCACAATCAGATTACTGAAAATGGCATCTATTCTATTGAAGTAGCTGAAAAAAAGATAGATGCTATTGCTTATAATTACACAACAGCAGAAAGTACAATTAACACGCTCAGCATTAAGGAATTAGAAAAATGGAAAATCAGTATTGGATTAGAAAATATATTAATAATTGATGGAAACACTACTGACCTAATAGCGGCAATAACTGAAACGCAAAAAGGAAAAGAATTTTGGAAAATAGCTCTTATTTTGTCACTGCTATTTTTTGCAACTGAAATACTACTTATAAAACTGATAAAATCATGAATTTACTCATTAAGTCTGCAAAAATAATTGATACCAACTCAAAGCACCATAATAAGATAATGGATGTATTTATCAAAAATGGAAAAATTGAGAAAATTGCAAAATCAATTAAGCCCTCTAAGACATCAGTAGTTACCGGAAAAGAAATAGAATTCTCTGCTCCAAATTTACACCTCTCTCCAGGTTGGTTTGATTTGCATGCCAATTTTTCTGAGCCAGGAAATGAGCAAAAGGAAACGCTCAAAAGCGGTAGTAATGCAGCAGTAAAAGGAGGATTTACTGGAGTAATGATAATGCCAAATACCACTCCAAGCCTTGACAATAAAGGAATGATACAATATATCCTGAATGCAACAAAAGGAAATATAGTTAATCTATTTCCTGCTGGAAATTTAACTAAAAATCAACAAGGCAATGATATAGTGGAAATGCATGATATGCACAAAGCTGGCTGCCTTGCTTTCACAGATGACAAGCATTCAATCAAAAGAAATGAAGTGCTAAAAATTGCTATGTTATATTCAAAGGATTGTAATGCCTTAATCATGAATTACCCTAACGAAAATAGTATAGCTAATGATGGTTATGTGCATGAAGGAGATATCAGTACAAGATTAGGACTGAAAGGAATCCCTTCTATAGCAGAAGAAATGATGGTAGACAGAGACATTAGTATTTGCCAATACACTAATAGCCGTTTTCACCTTAGTTACTTAAGTACAAAAGAGAGCGCTAATAAGGTGAAGAATGCGAAAAGAAAAGGGTTAAATATTACTGCAGATGTTGCTCTTCATAACCTCTTTTTAACGGATGAATCGATAAACAACTTTGATACACGATACAAAGTAATGCCACCACTAAGAACGGAAAAAGACAATAAAGCATTAATTAAAGCACTAAAGGACGGAACAATAGACGTAATAACTACTGACCACAGTCCTCAAGATGAAGAACATAAAAAGATAGAATTTGATAATGCTGCAGATGGTATTATAGGATTGGAATCTGCATTTGGACTTTTAGGCAAGTATCTATTACCTCACCTTGAATTAAGTCAGTTAATTGAAAAGATTGCTATAAATCCAAGAAAAATTCTAGGAATAAATCAAGCTACATTATCAGAAGGAAATACTGCAAATATCACTTTATTTAACCCTGCTTTGGAATGGGAATTTAAAGTTGAAGATATTAAGTCAAAATCAGTAAATACTCCATTTATTGGAGAACAACTAAAAGGAAAAGCTTTAGCGATTTACAATAACGGAAAGTTTAAAGAGTGTTAATTATTCAATAGCAATCCTCTTTTCCACCCTACCATCATCATAAATATAAAACAAAGTAGTTTTTTCAACAACTTGACCAGGATCAACTTCCCTACCCAATACATCAATAATTTTAATAAGTTGTGATGAATTATTAGTTTTGACATCCGAGATACTAGTGCTGCTAGCGGCATCCCAAAGATATAAATCATCTATTGCTGCCTCTATCAAACTACCGCCATCAAGATACTGACCTAAATGTGTACTATCAGAAGCAACAAACCTTAATTGCACTTGGGGGCTTGTTAAACTCACATAATCTTTTGCTCTAAAAGCAAATCTTCTCCAACTGATATCGGAAGTTATATTATTTTCAACTGCCACCCAATTTACTCCATCATCAGTAATAGCTACTTGCCACCAATCTGCACCAGGATTTGCTCCACTTGCAGGACTATTTGTATACCATCTCCAATAACTAAAAGCAGGATTAATATAATCTGTCATATCATAATAAGGAGAATACAAAGTGGTATGTCCATCATCAACATCATTAGCTCCTATTCCATCATTAATTGATGATGCATTTTCTGTATATGCACATTGTGATCCGTTTAAGGTGTGTTGCGTGCCTGTTTGCACTATTCCTGAAAAATTTGATGGGTCGTCATAAGATGGAATTGGTGTTCCTATTTCCCACATTCCTGTAGTTGCATTATCATTTACATCACCTGCCTGCCAAGTCCCTATATTGAAATCAAAATCCTCTTCTGCTAGTAATTCATACCCAACCAATACAAAATAAGGCACATTAGCATTATTTAATGGAGTTATATTAGCTGCTATAGGTGTGATTCCAGATTCATTTCCATAATTATCAGTTAATGAAATATAATAAGCAATAACTGTTCCGTTTGGCTGTGCAGGAATAGTTGTTGTAAATGATGAAACGCCACTCATTGCAAGATTATTCCAAGTAGTTGCATCATTTAATCTATAAAAACAATTAGTAGATCCTAAAGCCCAAGGATAAGTAATTCCAACACTTGCATTAATTGGAATTCCTGTATTTCCAACGGCAGAACTTACTGGATTATGCGAGATTACAGCATTTGATAAAAGAGTAATTCCATGAAGTGCAAAAGCACTTACAATATCAATATCATTAGGTGTTCCATTAGTTAAATCAGCATCATTATCATCTGCATACAAAACTTCTAACAATATATCTGTAAATATAATGCCTTCATCTCCACCTGCTCCATCTACCCCACTATCATATGTATATTTGAATAAATCAAGCATCTGATTCATATTATTTAGATTAAGATAAGTATCCCAAAAACATCCAGCAATAATCTCTCCATCAGCATGAACCTCACCAACTAAGTCTTGTGGATATACTTTTCTATCTTCATAATCTCTGATTGAATATGTTGGATCAACTAAATCCCACCCTAGACCGATTAATGGAGAGTTAGTTAGGGAAAATGCCCAAACATCAGCAAATCCTTCATTCATAGCTCCATTCCACATTCCTGATCCAGAATTGTATCTATAATTATTTATTGCATGTCCATATTCATGATATGCAACATCAGGAATTTTGGCTGTTGCTTGGCATCCACCTCCTTCTGCATAAAAATTTATCGTTCCTCCACTATAGAAAGCATTGCAATTATCAGTTGTAATATCAACATTGGTTTCCATAGAAAAATCTAACTGAGTAAAAGTTGGAAAAACAGTCTTCATATGATCATGAATCATATTTACTGCATAATAAGCCGTACGCTCCTGTATTGTAGAATTAGAATTATCAAAAACTATACTATTAGTAGCAGCTAAGTTTTGAAAAATATCAGGAGTACTTCCATTGGTTTCAACATTAGCATACAAGCCCTCAAGCTTATATCTAACTTGCGTACCGATATTCATTGGCAACACTACTTCCCCATTGTTATCGGTATAATAATTTGTACTGGTACTTTGATCAATTGCTTTTAAATATTTAAAATTCTGAGCAATTGCTGGATCATATGGATTAGTTGGATATACCTCACCAGAAACCGTAGCTGTTCCTGTTGGAGGGGCTTCATACATTACAGTATTTTTACGCATCAAAAGGTCTCCATTATTCGCATCAACATAACAAATATAATTTGCTGGCCCTTCCTTTATTTTAGTAGAAAAAGAAATTTCATATACTAAATGATATTCATATTTTCTGTACTTAGGATTTGCTAAAAATTTCAGGTCGTCTTTAACAACAACATCAGAAATAACATTTGAAATATTGGAAGTAGCACTAGCAATAGCACTTTGCAAATTTAATGTAGGTGTTGTGCTCATGTTGATGTCATTAAACACATCTAAACCAAAAGTAATCAATTCATTATTAAGGGTAAATTTAGCATACAATCTACTGCCTACAACTTCTAAATTATTATAATATTGGGCATATGTTTTATTTATATACTTATCATTCTTTACAACTGAAATTTCTCTTAAATCATTCGGTAAGTTAAAATTATTTATACTTAAAAATGATTGCAAATCATTTATAGGAATTGGTGCACCAAAAGCTCTATGAGGCAATTGATTTCTTTCATTAAAAATCACAAACCAATCTGGATTATTTGCTCTAAAATTTTTCCATAAAGCACCATCTCTTAAAAGCTCTTGGTATTGCGGATTAAGAGCCATATTTTCTTTAATATATCTAACTTCATTCTCATCAGTATGATTATGCTTTGTAGCAAAAGCTGAAGAAAATACTAATACTAGTAAAATGAGTGATAAAATATTCTTTTTCATAAATCAATTTTGTTTTTGGTAAAAATACATTTTAATCTTTGTCTAAACAAAAAAATTAATCTTATTCGTTCAGATTTATTACTTGTCCGTCATAAGCCAAATTAATATGTGAAGGAAGTTCTTTATTCACCTCTTCATTCAATCCCATATAATGCGAAATATGAATCAGCAAAGCTTGTTTTGGCTTTAACTCCTTTAATAAAGCCAATGCCTGTTCCAAATTAAAATGTGAAATATGAGGCTTTTTTCTGAGTGCATCCAAAATTATCAAATCTGCATCTTTCATTTTCTCTTTTTCTGCTTCTGATATTGCACTAACATCAGTAAGGTAGACGAAATTTTTAATCCTGAACCCAAAAACTGGCATCATATAGTGTTGTGCTTCAATAGGAGTAATAATAGTATCCTGAATTTTAAAAGGCTTGTTTTTTATAATATTAATTTTTACTTCAGGAATTCCAGGATACTTAACTTCAGAAAAAACATACGGAAACTCCCTTGTTAGGGCCTCTTGAGTAGGCTGAGTACAATAAAGCTGCATATCCTTTTTCCATCTGTAATTAAAAGCTCTTATGTCATCCATGCCAGCCACATGATCCTTATGATGATGAGTAAAAAGAATCGCATCAACTTTTTGTACATTCTCTCTTAACATTTGTTGCCTAAAATCAGGACCAGTATCAATTACCAAATTGATATTATCAACTTCAATCATTACTGATGAACGTAATCTTATATCTTTTTTATTTTTTGAATTACATACTTGACAGTCACAAGCAATTACAGGCACTCCTTGAGAAGTTCCAGTACCTAATAAAGTAATTTTCATCTGCTTTTGCATATTATGCTGTAAAATTATAGATAAATTGTCTCATCTATGGAATTATCTAATTAAATTTGCATTCAAAATTATAATCTAACAAAAGATGACTGATAACGTAATTCTTACAGCAGGACAAAAAGCATTAAAAATAAACCTTGACAATACTATTTATGGTTCTTTTGTAGAGATAGGTGCAGGACAAGAAGTTGCTCGACACTTTTTTAAGGTAGGATCAGCTTCAGGGACAATTGCAAAAACAATGTCGGCTTATGATAAAGATTTCTCAAATGCAATATACGGCAAAGAAGAAAATGAAAGATATGTCTGTAAAGAGCGATTAGACAATATGCTTGAAAAAGAATATGATCTGCTTGAAGAAAGGCTTGACAGAAAAGATCATAAAAACGTTAAATTCTTTGCATTTGCTGACACAGTTACTACCATTAATTTTGAGAAAACTAAAAAGGGGCATGGTTGGATAGGATTACGATTCCAATTAAAAGATAATCAAAAACCATCAGATTTTATTATCCATGTATATTTAAAAGATCAAGATGCAAAAATCCAACAAGAAACAATTGGTGTCATTGGAACAAATTTATTGTATGCATGCTTTACTGAAACAGATCCAAAAGAAATTTTAAAAAGGCTTTATGACAACTTATCAAAAAATCAGTTTGAAATTAATATGGTTGAAGTACTTGGTCCTGCTTATGAAGAGGTTGAGAATAGATTACTAAGCTTGACTTTAGTAAAAGAGAGAATGACAAATGCTGTCATCTTTACTCCTGATGGAATAAATCAACATCCTTCAGATATTTTACATAAAAAGAATATCCTAACAATAAGAGGTAGTTTCAGGCCTGTAACTAAGGTAAATATTGACATGCTTGAAAAAGGCTTGGAAAGGTTCAAGAAAAACCAAAAAGTAAAAGAAGAGAATATCCAATTACTCTTTGAAATCACTTTAAGTAACCTTAGCTCTGAAGGAGAAGTAAATGAAATAGATTTTTTAGACAGAGTGGATATTTTATGCTCCTTAGGTTATACTGTATTGATATCCAATTATAAAAAATATTATAAACTAATAGAATATTTATCCCAATTTACAACATCAAAAATGGGACTTATAATAGGGGTAGATAGCTTGATTGAGATGTTTGAAGAAAAGTATTACAGAAACCTAAATGGTGGAATCTTAGAAGCTTTTGGCATCATCTTCACCAGAGATATTAAATTCTATCTGTATCCTTACAAACCAAATGAGGAAGTAGAATTATTAAACAGTAGTAATATTACTATTCACCCTAGAATAAAAGATTTGTATAATTATTTGTATTCAAACGGAAGAATTGAAGATCTAGCTTTTAATACTGAAGTCCTACATATCTTTTCACGAGAAGTGTTGAAAAAAATAAGAAACTGTGAAGAAGGCAATTGGGAAGGAGAAGTACCTGATGGTGTTGCTAAAATAATCAAAGAAAAATGTTTATTCGAATGGTCATGCGATATCCCTTCTAAAAAAAAATAAATCTTTGATCTTTAATCAACTCTAAAAGCAAAAAATTATATGAAACGCTTATTACTAATTGCTCTAATTTTACCATTTTTCACCCTTGCTCAAGACAGAGGCCATGGAGGAGGAAGAGGGGGTAGTTTTAAAAGTTTTGGAAAGGATAATTCTAAAGACTACATCAAAGGAAATATAGGAGGAAAAGTGCTTGATAGCAAAACTGGAGAGCCATTAGAATATGCTAGCATTAGTTTAACCAACATCAGATGGAGTAAAATAGTGGAAGGTACTATCTCAGATGATAAAGGAAAATTCTTTATGAATAAGATTCGCTCTGGAAAATACCGAATAAGCGTGAGTTTTATTGGCTACGAACCGCAAGAAATCGATTTTGAACTAACAAAAAGAAAACCAGATGTAAAACTAGCGGATATTCTTTTGGTTTATAACTCTAAAATGCTTTCTGAAGTGAAAATTACAGAGCAAAAACCAATTTATGAAAATAAAATTGATAAAATAGTTTACAATGCGGAACATGATATGAATGAAGGATTAATTGATGCAACTGATGTACTGAGAAAAGCCCCTCTTCTAACGGTAGATCTGGAAGGAGAAGTAAGTTTAAGAGGTTCGAAAAATATCAAGTTCTTAGTAAATGGAAAGGCTTCTTCTTTTTTCACTTCTGATATTGCTACAGCTCTTCAGATGATCCCAGCTGATGAAATAAAAAGTGTAGAAATTATTACTAGTCCTGGCGCAAAATATGATGGTGAAGGAGATGCAGGTATAGTAAATATTATTACTAAAAGAAAAGTAATTGATGGCTATAAAAGTACGTTGAGTAGTGCTTTTGGCACCAGAATGAACCGCCAAAATGCTAACCTCAGTTTAGGTAAAGGAAGGTTTGGGCTTTCAGCAAGAGGTGGTGGGCATTGGAGCTGGCCTAGAATTGGGAATTCTAATTCTAAAAGAGAAGATTGGGACCTCTCAAATCCAGAAGATATCAATACCTTAATTGACTCAAGTAATACTTTTAGTCAATGGATTGGATACAGAGGTTCTGTAAATATGTTTTATGATGTAAATGCTTACAACAGCATCATGTCTGATATTCGCATATCAGGAAGAAATTCATTTAGTCATGATTCTACTAAATATACTTACACCCAAATTTTAGACTCTGTTGTTACGAATGATTCTTATGATTCCTACATAAAAATGGGTGGGAAAAAGACAAATATAGAATGGAGTACAGATTACATTAAAACCTTTGCTGATAATGAGGAAAAAGAGTTAAGTATGTCATTCCAAATAGGTGGAAGCTTAGGAGATGATAATATTACGAATGACAAAGATGGAATCACCCAATACAGGACATCTAATGATGAAAAAGAAATAGAGTATACTTTACAATTGGATTATACTCATCCATTTCTGGAAGAAAATAAACTTGAAGTAGGTGCGAAATTTATCAATAGAGATAGAGAGATAGTTAATGCAACTACCTCTAATTTATCAAACTTTCGGGATCCTCAGGATATTTTTAATTACAACCAGAAAGTATTGTCTAGCTATATCTCTTCTGATATTGCTTTAACTTCAGATATTGGCTTAAAAGCAGGAGTAAGATACGAAAAGACTATTTTTAGTGGAAACTGGGAGAACTCATCTCTGGATAGTACAAAATCTCCATTTGGTGATTCATACGGGAATATATTACCAAGTTTAACCGTGGCTAAAGAGTTTAGCCAAACAGAATCTCTCAAACTAAGTTATAATAATCGTATCTCTAGACCTGGCATAAAGCACGTAAACCCAAACATACTTAGAACCAATAACTTTAGTATTACTGAGGGGAATCCCGATCTATTCCCAGCTAGTACACATCAAATAGAAATGGGATACAATAACTTTGGGAAAAAATACCAAGGAAGTTATTCTGTATACGCTAAGCACACCATTGACATTATAGAGTCCTATACGAGAATTGACACAACAGGAATATCAACTAATAAATTTGAAAATATTGGATCAAGTACTACTTATGGATTTAGTTATTTTGGTTCATTACGTTTTGATAAACTAAATATTCGTTCTGGATTCAATCTATATAAATATAAAGGATCAGGAGATGATGAATTTGATGACTTATCACTTACCAGTAACTTGCTATACAGCTATAATTTTGGAGGAACTTATGATTTAGGTAAGAAATGGAAAGTTGAGGGCTGGGGATTCTTCCGTTCAGATAACCAAACAATACAAGGTACTTCTACTTCATTTAGCATGATGAGTTTTGGAATTAAAAAAGATTTCAAAAATAAAAGAGGTTCTTTTGGGATGCATATTATTGAACCTTTCAATAAATACAAGGTGTTTACTACTAAGCTTAGTGGCGAAAACTTTACCTTACATTCTGAGCGAAATCTAGCTTTCCGATCTATTGGTATTAGTTTTAAATATACTTTTGGGAAACTTAACTTTAAATCATCAAGCAAACAATCTAACATTAAAAATGATGATGTGAAAGAAGGGGAAAATACTGATTATTAAAAAAAGATAAATACATAAAAGAGGAATCACCCCTCATTAAATTTAGAATGATAAATTTCTTATAATAAATCTGAATCTACTGCAAATCCTTGCAAAAATCCAATCGATCTTTCAATATCATCATGTAATAATCTGTCATTGTCTAAAAAGTCAACCTCATCTCTGTAAATATCCAAGATATTTTCAATAAAATCAGATGATTTTGTATTTCTAAAAGCAATACCCTGAGTAGCATTCAGCAGTTCGATAGCTAAAATACGTTCCGTATTTTTCACTACTCTATACAATTTTGTTGCAGCATTTGCTCCCATACTCACATGATCTTCCTGTCCGTTTGACGACACTATAGAGTCCACTGAAGCAGGCGTACATAATTGCTTATTCTGGCTGACAATACTAGCAGCTGTATATTGTGGAATCATCATTCCGGAATTAAGCCCAGGTTCAGCTACCAAAAAAGTTGGCAAACCTCTTTGCCCTGAAATAAGTTGATAGGTTCTTCTTTCTGAAATAGAACCTAATTCTGAAAGCCCGATAGCTAAATAATCCATAGCCATAGCTAAAGGTTGCCCATGGAAATTACCGCCTGAAATTATTTTATCTTCTTTAATAAAAATTGTAGGATTATCGGTAACGGAATTTATTTCAGTAGTAAATACATCTTTTACATGCGTAATTACATCTTTTGATGCTCCATGTACCTGTGGTATACATCTGAAAGAATAAGGATCTTGAACATGCTCCTTCTCCCCTTCTTGTATTTCACTGCCATCTAAGAAATCACGAATATTTTCAGCAGCTTTTAATTGTCCTTTATGTGGGCGAACCAAATGAATCAGCTCATCAAAACATTCACTTCTTCCATCAAAAGCTTCTAAAGAAATTGCTCCAATCATATCGGCCATATAGGATAATTTCTGAGCTTTTAACAAACTCCAAACCCCATAAGCACCCATAAATTGAGTTCCATTTAAGAGAGCTAATCCTTCTTTGGATTGTAATTCAATAGCTTTCCACCCATTGGATTTCATAATGGATTTTGTTGCTACTTCTTTTCCATCAACTACTACCCTACCTTCTCCTAAAAGTGGTAAAGACAAATGAGCTAAAGGTGCTAAATCACCTGAAGCCCCTAAACTTCCTTGCTGGAAGACTACTGGTAAAATGTCTTTATTAAACATTTCTATTAGGCGTTCTACTGTTTGTACTTGCACCCCTGAATGTCCGTATGATAAGGATTGAACTTTTAACAAGAGCATAATTTTTACTATCTCATCTGGCACTTTATCACCAGTACCACAAGCATGAGAAAGGACTAAGTTTTTTTGTAATTTTCCTAAATCTTTATTAGTAATTTTATGATTACAAAGCGCACCAAAACCAGTATTTATCCCATAAATAGGCGCATCTGATTGCTCCATTTTCTTGTCCAAATAATTGCGGCAATCTTTAATTTTTTTCTTTGCTTTTGTGCTTAAGGCTAATTGTTTATCCTCTGCAATAATTTCAGCAATAACTGAAAAAGTTAGCATTTGTTCTCCTATTTTGTATGCCTTTGCCATTTATGCTAATTCTTTTATTAAATCAGCAATACTCCAATTGCTTTGGTCACCACTTTCCATATTCTTTATTGTCAAAATTCCTGATTTAATTTCATCCTCACCCACAAGTACAACATATTGCACGCCTTTGTTGTTAGCATAGGTCATTTGCTTTTTCATTTTAGCGTTTGTAGGGTATAATTCTGAACTAATACCTGCTAAGCGCAATTGCTTGAGTAAAGGCAAGCAAAAAGCTGCTTCTTTATCACCAAAATTGGCAAACATTACTTTTGTATTTACATCAATATTACTAGGAAATAATCCTAATTCTTCCATCACTAGATATATTCTATCAATTCCAAATGAGATTCCAACTCCTGAAACATCTTTTAAGCCAAAATTAGAAGTTAAATCATCATATCTTCCTCCTCCTCCAATCGAGCCAATTTGCACATCATTGGCTTTTACCTCCAAGATACAACCTGTGTAATAATTAAGTCCTCTAGCTAAGGTAATATCAAAAACTAAATTAGCTGATTGCAATCCTAAATCTGTTATATTATTAATTACAAACTGTAATTCTTCTAAGCCTTCTTTACCAATTTCAGATTGCTCCAGAAGTGATGATAAATCAGCAACATTTTTAGTGTTTAAGAAAGTATCTAAAATTGAGAATGATTCAGGTTTAACTCCTTTTGCAAGTAACTCCTCTTTAACTTTTTCTAAGCCTATAGCGCTTAATTTGTCAAGTGTAATTACAACATCATCAAACAAATCTGTTGCGCCCATAAGCTCAACCATTCCACTAAGCACCTTTCGGTTATTAATGCAAATGTCAACATTAGGTATTTTAAGCTGT
>Ga0310121_10003900_pt1 | contig 13415 bp, 11 predicted proteins | sample CB27_Tmax_986_MG_FD_203504 | JGI IMG/M metagenome (GOLD analysis project Ga0310121, IMG submission 203504) | Marine microbial communities from Western Arctic Ocean, Canada - CB27_Tmax_986 | ecosystem: Environmental > Aquatic > Marine > Oceanic | place: Canada: Western Arctic Ocean | collected... | reverse complement strand
GCGCTGTGTGCCCATGGTCCGGTCCTCCCCAACCCAATAGATCTGTTTACCCCTACTTCATCTATCGGATTGGATAACCGATCTCTTCAGCACTTTTCACACACCCTCTAACAGCGCATTCGATACGTTGCCAACGGGAATACCCGGCACCGACTCATACATGTATACAAGCTCCGACAGTAATGGCGGAACCGATCCGGCAACGGCCACCGTAACCCTCACCGGCGTAAACGATCCACCGGTCCTCAACCTCGACGACGACAACAACGGTGGTACCGAACCGAACTTTGCTGCCACGTTCAACACCAGCGTGGGCGTGCCCATTTCGATCGTGGATACCAGCTTGTCCATCATGGATGTCGATACGGGAGCCATGATCTCTTCGGCTGTAGTTACGATCACCAACGCGCAGGACGGGACAGATGAGATTCTCTCAGCACTGCCCAATGGCGCGATCCTCGCCGGCGACATTGTCTATGACGCGAATAACAATGTTCTCACGATCACCCGAACGACCAGTCTGGCCGATTACGATGCCGCGCTCACCAGTGTGACCTACGACAACAACGCAGGGACACCGACGCTGGCTCCGCCTCGGATGGTCGATTTCATTGTCAATGACGGCACGGATAACAGCGCGACGGTGACTTCCACCGTGACGCTTATTGAAGGTCCTTCCGTTGATTTAGATCTCGACGATAGCACTGCAGCCGGGGTTAATTTCTCGGTGACATTCACGGAAGACATCAGCGGACCAGTCATCATCGCGGACACGGACATCGAAATCATTTCGCCGTTTAACTTGGTTTGTGCAACAGTCACCTTGACCAATCCGCAGGATGGAATCGCGGAGAGCCTATCGGTGAATGTGGCCGGATTGCCCGCTGGAATCACGGTAACCGGACCCACGACCGGTACCACCATAAAGCTGACAAGCACGGGCGCTTCGGCAGCCGATTTCGAAACAGCCCTACTTCAAATCACTTATGATCACACTTCCAACTCACCTACGACCGCGCCGGATCGTTTGGTGACGGTCGTCCTGAGAGACACCATCGGGATCGAATCCGATCCGGCCATGGCGACGATTGCTGTGGTGGAAACAAACGACCCACCAGTAGCGGCCGATGCCACATCAGACGCACAGGCGAACGTCGGTCTCAGCGTGTCGGCGGCAAATGGGCTGCTGCAGAACCTTTCATCGGACCTGGATGCCGGCGACATTCTGAATCTTCTTCCGGCGAATATCGCTACGCACGTGCTCACCAACGGGTCGCTGACCATCGCCGCCGATGGCAGTTTTACCTACACCCCCGATGCGGGAGCGGCTGGAGTGAGTGATGTGTTCGTTTACACCACCGAGGACAATCGCGGCGGCTCAGATCCCGGCACTCTGACCTTCAATGTAGACACCAACCTGATCTGGTTCGTGGACAATACGAACGGCAGCGACGGGACGCTTTCTAATCCCTTCCAGACGTTTGGACCGCTGGACGATTCCGGCACGAACCCCGACGCCGACAACGATACGATTTTCCTTTACAACGATGGCGGCAGTCACAGTTTGAGTGATGATTTCGATCTACAAAATGGCCAAGTGGTTGTTGGCGACGGTGTCCCTGGAGCGGGATCGATCAACAACTTTCTCAGCTTCACCACGCATCCCCACAGCCTCGCGCTACCCAACATTGGCGTGCCTACCGGTCCGGCTATTACCACAACCAGTAGCGACTGTTTCACGCTCGCAATGGACAACACGATACGTGGCCTGGACATCGGCGACACGATCGCCGGATCGGCAATCGTCGATAGCGGATCCCCGGTGGGCACCGCAACGGTTAGTGACGTCTCCATAACTGGGAACGGCGGCGGAATCACTGTCGCCAATGGTGGCACACTCGCAATGGACTTCGACGAGGTCTCATGCACAAGTTCGATGAGCGCGGGCATCTTCCTGCAAGACGTTTCGGGGACGTTCGACGTCACGACCGGTGACCTGAACATCAGCAACACCAACGCCGTATCAATCTTTAACCAGACGCCTACCCTGACGATCGATGTGACGCTCGGTAGCGTAACATCGACTTCCAGCTCGAGCGGCGGCATCTCCATCCAATCTTTTGGCGGCGGCCCTATGAGCGCGTCGCTCGGCGGCTCGTTCGAGGTAACCGGTCTCACGGATATCGACAACCCATCTAGCGATGCCATCGCAATCACTGGCTTCGGCGCCACATTGTCGTTGGATATTGATTTCGCCACGATCGACATCGACGGCGGTATGAGTCCCGGAAGTAGTGAGGGCATTACCATCAGTGGTCTTACCGGTGGAACGTTTGATTCCACGGCGATACAGGTCGATGGCACGGACAGCGACGGAATCCTGGTCACTGACAGTACCGGAACATTCACCTTTGGCGATGTCGACATTGCTGGGACGAACACATTTGGTGGGTTGGGTGGTGTAAACTTGGCCAACAATCCGGGCTCGACTTTTAACTTTGCTTCGCTCGATATCACGACCCCCACCAATTTGGGCGGGCTGATCGCCACCGACGCCGGCACGATTAATATCACCGGGACGGCGAATACGGTCAATGTTACGGGAAGACCGGCGCTTGATATCACGGATACGACCCTCGGCAACGGCAGCGGCGGGGCGATGACTTTCAGTTCGGTCTCGTCGACGAATAGCGGATTCGAGGGCATCGACATCAGCAATTCGCAAGGCTCCCTCACCTTCACTACTGTCGACATCGATGGCTCAACCAATGCCGGCATCAACCTCACCAACAACACTACCACGGCCATCAACATCAACGGTGGCACAATCGACGGGACCACCGGCGACGGGATCAACAGCACCAACACCAGCGGATTGACGGTTGACGGAGTGACCTTCGGCAATACCACCACGATCAGCGGTGACGGCATGGAGATCACGAACAATGACGCCACCGCCCGTACGGTGACTCTGCAGAACAACCTCACGGTCGGCGGAATGCCGCCTATTACGGGGCGGGGCATCTTCATCAATTCCAGCGGTACGGGAACCTTGACAGCTACAGTGTCAACGAACGACTTGCGGGCCTCGGATCATGCTTTCGAGACCAATGACGGCGGGACCGCCGGATCGTTGGTGGTCTCGATCGACAACAACACATGGCAAACGGGCATGGGTATATTTGCGTCAGAACTGATTGGCTCCGGCTTGAATTCGACCATCATCACCTCCCATAACAGCAATACGATTACCGCTAACGGAACAGGCAGCGGCATGCTGTTCGACCGTATCACCTTCGACGCGTCGGGCGCCTCGCTGTCCGGTACGCAAGCCACCGCCACCGGCACCACCCAGGTGGGCCAAGGCACTGGCGCTGGCCAGCGCGTCCAGGGGGACGGAGTCAGCTTCCTCAATCCTACCGGCGACCTCGCTTTCACGACGCTGAACATCTTCAACAACGCTGGCACCGGCCTGGAAGTGGACACCAAAGGGCTGAGCACCACGTTCAACCTGGCGACCAGCGCCGGTGACCTGCCCCGTAAGGCGGTACCACTCATTATGCAAGAGATTTAATCAGCGATCCACTGCCCTGTCTTCAATGGGTCCCTCCGCTAGGAGGTCTTTTAAGAGCGGTAAATAGCGGTCACATTGTCCTTCCCCCCAAAGATATTCTGTTGCATGCACAGCGTGGATCAGGTGAGGAGACTTGGTTTCCGAAAGTTCATTCAGGATCGTGTCCTCCATGTCAACAAGATTGAAACCCGCTGCGCCGGTATCCGGAAACCTGTCGCGCTCATCGACCAATGCCACCATGGCTAGGGTCGAGTTCACATGCTTCAAACAATAGGCAGCCGTTGAAAAGACTCTTGGGTTATCAGTATGGGAGAGAACTCTAATTAGATTATCAATAGAATTTTCACCTTCTAAGCGCAATAGGGCAATGCACGAACCACGAGCGATCTCCGGTTTATTAATATTCGTGGAGTCGGCAAGTAGTCCTCTTAGCACAGGAATCGCTGCATCAATTCACAAAAGGTCAACTGCTTTGATCGCGGATGACCTCAGCAACAAGGCACTCGTTTCGTCTCCAGCCATAGCCATTAAAAATTTACTTTCCTTAAGTGCTTCAGATCTTGTTATCTCTTCTTTCTCTCCCATTAGCACGGAAAGACTAGCCATTCGTCGGATCGCGAGAGCACAGAGAGTGGATGGCTCTACCATTGCCTTAGCAATCAATGTCGTCTCCTTGAGCAGGTGTTGGCGCTCAAGAGGTTGGAAGTGGCGCGATTTACTATGTAGTCGGTCATCAATGAGGTGCGATAACACTATTCGATCCTACTAATCATCCACTGGTCCACCCCGATCAGGGACCTTTTCGCGGTGACATTCTGCGCGACCAAGGATATTCGTGTTGTCCCTTTTTCAATATCGAATTCTCCGAGCTTGATTCTCTGAACAACATGGGATCCGGGAGTACTGATTGCTTCGGTATGTGAGGATTCCTCCAGCCTGTTAAGCGATGGTTCGAATAGCGTTGACTCAACTTCCTTCACTGCGAATCTCCTTCCTTCGGATGAAGTCTTGAGGACCGGATAACGGATGATAGCGGGCACTTCATTAACATGTGCGCCGAAGTCCCCGTAGCCAGGTCCCCGGGTAACGACGGCCTCTATTCGGTACCGGCCGGCTCTGTCGACGGGCAAATGAAAAGCCAGCCAATCACCATCCGCAGTGGGTTCGAATAAGACCTGTTCGGCCCCCGTCCACAGATTGAAGTCCTCTATTTCATTCCGATTTTGAATGCGCACTTCCGCATCTGTGGAGCTAGTGAACGGGATGTCTTCCGCTTCGAACCATCGAGTATTGCGACCCTGCGAGTGGGTTATCCAATACAGGACAACGATGAGTGAAACCATCATTACCCACCAAAATGTGAGGTTTGAAAAACCTCTGTGGAGTGCTGCTTCATGTTTCGGGAGGGAGAAGGCGCTAGTTGTCCAGATGACGCCTTTTAGTTCCTCAGCGGGTTTGGGTTTGGAAAGCAGTGAGACAGTAATGAGCACGATGATTGAAAAGATAAAGACAACGAAGGTGTGGTGGGTGAATGTGTCGTAAGGAATCAACCAGGGGATGTCTTTGAATAGGACAAACCTGACGATTGGGATGAACGCGAACCCGAGAACCAGCGTCAGGGTCCCCGCTAAGGGTGTGGCGCGGCGCCATAAGATTCCGAACGTGAACACTGCCGCAATCGGAGCCGCGACATAGAAAAACACAGTTTGAATCAATCCGAAAACGGAAACGCTCGGCCGAGCAGCTAATATCAATGCAATGACCACGCCTACCAGCATGGCCGCTGCACCGCTCAATCTTCCGACCAAACGCAATTCCGAGTCACTGGCCTTCGGTCGGAAGATGGGCTGATAGAGGTCGAGGGTAAAAATTGTCGCCGATGAATTCGTCATCGCGCTCAGCGTGGACATGATGGCGCTGGCCAGCCCCGCCATAACCAGACCACACAGCCCGGCCGGGAGAAACTGCTTGACCATGAAAGGCCACGCTTGATCGCCATCGCTTAGCTGGCCTGAAAACAGATGAAACGCAACTATTCCGGGAACCACGATGATGAGAGGCAGGAACGCCTTACTAAACCCTGCCATGACCACACCCATCCGGGCATCCCACTCCGAACGGGCCCCCAAACAGCGCTGAACCATGAATTGGTTGGCGCACGAATACCAGACTCCAACTGAGAACAGTCCGGCAGCTACGCCGGTCCACGGAATGGTTTCATGCGTGGGGGGGTAGAACATAATAAACTTTTCAGGCAGTTGATCGACCAATTCCCCAATACCACCCACATAGTAGAGCCCATATAAGGTCACCACAGTCCCACCCACCATCAACAGGCAATACTGCAATAAATCGGCCCACACCGCAGACAAGAGCCCGCCGTAAATGGTGTAAATGCCGGCTGCTGCCGCAAGCATAAACACGCTCATCATAATGGACATTTCAGGGAAGAGTGTGTTCAGCGCCTTGCCGCCGGCATAAAAAACTCCCCCCAACATGGCAATTACCATCCCCACGATGCTGATGACTGCGTAAATATAACGGCAGGTCTTGTTGTACCGACGCTCCAAGAACTCCGGCATGGTCGATACATTTCCGCGCATGTAAAAGGGTAGAAAGATCCAGATGAGAAGACTAAACGTAATAAAAACAGCCCATTCCCAGTTGGCGACAGCCATCCCGTAGAGGAACGCCCAACCTACCATCCCAATAAAATGTTCTGTGGAGATGTTCGAGGCAATCAGCGATGCGCCAACCGTATACCAGGGTAATTTTTTCGATGCAAGAAAATAATCCGCCGCAGATTTGGTCTTGCTCCTTGCGGCGACCGTTACACCAAATATGACAACCCCCAGGAAATATCCTACAAAAACCACGGCGTCCAACAGGGAGAGCTGCATCGAAGAGCCCTCCACAACTATTTCTCCGTGGATTCGATGATACGTTGGATAGCACTCTCATAGGCCTGAGTGAGTTTCTCCAGGGACCCCTCGGCGAAGGGTGTTTGCCAGACCTGATACAGATCCTGAGCATAGAGTTCTTGCGGTGGTTGGTAAGCTGCCGTGCCGTTTACCAGGTTCATCACTACCACCGCGTGATCGGGAAATCGGTTGCGCAATTGAATTTGCAATTGTGAATAGGTTTCGAGGAGGTGTCCGATGAATATTGTTTCCCCCAGCTTCCATATCCAGATCGGTAGATGGAATTCGGAATCCTCTCCCAGCCAGTTCCGGACTTGTTCATTCCTGCGGAGACGTTCCTCCAGAACGCGATCCTGACAATCTTGGAATTGGTCTCCCTCCACTTCGCTCTTCAGCCAATCCTCTTTGATGGGTAAATCCACTCGGAGCTGTTTGGATTGAATATCAGAAGGTGGGTCAGTTGGGACATATTTCCAGGTCGCCAGGGGAGCTCCGGACTCGACAATGCCATCGTATTCATAGCGGGTATTGGGAGGCAGCATCCCTTCAAGCGTCGATAGAACAGCGTACCCGACCTCGCGCCCGTGGCGATCAGCCAGCTGGGTGTCACCTGAATACTGTTCGCGAGGCGCCAGCTCCCCCGACGCTCCTTGCAAAAACAGAGTAAGTGCGCCTTCTGTATTCGATTCAACGGTCTCGCGCAGCGCACCGGGATAATCGGGTGAAAGCAATTTGTTTTCCCAGGCAAGCGTCGTAGCGTGGCAGGCGTAATTGACGATTACCGCAATGGGTTTTCCATCCTTATCGGTCACTCGGCCTACGAGGAGGGTGTCATCAGCCTCAATAGATGGGTTAAAACCGCAAATGATCTTCTCGCTTTCCGGATCGGGCAGATCACGGTTTGCAGCAAGCCCACAATGCCCATAACCCCAATCCAGCGTCGCATCTTGCTGCTTAGCCTTCGCCTCTGACACTACTTCCTTAACCATTTGGGTCAGATGATCAGTATACGGTCCCACATGCTCCCCCCCCGGGAAATCTTCCGCTGGAAGACCAAGAAGGAGGGGCCCACCAGAGTGCGTGTGCGCCAGATTAATCATGACGCGACTGGTTTGAGTATCTATTGCATCCAATATCTCTCGGGATAGATTCTGCGCGATTTCGGGAACGAGTAGTGCACACAGGTCGAGGGCTACTAGTACAATGGGCGGTTCTCCGTCCTTCGATGAAATGACCAGGGCGGTGGCGGTTAGTGGCCGGTGTACACCTTCCGCCACATCATGTTTTGCGGCTCCCCAGTTCCGAGCGTATATACCGATCGGTGGAGTGATAATCCGGCGTGCTACGCCGATCTGGCCGCGGAAAGATGGATGAGAGAACGGCGGTGGGAGTTCCGGCATCTACCAACTCCTTATAGCGTTTATCCTTGATTTTCAAGTGTGCATTAGGTTATTAGAGTTATGACGGCCCCGATAGGTGCGAGAGGTAGCGGTTTTGTTCAACTATCCGTCATACCCCCACTCGTTCTTATCTTGGCGCCAATAGTAGCACTCATAGTCGTTCTTTCGTCTCAAGACGCTCAAGCCAAATTTTTCACCCCCACCGTATTCCCACTCCCCTACACCCCACTGCGGTTTGGGAACCTCCTTGACGTATTTGGGTACAAGCTTTTCAAGTGTGTTGGGATATCGACCGTGGTCGCTCCGGTATTGTTCGAGCGCTGCCAATATTTGACCTCCTGGAATCGTTACCACCTCCCGAGGTGGGAGGGGTGCAGGATTGGGTAACCACCTGGGATAAGTCCAAATTAGGACATAGATTACGACGATAGAAACTAAGAATATTATTACCGGAAGGCTTGTGCGGCGGCCACTTGGATCTTTTTTCATTGACTCTTACCTTGAGGTAAAGCAAGTTGATTAGGATCAAATGCTCGAGGGCACTGACCGAAACAGTCTTTACAACACCCCTATTTCATTTGGTTGGCAAAATATCACCCTACAGCAATGTTCTCGATATCTGCTGCATAGTCTCCCGGATGCAATGCCTCCTGCCCATATTCGTTCCCCCATCCAAGAAGATGAGCAATTGTTTGACCACAGTGGCATGCCAATAAACACTGCCAAGTACAATGTCGAATGGCGTTGGTATTATCAATAAATGCTTGACCCCCTGGGTCCTCCGGGTCCACCGGCCATCGGGTTCTACCCCAATCATCAATCCTGTGAAGAGCGGGCAATTCCCCCTTCCGCATCGGAAGATCGCGCCAATTCCTGGCGGAAGCGGTCATTAACACAACTCAACTCATTCCAAATCTACCAATCTCCCACGCTGCCGTCCGGATAAAAACTCCGTTGGAGAATCTCCTGCTGGAAAGGATGCTTTTTGACCTCGGATTCAATGACCTCGATACCTAAGCCAGGACGGCTATGAGGCCTTGCAACTCGACCCTCTTTTTCAATTTGATACGACTCCCGAACGACATCCCCTCTCCAGGGAACATCATCGTGTATCGTTTCGCAAATGATGTAAGAAGGGGTCGCAAAACCGAATTCGATTGCGGCGGCTGTACTGACTGGTCCTTGGGGATTATGAGGGGCGATAGCAATCCGAAATGCTTCTGCCATAGCTGCGATCCGGCGTGCCTCGCTCAGTCCACCGCAGTGAGTTATATCCGGTTGGAGAACACTACAGGCTCGCTGTTTTAACATTGGTTTGAAAGCGTGTTGACCCACCAGGCGCTCCCCTGTGGCAATCGGGGTCACAACCGCACTTTGAATCTCTGCGAGACCGTCTACCATTTCCGGCCAACAAGGCTCTTCCAGGAAATAAAGCCCGTACGGCTCCAATGCCTTGGCGAACTGGAGCCCCATTCGCGGTGAGGGACGTCCGTGGCAGTCCACCATTATGTCAATATCTTCCCCAACCGCCTCGCGCATCGCCTTCACACAGGCTTCGGCATAACGAATCGGCTTCAATCCTTCGATCGGCATCGTCTCCGGCACCGCCATTGCCTTAAAGGCTGTGAATCCATCTTCTACAACAGCAGCCGCGAGCTCGGCAAACCTCCCAGCGTCTTCCGGAGATGTTTCATAGGCATCTTCCATTTTTCCGCCGCCGAGATGGGCGTAAGTGCGCACGTAATCACGAACGGGACCGCCCCAAAGTTTGTGGCAGGGGACACCATGAATTTTCCCCAGGATGTCCCACAAAGCGATGTCGATCGCACTGATGGCGGTGCCTCGAACAAGCCCGTTGCCGTGCCAGAAGTGTTGCCGGAACATCATTTGCCAGAGGTGTTCGATACGTGTGGGGTCTTCGCCGACAATTAAGGGTGCAAGATCCTCGACGGCCCCCACTACCGACCGAGTGTGCCACTCCAATGTCGCCTCTCCCCATCCATGGAGGCCGTCCTGGTCGGTTAAGACCTTGACGAAGATCCAGTTCCGCATTCGGGCGTGACAAACCAGTGTCTCAACTGCGGTAATCTTCATTTGGGTCCTTCCAGTTTTTCAAATCCGTTTGAGAATGTCATGCGTGATCTCAAGTGTCTTTGCTATATCCTCTTCAGTGTGGACTGCACTAATCGAACCTTGCTTGCACGCTAATGGAAAATGATAGATACCATGTTCGATCAATAATCGACGATATCTACGGTCCAGATCGAAATCGTGATTTTCAAGAACGTCATGCCAATCAGTTGGAACGTGATCACAAAAGTAAACGCAAAAGGCAGAACCGATGCGGCTCACAGTCGCTGTCATACCTTTTTCGGAGAATAGGTCTTCGAGACCGGCCTGTAAACGACTCCCAAGATCCTCCAATTGTTTGTAAACGGAAGCGTCATGCAGTATTTCAATTGTTGCGATCGCAGCCGCCGTACTCATCGGATGAGCATTGTAAGTCCCGGCGATCAGGACACGGCGCGAGGGGTCCGGATCAGCGAATAGGTCCATGATTTCGCGGCGGCCACCGATGACCCCGAGTGGATAACCATTAGCAACCGCCTTTCCGAAAACAGAAAGATCAGGCATGACACCTGCAATAGATTGATAACCACCCAATGCGGATCGGAACCCGGTTTTCACTTCATCGAAAACAAGCAGCGTCCCGTATTCGGCGCAGATCTTTTGCAGGGAGGCGAGATAACCTTCTTGAGGAGGTAAGACACCAATGTTCTGTAGCACCGGTTCGGTGAGGACACAGGCTATTGGATATTTCTTCATCACGTACTCGACCGATTCAATGTCATTAAAATTAACAATGTGAAGATGCTTCGTTGTGGTTTCGGGGATACCCGCCGACAAAGGAAGAAATGGGTATTCACCGGCAGAAAGGCGCGGACCGATCTCCTCCAAGGTTGGCATCACCGCCCTGGCGACATCGTTGTGCCAGCCGTTATAGCCTCCGAGCATCAGGATGATGTGGTCGCGACCTGTCCAAGCACGGCTTAAGGTGATGGCGTGAGCATTCGCCTCGCTACCGGTATTTGTAATCTGCACCGTCTCAACCGAGGGAATAACTTCACACAGCAATTCCGCCAGGCGCGCCTCCCAGGGTGTGACTCCGCTCCCCATGAGGGACCACTCCTCGTCCATGGCTTTGCAGACAGCTTCGTTAATTGTGGGATGGTTATGGCCCAACAGATGTGGCGAAAAGGCAGCGTGGAAATCAATGTATTCGTTCCCATCGGCATCAAAAATCCTGCTCCCTTTGGCGTGTGTGAAGACGATGTTTGGATCAACTTTGCGATTGAGGGACACGACACCGCCGGCGATATGCTCTGCTGCCGACGCGGAATATTTTTCGGATTCGGAAAAGGTTGTCCTGCCTGTTCCAATTTCGGAGTTCTCATGAAATTAGATTCTAGAGGTCGACCAACTTCTTTAACTATCTGCGCCCGCCGCCCCAGCCTCGAGGGGATTATCCGGTGCAACAGAATCCAACACCACCGGCAGTGCTGGACGCTCATTTACATGAAGTTGAAAGATATCAGGACGTGCATAATGACCGCTGACATCGAAATCGTATTTCCCGCGAGCGATTTGTCCCAGGTCCAATTCGGCGCTTTGGATACACTCACCTTCGAAATTTGGGCCTGCCAAGACCTCTCCCAATGGATCAATGATGCAACATCCGCCACGCATCAGGACAGTCGCCGGATCATCACCCTGGATGGCTGGATAATCCGCGGGGCAGTCGCCGCGCGTTAGGTACTGACAGGCCGATAGAACGAAACACCTTCCTTCCAGTGCAATATGCCTCATGGTCGGCACCCAGGTCTCACGGTCATCAGCGGTTGGGGCGCAATAGATCTCAATCCCCTTGCTATACATCGCCATCCGGAGCATGGGCATATAGTTTTCCCAGCAAATCACCGCACCCAGCTTCCCAATTGGAGTGTTAATGACCGGGAGTGTCGAACCATCGCCGAATCCCCACACTGTACGTTCAGAGGCGGTGGGCATCAGTTTGCGATGTTTCCCCAACAGGCCGCCGTCGGGCCCGAAAAAGAGTACAGTGCAATAAAGGGTTCCCCCGTCGCGTTCAATGACGCCAACAACCAAATAGGTCTTCCCGGCTTGTGCCGCAGCGGCAATCGTTTCAGTGGCGGGACCTGGAACGTCGATCGCGCTCTCCCAATACCGTCTAAAATCTTCCCGGCCTTCCGCCGACCGCATGCCTACTCGTGCACCAAAATCCAAACCCTTTGGATAGGAGCAAACAAACGCTTCAGGAAACATTACCAGTTGCGCGCCCCCGCGGGCTGCATCCGCCACTAAGTCCTGGAGCTTCTCTAGGGTAGCTTGGGTATCGAACACAACCGGAGCGGCTTGTACAACGGCAACTTTCACAGGGTTCATGGGCGATTAGTGTGCTTATCTCTAATGAGGAATTCAAGCGACTCGAGCTCCAATGGGTGCGACGTGATTACAACGTCGGCCCCGGATTCCATTGCGGTGGCTGCACAGTCCAGTTTTTCAATGACATCCAGCCCTGACCCGATCAGGCGACAGCCTGCTTTATGGATGTGTTTGACTTCTGCTGATTCAGGCACCCAACGTCCATAGACCCAGTTTGCGGTGGGATCTGCAACAGCCGCAGGGATTTGGGCAGCGGTATTACACCGGACGGAGCACTGAAAGTCCGGACTGACACCGTTAAAGCGGCGCCGAACATCAACAGATTGCTCTACCAAGCCGATCCCAAGAGTGGAGCTGAAGAGGGCCGCATCACTTAGCTGATCAATAAGCATTCGGACTATGTCCGGCTCAAGAGATTTCACTTCTACCAACAGTGAAATGTCGGTTGATGCCAGCTCTTTTACCAAATCTAGAGTCTCTTCGAGTGTCGGGACGCGCTCCCCTTCATAATAGGGGCTGAACCATGCCCCTGCATCGAGCGATTTGATTTCGTCCAGAGTGAAGTTTTGGACTGGACCGGACCCGTCTGTTGTCCGGTCTAGTGTTTCATCATGCATGATGACGAGCTGATCGTCGGCGGTCGATCGAAGATCCACTTCGATTGCCATACCTCGCCGCAGAGCCCGGCGAAAGGCGGCGAGCGTATTTTCCGGTGCCTGCTCGGCCAGGCCGCGGTGGGCGCAGATGATCGGTTTATGCGATGGCACAGAGATGGACCGTGTGGGGCTACATCCGAGATTTTCTCTTTGGAGATTTGCTTTTCCCCATTTTTCGTTCTTCACAGCCATAATCTTCAGATTCCGCGCGGGCGTCAAGTATATATTTCCATTGCTACCAACTTTAGCAATGGTACACCCGGCAGGATTTGAACCTGCGACCTTTGGATTAGGAATCCACTGCTCTATCCAACTGAGCTACGGGTGCATGAGAATCGTTTGAGCATCAGTCTTTATCACTTTAGCCGATTGTCGCCAACCCGGTTGACCGCCAACATCC
>Ga0310121_10003899_pt1 | contig 13418 bp, 10 predicted proteins | sample CB27_Tmax_986_MG_FD_203504 | JGI IMG/M metagenome (GOLD analysis project Ga0310121, IMG submission 203504) | Marine microbial communities from Western Arctic Ocean, Canada - CB27_Tmax_986 | ecosystem: Environmental > Aquatic > Marine > Oceanic | place: Canada: Western Arctic Ocean | collected... | reverse complement strand
GTTCGGTGCCTTCACGGATTACCTGGAGGGCCTGGGCATCGGCACGGACCAATGGGTCTGGTACCCCTTTGATGAGGCCTTCCCCGGCAATGCGGGAGACGTCTGGAACAAGGCACTGCAGCAGGCAAAACTGGTCCACGAAATCAATCCAGATGCTCAGTTCTTCATGGACTGCTGGAGCCGAAATGCCGGTCAGCTTGAACCCTGGCGGGGACTCAACGTGATCTGGTGTCCCGACTATGGCATCTACGGGCAGGCCCCCTGGAACTGGTTGAAGGACCATCAGGATGCCCAGCAGCGACCAATGTGGATGTACTCGTGTCACGAGGGGACACGCGGACACAACCCTCACAGCTTCTACCGCTGCCGGGGATGGCTGTCGTGGATCTACGGGCTGGACGGCATGAGCTATTGGAACGTCATGGTACACGCCGCCAGCCCGTGGAATGACCTGGACTATAAGTGGGGGGATAATTCCGTGCTGCTGAGCGGCGAAGGGGGAAGCCCGATTAACACCCTGCGCCACGACGCCTACCGTGACGGCATCGAGGACTACCTCTACGTCCATATGCTTGACGAACTGCTCAGCCAGCCGGGTGTGGACGCCCAGACTGTCAAGGAGGGCCGTGAGCTACTGAAAGCGGCTAGCGAAGAGTACCGGACGATTGGTGACTGGGCGTACCTGGGCGAGCTTAAAAGGAAGTGGCGGCTTACCGAAGAGATCGCCGTGCGCACCCAGGCCCAGCGGAAACAAATAGCCGAATTGATCGTAGAGTTGAATCGCTAAGTATCGATGAGAGATCTCTCGGATACGGGCTCGCTGCGGAAAGAGAAAAGTCATATGAAACGAAAACGTGGATCCCGTCCGGGCGGGTTGTGGTTAAACGATTGCTCAGATACGGTTTAAGAATGCTAAATGACCAAGCGCGATTTTGGGACGACCAGCGGCTGTTCAAAATGCAAAACGCCAAGCACCAAATCCCAAGCACCAAATTCTAAATCCCCAAAATACTCTGGTCTTGCTGTTTTGTTTTGGTCATTGGAGTTTGGTGCTTGAGATTTGTTGGGTCGGTTCCTGTCTCACAATTACGCTCGGTCATTTAGCCACGCCGTAAAGTGCGCTGTCCAATTGTTAAGGAGCGAAATATCATGCGCGCAATGATGACTTTTACCACTCTGGCCGTTTGGGGACTGATGTACTGTGATACGAGTACGCTGCAGGCCTCCGAACTGGACGAGCCAATCGAGATCCTGACCGACGACGGTACCAAGATCGGACAACTTGCGGCAGAGCGACATTACATCCCATTCGACGGTCTGCGGGGCGACGCCCGCATGGGGGTCACCAGCACCGGCCATTTTTATGTGGCCTTGGGCAATAAACTTTGCTTAAGTAGTGACGGGGGGCGAAGCTGGAAAAGTCGCGATCTGCCCGCCGTGGCGGGCGGTTTTGGTGTCATCGCGGATGACCTATTCGTGCTCTTCACAGGCTATCCGAAACCGTCGACTTTGCGCTCGACGGATCTGGGCAAGACCTGGTCCGATCCCACCCCCATCGACATTTCCCCATTTGACAAAGGTGGCGGCGGATGGACTCAGATCTCGCAGATGGCGAACGGTCCAGCAGTGATGACTTGCCAGTGTTATTACAGTGCCGACGCCATCGACCCGAAAACCGGCAAGCCTCGAACGGGCGAACAGCCCGGGCTCTATGATCATATTTACCGTTCCACGGACGGAGGCAAGACCTGGGGTGACCGTAGCCTGATCTGTCGCGATAGCGCTGAAAGCAGCGTCATTCTGCTGAAGTCCGGAAAGATGCTCGCCGCGATCCGCAGGCAGCGGTCTCCCCAACGGTTGCTGCCGCATGATGACATCGAGCAGCTGAAGGCAATGGATGGTTGGCGCAACGGCAACGTTTACATCAAGCACGGATTCCTGGCCGACTCGGACGACAAAGGGCACACTTGGGAAAACGTTCGCCTTGCGCCGAACACATCCGATATGAAGCACGGATTGTGCCCTTCGGACCTGGTGCAGCTGTCCGACGGACGCGTTGTCTGGATCTACACACATCGTTACGGCAAAGATAGCGGCGTGATGGCTCGGGTCAGCAGCAACGATGGCGAGACCTGGAGCAAAGAGCGCTATCGCGTACGCCGTTTACCTGATCCGGGCCACGGTACTTATGCAACGAACGCAGTTCTCGCGGATGGGACGATCCTGACCGTGTGTGGAAAGAATCACGGCAATCGCGCGATTGCGATACGGTGGAATTTGCCAGAAAGCGCCAAGTAGGCGAGGCGCAAGGTACTGGATTAAACGAAAGGGCTCGTCCTTCTATCATCCGTTCATGACTACGACTGATCCCCATCGTTCAACAACGGACTTAGGACGCAGATCGAAGGGTCCTGACCCCTTTTCGAATAATCTCTTAGCGACAATCGTAGTCATCATCTTACTCAACCTTGTGACGTGCCTTGCATCAGCCGTCGAGCATCCCAGCGCGCAAGTTGCCAAAGCGAACCGGAGAAAAGCTCTGGATCGGCAGCGCCGTGTCATCTTCAACGACGATACGTATGAACTCAGTCGCAAAGACGCCAACACTCCCGAAGGATTTCTGCGTCGGCGGTTGCAGCCGCTCACTGGGACTCATGTCGATACGATCTCCTGGTCGGTTCTTGGCGGCTGGGCCGATGCACCGGTCTACGACAGTAAAGTGCAACCGATCTACGGCGACGCGCACGGTGGTCCACCACCATACTGGTCGGCGGTCACCAAGAACGTCAAGCAGTTGATCGCCGCGGGCCATTGTCCGTTGCAGATCGTGATCGATTTCGCCCACCAGAATGACATGGAGCTATTTGCCTCCGTGCGCATGAACGATTGCCACGACAGTTTTATTGCCGGCGGCGTCACCTTGTGGAAAAAGGCCCATCCCGAATTCCTGGTCGATCGTGCCGACGTTCCACAGGACAAAGACAAACATCCCTTGGGCCTCTACGTCATCGCTCAGGACTTTTCACAGCAGGAAGTTCGCGATCGCAAATTCGAAATCATCGAAGAGGTCTGCCGGCGCTATGACATCGATGGAATTGATCTGAACTTCATTCGCCACCCGGTCTTTTTCAGTCGCACAATGCGCGGCCTGCCGGTGACGGACGAGCAGCGTGGGATCATGACCACGTTCGTCGAGCGAGTTCGCAGACTCACTGAGGCCGAAGGCGCGCGGCGTGGGCGGCCAATCCTGGTAGCAGCCATCGTTCCCGACAACCTTCGCCTGGCGACGAACGTGGGGTTGGACGTGGAAGCGTGGATCAAACGCGACCTGATCGACATCGTGATTCCAGGATTGGGTTACGCGCCGTTCTCTCTGTCCGTGAAAAAATTTACGGATCTTGCGCACGAGTACGGCGTCAAGGTCTATCCCTGTATCAACATCCAGGCACCGCGTGGAGTTGCCGGTTCTGCCATCAGCGACGGTCACCGCGGAGTGGCGACGAATTGGTATCGAGACGGAGCCGATGGGTTGTTTTTCTGGAACCTGGGGACGCCCATTGAGCACAAGTCGGGTGATGAGCTGGTCGCCATCCGTGAGCGCCATTACGCCACGCTGTCGGAACTCGGTGATCCGGGCGCCATAAAATACAAAGACAAGCTCTTTGCTGTCGATAGCCCGGTGCTCAGCTATTACCAGCACATCTCGAGCACCCCGCCCTTGCCGGTCGAGCTTGAATCCAGGAGCGTGAAGCAGGTCCCGTTCACGGTGGGCGACGACGTCCGTGCGGCGGAGAAAGAGGGCCGCCTGGCGAATGTGAAACTGGTGCTCCGCTTTGCGGATCGCGTGCATAGAGATGCTCTTGGTGGATCGCTTCGTCTCAACGGCCACGCTCTCCAGGACGGCCAGGTGACCGGAGAGGACGAACGTCAATGGGAATATGACCTCAGCGCGCAGCTGATCAACCAGGGGCTCAACACACTCGAAGCGTCGTACAACGGGGGCCAGAATCGGGTCACGCTATCGGGACTCCGTTTGTTTGTCCGTTATACGGAACCATCGGCGTCAAAGCGGGCCGGCTCCGTCCGTGTCGCGAGCCTTTCGATCCTGCCGAAGAAGTGGGATAAGGACGCGAACAGCAAAAAAATCGAGCGCATGGTTCGCGAAGCCGCTGAGCGGGGAGCGCAGCTGGTCATCACGCCCGAAGGGGTTCTCGAGGGGTATGTCGTCAACGAGGTCAATGGCGAGCAGGACAGCGCCAAGAAAAAGGCACTGACCCGCCGATTCCACGAACTCGCCGAGCCGATCGACGGGCGTTACATCAAGCGATTTCAGCGGTTGTCAGATGATCTCGATATTCACCTAGTACTTGGCTTTCTCGAGGTCGATGGCGACCGGTTGTACAACACGGCGGCGCTACTCGGTCCTGCTGGCGAGTTGGTCGGCAAGTATCGCAAGACCCACTTTGCACAGGGATACGACGTCAACCCTCCCGGCTACACGCCGGGGAAAGATTATCCCGTCTTCGACACAGGCTCGATAAAGGTTGGGATGATGATCTGTTTTGACCGCGCGTTGCCCGAACCGGCACGACTGTTGGCGCTGGGCGGTGCCGACCTGATCGTTTGCCCGGCCTATGGCGGCTACGGCGAGCTGAACCGATGGCGGATGCGAGTCCGGGCGAACGAGAACGACGTCCACGTTGTATTCACGCATCCACAGCAAAGTTTAATCATTGACCGCACGGGCTCGCCCCTGGCGGAGAAAACGGAGGCAGATGCGATTGTGCTGAGTGACATACCCAGCACGGGACCCACGCGCACCAACCCCCGACTCCGCAATCGTCGACCTGAAACGTTCGACAAACTAAATTCACGATGAACCGCAACGGTACATTTCGAATCTGCTTGGCAATTCTGTTTTGCCTGCTGCTTCAACAGGGTCAGCTTCTTCGGCACCCTGTGCGGGCGGATGATCGGCCGCACCCGGCGAACAACCCCGGATCGTCGTTGATGCTTGAAGGGGACTGGGTGCCGGAGAACGTTCACCAGATCGACTTCGCCAGGCTCGTTCGTGTGCCGTCGCAGCATGTCACCGTCAGCGACGTGCGCAAAGCAAACGGTATGAACCTGCACAACTACGAGGACCTGGATCGTCTGCGCCATGCGTCCCCCGAGGGCGAGTAATACGGAAACATCGCCTTTCCTAGTTTAAGTAATCCGCGATTCTTTTCTAATCTGCAAAAATGAAGGCAGACATCGTTTTTCATCAAGCACCTGTTGGCTGGAACAGTCGTTGCCAATTAAAATGCGACCGGTAACGATTTCAGCCTGCGCAACATCGCGTTATCTGCCCACTCAGGGCGACCACGCTCGATTTTCATGTCAGGGAATCGCATTAAAAGTGTCGCCAAGGCGATCTCAGCTTCGAGTGTGGCCAGCGGTGCTCCCAAACAGAAATGGATGCCTCCGCCAAAGGCCAAGTGCTGCTTGGCTTCGCGCGTGATGTCGAAGCGGTCTGGGTCGGGAAAATGTTCGGGGTCCCGGTTGCCAACACCCAACAGCAGACATAGCAGTTGCCCTTGCCGAATCGGCGTACCGTCGATCTCGGTGTCTTGTGCAACCAGGCGAAAGCCACGTTGAGCCGGGCTTTCGTACCGCAACATTTCCTTGACCGCTGATGATATCAGCGACAAGTCGTCTCTTAAGCTCCGCATTTGATCGGGAAAATCCAACAGCAGCAGCATGCCATTGGAGATTAAGCTCGTGGTTGTCTCGTGTCCGCCCACCAACAACGTCACGCAAGTTGTCATCAACTCCGCCTCGCTGAGCCGATCCCCCTGCTCTTCGGCTGCCACGAGGCCGCTGATCAGATCGCCGGCAGGTTCGCGCCGCCGCTGCTCGAACAATTCACCGAAATAGGCCCTGGCTTCGCGCACGCAATCCTGGGCATGGAGCACACTTTCGACGCTTGGTCGAGCGTTGCCTTGAAAAGAAATGATCCCGCCAGCCCATTCGCGGAACTGATCCCGGTCCGACGGAGGGATTCCCAACAGCTCGGAAATGACGGTCGCCGGCAAGGGAAAAGCGAAATCCTCAATGACATCCATTCGTCCCTGACACTTGACGGCGTCCAGCAACTCATCCACCAATGCCTGGATGCGGCGGCGCATGCCGGCAATGACGCGTGGCGTAAACGCCTGGCTGACCAGGTTGCGCAGGCGGGTGTGGTCGGGCAAATCGCTATGCAGGAGTCCGGCTGAAAAGTGTTCCTGCAGGAGAGCAAGCTGTTGAAGGGTTTCTTGCGGCAGATGCTGGAACAGCGCGTTAATGCGGCCCCGCGACTTGAATCGGACCGCATCCGTGTAGACGGATCTGATATCGGAATAACGAGAAAGCACCCAGGCGCCCCACGGTTCACACCAATAGACAGGCGCCTCGCTGCGGAGTTGGCGGCCGGTGGAATACGGATCATCGACAAACTGCGACGAGGTCAGCTGACGGTCGAAATTCTGTGACATACTACGTAACCGGGATTGAATTGTGCTCGCTTCGCTGGGTGATCCTGAAAAGACAAGCGAATTGGAGGTACCGAGGGGTTTATCCCAGGAGATGCATTCAGTCTTCAGTCTTCAGTCTTCGGTCTTCGGACGAGATCCGAGGGACATAGCCCGTGCTTCATGTCCGGCGTGTTCGGCGCCAATCGTACATTTTTCCAGGTGTAGCCCTTGTCGTAGCAAAACGCGGAATCCAACCGCGGGCTTGTACGCCAAATTAGGAATGCTGCGGCTCCCAGATTCTACGTTCTCTCGCCTCGATGATCCCCTGGTTAATCGCCTTCATCTTCCAGATCTCGACCTTCCGGATTCTTGTCGGTCCGCCATAGGTATAGGCCCTCAAGCCGCTGGCGACCTGGTAGTTCATGTGCGCCGCGACCAAACTCTGCCGTTCGTTTGCGAAGACCTCAACGAGATACTTGTCGACAAAGATGCGCAGCTGGATGTCTTCACCTTTCGGCAGATCGGCGACCGCGAACGGCGCTTCGGTCATTCCCACCCGGATCGTCGACGTTTCCGGCCGGATCATAATCTCCAGACCCGGATCGTCCTCGTCGGCAAAGAGCTGCAGCCCGAACCGTTTCCGCTCGGTCTCCGGCCGGTCCACGCTGACGCTCAACTCAAAGGCATCTCCGTCCAGATCCGCCAGGTGCCGGGTCTGCTCGGCGCTGTGTGAACTTTCCTCCGGCGTAACCGTGATGTCGCTGAGCACAACGGCGTCGTGCCGCAAAGTCTCCAGCTCGCGGAGTGGCCGAATCCTCAAGCCGCGGTCCGCTCCCAGACTGAGCTCACGCGGCAGAGACTGCACGGTCTTTTGGTTGATCGCCTCGTCGAGGGTGCAAAACCAGGCCCACATCACGCGCCGGCCGTCCGGCGTCAGGACGCTTTCGGGTGAGAAGAAATCGCGATACTTCGTGTTGTAGATCGACTGATCCGGACGGCGCCAGTTCATACGCTCGTGCTGCTCCGGAACGAACTGTTCTGCTTCCGCGTCCCATGCGCCCAGGTAGTACCGGCAGCCGAAAGGATGGCTGATGCAGAGCAGCATCCACTTATCCCCGAGCGGGAAGAAGTTGGGACACGATACGTCCTCACCGATCGCCACATCCGGCGGCTGGTGACTCAGAAAGTCCCCGACGACCGTCCAGTTCATGAGGTCCGAAGACTTGATGAGCGGTGGGTTTGGCCCACCGGAGATGGCATAATAGTTGTTTCCGATCGTGAAACAGTCGGGGTCCCAATGTCGCATCTCGGCTGGTTTTCCGTCGACCGTCTTCGGCTCGAGTGCGTAAGGTTTCTCCCAGTCTGACAGGTCGTTGTCTTTCGCGATGGCGATCTGATTCCATCCTGAATTGTAGCCGTGATAGATCGCCGCAGGACGTCCCTGCTTCGTGATGAAGCCGGTCCCGCTGAACATGCCGTGTCCGGTGAACGACGGCTGGAGCTTCGTTGTCTGCCACGTCCAGTGGAGCAGATCCATGCTCGTGATGTGCACGAAAGAATACGAAACCTTGTCTTGCCACGGATGTCGGAGGATGTAATGCAGGTGATACTTGCCGTCGATGCAAAATGCGGCGTTTGGATCGCCGGGCCAGCTGTCGCCTCCGGGATGCATCAGGTGAAAGTTGAGCAGCAATTCGTCCGATACAGACGAGGCTTTGAAAGTCTGGTTCACGGTCGGTGGCCTCTGGGTTGCGATGGTGGCAGACCTTCACGGTGCCAATGAATGGTCTTCAGGGTTTTATCGCCCGACGGCGTGTTACATTTGTACGCGCCTGTGCTCAGGAAACGGTTGCTGCCCAGGTGAACCGTCGCGGCCAGCGAACTGGAATCGTTGCCCACACTTGGGTCTGCTATTTTATTGTGTGACCAAATCAAACCCAATGCCTATCTTTAAGTACCAACGCCATTGAAGGTTAGTTAGGTATTCGCGTGTTACTCGGGGGCCGCTGGTTGCCACACCGCTGCATGTGGCGGAACGTTCACTGTTTTCATCTAAATGCGCGTCGATGTTACGCACCTCCCCGAACGCCACCCTCTTCATAAACTTTCTCTTTTTTCTCAACGATGTAAATCATTGCAGCACAATTGGTTGCCGAGTTCGAGTCCTTTTCGGTCGGTATCGAGCGAACGGGACGGTTTTCGAACTTTTGACTGGTTGGTTAACAGGCGCGAGAAAGTCCGAGAGCGTGAGGAATAAATGACGGAGGCCGTGATTTGATCGTCCGAGGACGCCCGTATCGAACATTCTCCGGTGCTCGAGCGCGCCAACAGCTCAGATCCGGCGTGGCGCGGCTTGGCGTCCATGTACTCGGTCTGGTGCCGTTGTGCTACCGCCACACCGGCGAGATCTGAGCTGCATTCGATGTGCGTCACTTGACGTATGCGATTTTGTTTTTGCACGGGGCGGGTCGCCTATCATCATGGTTAGTGCACACATGTATCGTATTCTGTTACGTTCCGGCATGCGTTTCGTTCCCTTCCCGCCTGGCACCGAAAGGCGACGGTCCTGTGGTCTGTTTGTCGCCCCAGGTCGCAAACATCTACCGTCCTCGGCAGCCGAGGCAGTCGCCGCTCTATCAGTTCATCGAACGGTACTATCCGGAATTTGAACGCACCTACGAGGATCGTTACCGGCAGCGCCACGGAGCCTGGCGGCCCATTATCGGCGAGGTGGCCCGCAAGTTTCTCCGCTGCGGCGATCTCCACTTCGGATTCGCTCGTGTCCAGTGCACCGGTTGTCCGCACGAGATGTTTGTGCCCTTTTCTTGTCAACAACGGTGTCTTTGTGCCAGTTGTCATCAGAAGAGGTCGCTTCTGCTGTCCGAGCGGGTTGCGCAGAGTATCTGCCAGCCAGTCCCCCATCGGCAAATCGTATGGACGATCCCCAAGCGACTGCGAATCTATTTTCGCTACGATCGGTGGCTCTTGGGTGGACTCGCCCGTGCGGCGTGGGAGACAATCGTTGAAGTCTATCGGACCGTGATCGGACGCGACGACGTCCTGCCCGGCGCGATTGCCGGCATTCAGACGTTTGGGGAACTTGTGCATTATCATTGCCACATTCACACGATCGCGACCGACGGGGCCTATACTCCCGACGGCACGTTCATGTGTCTTTCTCCGCTGGAAACGAACCGACTGTTAAGCGTCTGGCAGCGGAAGGTCTTTGAACTGCTCCTTGCAGAGGAGAAGATCGACCAGGAGTTGGTCGACCAGATGAGAGCTTGACAGCATTCTGGATTCAGCGTCGACAACAACGTTTACTTACCAGCAGGCGACACGTTTGGCTTGGAGCGACTTGCCCAGTACATGGTTCGCTGTCCCTTCAGCTTGGCACGGATCGTTCGCGTCACGGAGTCCGGTTCGGTGGTGTACCGCGCCGAGAAGGCCGACTGTCGGCGGTTCCCAATGCCTGCCAGTCGTGATTTGGCCGGCGGTGCGAGCCGCAACTTTCAGGTCTTCAGTGCATTGGACTTCCTGGCCGAACTCACGCAGCACATCCCAGACAAGGGAGAACATCTTGTCAGATATTTTGGCTGGTACTCGTATCGCCGCCGAGGCATGCGCGCCAAGGACGCACCCGGCGAACAGCGGAGGATAGACCGCCGGCTTGTCCGGGAAGCACAATCTGGCGCGATCGGGCAATCGGGCGGCACGGGTTCGAACTGGGCCGCATTGGTCAAGCGGGTGTTTGAAGTTGACCCGTTAGCGTGCCCCAAATGTGGATCAAGGATGAAAATCATCGGTTTCATCGAGCGCCGCCAACGAGACGTTGTGGAAAAGATTCTCCGGCATCGTGGTTTGTGGGAGGGTTCGCTGCGAACATTGGCCACGGCCAGGTCGCCACCGGGATCAGGGAACTCGGGTAGAGAGTCGACTGAGCCGCGCGAGCTCCAGTTAGTACTCGATCCGGAGTACCTGTAGCGAGTATCTGCGGCCGTTTCCAACACGTCGAACGCCATCTGCGCTAAGCGACGCCATCTGCGCTAAGCGTACGCCCCTTTCAGGACGTGGAAAACTCCCCGATTGTCCGAAAACGGCCCAATTCGCGTGTCCCCTGGTTCGTATGACATGTCCGAAGCGTTCCCGCGCCAAGAGGGTGGCCCGGATCGTAGCCCAAGCTTGTGCGATCGCCCCATGACGCGCGAGAAATGGACAGACGACGGGGCAGAATCTTGAAACTAGGAGGGCTGTTGGCTATGTTTCAGGGGTGATGGGGATTGAAATCACTATCAGTAGCCCATCGGCCAGACGGGTAATAGGAATGGTCGACGTATTGGATGCCAGGATGCTGCTTGCCTTCATTTGCGGTTCCAGCCGACCGTAGAGCTTTCGCTTGAGGTCCGCGTTCTCCACGATGGCCTCATTGACAAGGTCCGCGATTTCCGCATCGGACGTGGTCCAGCTAGAAAAATTCAGCCACCCTACTTAACGGGGAACGTTAAGTAGCCTGCGTCATTTGGATGACTTCGCGCCCCTTGCAGTTCATGTGAATCGTATAAAGGACAACTTTGGTGACTACTAGCTACTCTCACTTCTTAAGCGGCGCTGACGCGATATCCGAACACAAAGGGGGAGGGAGAAGCAGACGTTGGACTTACCTCATATTTTCTGGATTGCTACAGTAGGGACGGTTGCTCTGCGCACGACGACTCTCCTTTTTGGTGATCATTCGGACCTTCCGGCGGATTTGGGGACGGCGAGCCTCACGGGTTTCTTGTAGATACCGGCCGGTCTGCCGTCGGCCATGATGGGCACGACCACGACGTTTTCCTCGCCGAACCTGGCCCTGCCATCGGGCGATCCGGGAGGAGGAGTGATGTTGACGCAGAGGACGCCGCTCTTGACGTCGGCGCTGCACCAAACGCCGTTCACCATAACGTGTCGTGTAGACACGCCGGGGAACAACAGGCAAAGCTTCTTCCCCTCGAGTTCTTGCGGCACGTCAAAGGAGCACCGATACCATGCGATGCCACGAAAGCGATGGCCTTGGCGCTGGAAGAACTCGCCGATCCGGATGGGCGTCCACTCCGAAATATCGGTGTCGACACGCTGGTAGTTCAGGCGGGTCTGGCCTAGGGACTCCTCGTCCGCGTGGAAGAGCCACTCTTCAGGCAGGTCGGCGATGATCTCGTACTTATCGAGCAGCGGTGCAAAGGTCTCCTCGGCGCCGTACCCGGGAAGCTCCGCCGCGCTCGCGGGAAGGGGCGCCATTTCCGCGCTCGCGTTGTCCCGCCCGGTGCCGAGATCGCGCGGATTTCGCGCCTGCTGCATCGCGGCGATGTACGACGGATGGACGGTCGGTTTGGCATGGTCGGCGGGATCTTGCCAGTAGCCGTGGACGTTTTCCAGGAAAACCGCGCCGTTCAGCTCGCTGAAAACCCAAACGTAGCGGTCGGAGTTGCGCATGGCGAAGTAGAGGGCGTTCCCGAAATCGGCGGGGGTGAAGTGGTTACGGGGAAAGCTCTTCGGATCGGTGTGCCAGCCCCGGGAGGGGTAGTTGAAGTCCAACATCAGTCCGAAGGCAACGTTCATCTGTGCCTTGTACAGGCCGGGAACGGCGCTCACGTCGAAGGCGTTCTCGATGTCCGAGCGCCCATGGACGAAGCGCCTGTTCAGCGTGTACGCATAGGCGCCTTCGTATCCGTCGACGATGGTGGCTTCCGGGCCGGCGCCCTCCAACAGTCCATCCGCAAACGGTGCGAGCAATCCATAGTCGCTGCCGGCCAGGCCATCGAGCTTCTCATCCGGGCAGAATCCCTGGCCGTCGCCGATGCGACGCTTGGCGAGTTCGTGCAGGCCAGCGATAGATATGAGGGTGATGTCGGGATAGACCTCGCACATGGCGACCATGATCTGGCGTCCACGTTGGCGGGCGCCTGCGGCGAACTCCTCCCAGGTGTGGACTCTGTCGATCGTTCCACCGGCGAGGAGCTTCTGCTCTTCAGCGTGGGCGTAAGGATAGTTGAAGCGGAACTTGTAAGGGCTCTGGCCCGCGCCATAGTGCTCGACGTCGATCATGATCCCCTTGAGGCCGCAGTCCCTGGCGATCCGGGCGGCAAGGGTCAAGTTGGCCGTGATCTCCGCCCAGGCGCCGTCGTCCCACCAGCTCGGCGCGCCGAGTGGTCCACATTGTGTCCCCATTTGCAGGAAGTTGTGGGTGAACCTGCGGAACTTCGTCGCCTTGAGGTCACGAATCGTATCGGCGACGAGATCCTCGGAGATGCGCTCGGGGCTGAACCAGCGGGACCAGATCATCTCCCTCGTTCCGTCGATTTCTGCGGTGGGCCAGACGGCGATTCCGTCGAAAGGCAGGCGCTCCATCTCGCGGACGTTCGCCCGGCAGTAAGCGGCATCGGGCCAGTACTGGAAGTAGTGGATGATTTTCTTGTCAGAACCGATGCGTGGGCCATCGACGGCAAGAGCGGGGAGAGCAGTTAGCCCGATGACGAGGCACAGTGTCGCGAAGGATCTCTTCATGGCTCTACCTTTCGACATGAAACGCCAACCTCGCGGGGGATAACCATGCAGCTTGCCGACGACACAGGCCTGATAGCCCGCGTTTCGGAAACACTAGGGAAGCGTGGAAAGTTTTGGCATGGGAAGCGTCTCATTGAAGATGCAGTCGACGTGGGTCTTCGAACTCGTGCCCGTCAGGAATACGAGGTGGCCGTCGCAGCCCAGGAACAAGTCGCGCCCGTGCTCACTGTAGATCAGCAGAACGTTCGGGCGCGTCATAGCTGTCTTCCTTGAGCAATCATCTTACGGTTCCGAAAAGGCGACGCGGTCACCCTAACCCCGGAGTACCATGAACATACCCAACTTGAACCTGTGATTCCACTCCCTCTCGAACCTCTGTTG
>Ga0310121_10003897_pt1 | contig 13426 bp, 9 predicted proteins | sample CB27_Tmax_986_MG_FD_203504 | JGI IMG/M metagenome (GOLD analysis project Ga0310121, IMG submission 203504) | Marine microbial communities from Western Arctic Ocean, Canada - CB27_Tmax_986 | ecosystem: Environmental > Aquatic > Marine > Oceanic | place: Canada: Western Arctic Ocean | collected... | reverse complement strand
TAACGGAGGAATTTTGTCGGATCCGCGGGTGGGATCCTACCCGCGGCGCGTGTCGCCAGTACGTACTCGGGATCACATTCAGCCAGCAGCGGCTGGTCGACTGCCTGAAAGAAACCAGTCAGCTGTTCGCCGTTCGGCGCGACAGGATAGAAGGTCGCCCAAAGTTCATGCGTGCGAGCGACGCCAATCTTGAAAGCATGCTGACCACCTCGAAGATAAAAGTAGAGCTTGGCTTCTTCTCGAATCGGTTTTCCATCATAGAGCCCCTCCGAGAATGTAGGACAAATACCGACACGCAGCTGAAAAGGTGTGGAACGGACTTCTGATCCGTTGCGATCGTTGGACGGACTGGAGATCTGTCCTACCTCCAGACTCTTCGGCCAGTTCTGCCAGAACTTGCGCACTCCGACGGCGAACCCGCCTGTACGACCGCCAACTGCCGCCCAGCCCGCAGCTTGCTTGCCGATCGGCTCGTCGTTCACTTTGAATTGTCGGTCGTCTACTTGGAACAACCGCGTCGGCTCAGTCCGCTTTCCTTCGAGGAGAGCGACCTGTTGACCTGCTCCCCGATCGCGTGCGAAGACGAGCTCGAGCGAGCTAACGTGCGTTAGCCATAGCGGTTGGTGGTCGTTGATGAAAGTGTAATCCAGACGAACGAACGGTTGTCCGCGATAGGCGTGAAGGCGAACCACGTATCGAAACATCTTGCCCGTTTCGTCCGCATGGTTCCCTTCAATGCGAACGCAGGCGCGCAGCGGCCCCGTTTGCTCGACGCGCATCTCGGCCGAGCCAAGGTCGGCGCGGAATACTCGGCCGTCGGGAGCGGTGAGTTCGATCCCCGCACCTTCGGACGCCGTGATCCGCTCAGCATCCGCAAAGTGGCCATCGTTATTGCGGTCGAGCCACACGCGATCCAGCAGTCGAAAGCCGCGTTTATTTAACTCCACTTTTAGGGGGCCCGTGTGTATTGTCACTCCCGCCGGCGATTCGACGACCTTCAAGGGATTTGTGGGCTCGACTTGACGCGTCTCCTGACCGTAGTGGAGGACGGGGCGCGCTGTTGCACCAGCTTGAAGGTCGATCGGAAAGTCGAGTAACAGCCAACGAATTGATCCGTCCGGCCAGCGCGTCAAGGCTTCGGTCTGCAGCGGCAGCCGATTGCCTGCCTGGTCGTAAAGCGCAGCGTGGCTGGGATCTCGCAACGCGCCTCGCGCGAGTGGCACACCGGAGGTAACTGGCCAGCTTGGCCTGGCAATTTGGCTCGGCTCGGAAACCGTCAAACGGATTTCCGCCGACTGAGTCGCATTCGGCAGAAGCGTCAGGAGAAGAAGGACCAAATAGCAACGCATGGTGGGTAGACCTCAAGGAAACGCCGTCGTAGTCATCCGTGCTACAAATGGCCTCTAGTACCTGGCCAAACTAGACTTGTGGATAGTCGTTGTTCGCTCCGCGAACAAAAAAGTCTTTTCGCGGAGCGAAAAGCGACGATCCCGGCAGCCACAGTTTTGAGCTTGGTCGTGAGTCCGATTGGCGGCTCGGGACAACGGCCGTTAGAATGAGTTAGCATAGCATCCCAATCCGAAATACGCTGACTCGAAGATTCTACAGGAAGGCGAACATGATCAACAGGTACGGCCGATTCGTCGTGGGAGCGCTCCTGGTCGGGAGCATGACCGGGAGTCAAACGGTCCGAGCCGAGGACAAGATCGCGTATCAATATGAGTTCGAACAGATCGCCATCCCTGCCGCAACTGCCGACGAGCCGAAGCTCGCCGAGTTCTCGCTGGCACGGGCTGCCGACTACATCGAACAAGCCAACTTCGCCTGGTGGAAAAAGCGAAAATGCGTCGCCTGTCACACCAGTGGCGCGTATTTATTGAGTCGCCCCGCTCTCACGCCAAAGATCGGAAAACCTTCCAATGAAATACGAGACTTTTACGTAGACGCCTTGACGCAGAAACAAGCGAAGCAACGGGCAGAACTGTTGCGTGGCATTGCTCCGACGCAGATGGCGTACATCGCCGGCGGATTGGCCGAGTGGGACGCTCACGTCCGCGGAAATCTTTCAGCCGAGACCGAGGCCGCGCTGCGACTGATGTTCGAGTTGCAGGGAGAAGACGGCTCGTGGGGCAATACGACGTGCTGGCCGCCGTTTGAATCGAGCTCGTATCACGGAACGACCGTGGCGGCCATGGCGGCAGCCACGGCACCCGAATGGCTGGAGAATCTCAGTGATCAAGAGCTGCTTGCCAAGGTTGACAAAATGAAGAAATACCTGAGGACGACCAAACCACCGCATGACTACGGCCGTCTACTGTTGCTATGGACGTCGACACGCTTGCCCAACCTGTTAGAAGCGGAACAGCAACAAGAATTGATCGCTTGCATTTGGAAGCATCAGCGGGAAGATGGCGGGTGGTCGATCCGTACGTTTGCAACTCCCGCAGCTTGGGGGAGCGGTAATCGAGCCGAGAAACTTCGGGCCGAACCCGAATTCAAGAATCCACCCAGCGATGGGCATCAAACCGGACTGGCCATCCTGGTTCTGCGAGACGCGGGTGTCCCGGCCGATGACGGGCGGATCCGACGCGGGGTGAATTGGCTGTTGCAGAATCAACGCCAATCCGGCCGCTGGTGGACGCGGTCGCTCAACACAGACCGCTACCATTTCATTACTTTCAGCGGCAGCTGTTATCCGCTTTTGGCACTGAGTCGATGCGATGCGCTGCCGAAGAGTCAGCCGACATCGACCGCTTCGTTACAATCGCCGTAGCAGGCGTTCCAACCTCGATTTTGTGGATTGCCGTTGTTCGCACGGTCAGGGCGTGAGTATGTCTTTGCAATTCTGCGGTGCCGCATGGGTTCTTTTGACGGTGATGGCTTGTCAAGTGTTACCAGGTGAACAACCGCCGAGCCAGCCACCTCCAGACGCTCGCATCACGGGCTCGCCGCCCAACCTCGGAGCACGCACGCTTGGCGGTGTCCAACTTTGGTCCGATCAGCTCGTGTTTCACGAATGGCGGATCCAACAGCACGCATTCACGCATCATTTTCGACTGCTGGACGACCGCCAAGCTCGGCGCGCGCGAGGAACGTTCCAGCAGTGTCACGCTGCGCTGGCGAAGTACAAACAAGAGCTCAATCTGCCACCCCTCGCAGGCAAGGTCGTCGTTTTGCTGCATGGCTTGGCGCGATCGCGCGGTTCGCTCGACGGACTGGCCGCCTACTTTCGAGCACATAGCGACTATCTGGTATTGAACGTCTCGTACGCCAGCACCAGGCATGAGATCGGTCGGCATGCGGAGTCATTGGCAAGCGTGATTCACCACTTGCCCGAAGTCGACGAAGTCAACTTCGTGGCCCATAGCATGGGCAATTTGGTCGTTCGCCACTATCTGGCCGATAGAAAAGATCTGGCGAACAGCGTCCCTTGCGACCGCATCGGTCGTGTGGTCATGTTGGCCCCGCCAAATCAAGGGTCGATTCTAGCGCAAAAATTCCGGGACGTAAGCGCGTTTCAACTTCTTTCCGGGTCGGGAGGGCGGCAGATCGCCAATTGGGAATCCTTGACCGGAAACCTTACGACACCGTCGTGCGAATTTGGGATCATCGCAGGTGGGACTGGACAAAAGCGTGGATACAATCCGCTGATCAAGGGCGACAACGATCTGGTCGTGGCGGTTGCCGAAACGAAGCTCGCGGGTGCACGTGACTTTGCGGTAGTGCCCTGCTGGCACACGACTCTGATGGATAACCCGTTGGTCCGCGAATACACGCTTCGTTTTCTGCAACACGGCTATTTCCGCTCACCGGCGGAGCGGACGCCGATCACCGAGACACCCGACGCGCCGAGTGGCTGACCAGTGATGCGGTTCACCACGCCCTTCGCCTCAGGCTCAGGGACGTGCCACCCGATGTCAGGCTGGCACGCTCAGGGTGGCACGCAATTCCGTTCTCCACAAACGTGCAGACGGAGCATTGGGGCAGTAGACTCTTAGGGTCTGAATTATTTGGCAAGATCCTGGCGTGAGGAGCGATCAAATGAGAATCGGCGTGTCTGCACTAGCGATGTGTGCCCTGCTCTTCCTAGCAGCCTTTCGTCTGCAAGCGGAAGAGGTAACGATTTCGATCGGCTCGCCCATGGCGCCGCCTTCCTGGGCGTTGCTCGAGCGGCAGCTGCTCGAGGCCAACACGGCGGCCTGCCAGGAGTTTTTCGCGAAGTACTTTGACGAGCGGGGCTATTTGCTCTGCGTGGAGCGTTGGGGCGGCGACGACGGGCCTGACGATGCCATCGAAAACGTTGCGGACTGGCCGATTCTGCACGCACTCGGCGCGTCCGACTCGGTCTTGCAGATGTACAAGAAAGCCTGGGAGGGGCACCTGCTCCAGTACACCGAAGCTAAAACGGTCGAGGTACCATTCGCTCGAGATGGAATGTACTACAAAGAATTCCCCGTGATGATGGATTGGATGCATAACGGCGAGGCGCTGCGGGTCTTCAATATTCAGGGGCTTTCGGACCCGGACGACGTCAACTTCGGCCAACGGGTAAAGCGGTACGCCGGCTTCTATATGAACGAGGACAAGCAGGCTCCCAATTACGACCCAAGACACAAGATCATTCGCAGCATGTTCAACGGAAGCCGCGGACCGCTGATGCGAAAAGCCACTGGACTGGATTGGGCCGGAGATCCGATCGAGATCGACGGCAGGTTTCATCTCGGGCATGGCGAACGCAGTTACGAAGAGATGGTCGCACATTTCAAGGACTACAACGACATCCTGGGCGACCATCCGCAAAACATGGGCGCCACCACACTGGCCGCCAACGCCTACATGCTGACGGGCGAGCAGAAATACAAAGACTGGGTGTTGGAGTACGTCGACGCCTGGTTCGACCGAACGGTTGCCAACGACGGCATTATCCCCACCAACATCGGCCTGGATGGCACCATCGGGGGAGCGGTCGGGGGGAAATGGTACGGCGGTGTCTACGGCTGGGGATTCACTGTCGAAGTTCCGCAGACGGGCGCGATGGCTCACCGGCCTCGTGTCGGTCGAGGATTGATCGGTTTTGGAAACGCCTATTTGCTGACCGGTGATCGCCGCTATATCGACGTGTGGACCCGCATGATCGACAAGGTGAATGCAAACTCAAAGATCATCGACGGCCGCACCATGTACCCGCACATGCACGGAGACGAAGGTTGGTACGACTATACAGCTTCCCCTTGGGCCGAGGGAGCCTTGGATTGTTACTTCTGGACGTGTGACTCTCGCGACCGGGCGCGGGTTGCCCGAGACGGCTGGGTCGCTTTTCTCGAAGGTCAAAACCCCGACTTTCCCGAGCGTTCGCTGCGGGCCGACTTTGAGTCGATTCGGCGAAAGATTGCGGACATGCGCCAAGATACGACCTCGCCCGATACTCGCTTAGCGGACGATCCGATGAAGTACAATCCAGCCACTGTCGGGACGCTTCGTCAGCTGATGATGGCTGGGGTGGATCCGGGCCGAGGTGCGGCGGCACTGCATTGCCGGCTGCGTTACTTCGACCCGCAACGGCGACGAGCGGGCATACCGCAAGACGTCGCGGCACTGGTCGACAAGATGACCCACGACCGAGTTGCAGTAACGCTGGTTAACGTGAGCCAGCTTGAGACACGCACCGTGGTCGTCCAGACGGGTGCCTATGCCGAACACGAGTGTCTGCGTGTCGACGCGGAGGGCGTACAGGTCCCCGTCCAACAGCCTTGGTTCACAGTAAGATTGGCCCCCGGGGCGGGTGCCCGAATGGTGATTCATACCAAGCGCTACGCCCATCAACCGACACTGGCATTTCCCTGGGATCGCAGCTGGAAACTGGCAAGGAAGTAAGAGACTACTGTTGGGGCGCGTTCGTGTCACTGGATCCTTGGGTCTGGATCATTGGGTACTGGGTCTTTTGGTACTGGATCATTGGGTACTGGATCATTGAGTACTGGATCATTGAGTACTGGGTCTTTGAGTACTGGGTCTTTGAGTATTGGGTCAGTCGTCATTAATCAGCAGTCCATCGTGGTGCTGTTCGGAGGAGGAATTCCATGCTTGTCGGCTACGTTAGCAACGAACGCTACATTGCTCTGCACGACGTCCTGTTCGAGTTCGAGAGCGAATCGGGTTCGGTCGAGGCCCGGTCGCGCGCAACCGGGGCCATCTACGCCGATATCGCGCCTGGCGACTATCGAGTGACGCTCCGCAAGGATGGCTACGGAGCCAAAAGCGTGCGCGTCACCCTGCGATCCGACGAGCCGTACCAGTTCCGGCTGCTGAGCGATAAACTGGTCGGTTACATGTGGCCGAAGTGCGTGCGCGCCGGTGAAAAATCGGAGTATCGCGTGCACTCGGTAGAAGCCTACAGCCTGGATTTGTATCGCTATGGATGGGAAAAGGAACACCTGCGCACGATCGGCTGGTTCGATGAACACGGTCCGTTGGCCACGATGCAGATTACGCCGGACGGAGACTACACACAGACCGGAATTCAGTTCAACAAGTTCGGCTACAGCAACAATCCGCACCACCGGCAGTACGTAACGGCCCCCGAGCGATCGGGCTTGTACTATTTGCACGCCAAGTCTGTTTCGGGTGAGTTCTTTGCGTTTCCGTGGATTGTCGCACCGGCAACGCCTCAGGCCGACATCGCCGTGCTGGCCGCGAACATCAACTGGAACGCTTACAATAACTTCGGCGGGCGCAGCAACTACATTCATCCCATCCGCATACCGTCGACTCCCACAGTCAATGCCCGTCTGGACCTGGCCCGCTACACCAGCGACGTGCATATGCAGTTCAGCGCCGAGGACTACGACCCGCTTTCCTTCGACCGCCCGGAACTGTTCAATCATATTCCGGAAGAGAACGGCATTAGCGACCCGCTTGAAGGGCGGTCAGAATGCCACGTGCTGCCGGCCGAGTGGCGGCTGTTTGGCTGGTTGGAGCGAGAGGGATTTCGCTACGACCTGTATGCGGAAACCCAATTTCATTTCGGCGCCCTGAATTTGGACGACTATAAGTTGCTGATCATCAGCACACACCCGGAGTACTGGTCGCAAGAAATGTACTTCCGGTTAAAGGAGTGGGTCTTTCAGCGGGGTGGCAAACTGATGTACTTGGGTGGCAATGGCTTGAACTGCGCCGTCGAGTTTCTCGACGAATCCACGATGACAGTCCGCAACAGTCCGAAAGGCGGAAGTTCGAGCGACTTGGCTAAGTTCGGCAAAGAGAGTCGCCTGGATGTCTACTATGAGTCGGAAGCCAATCTGCTTGGTGTCCGCTGCACCGAAGCAGGTATTATGACGGGGGCCCCTTATCAGGCCGTCGACTCATCCCACTGGATCTTCGAGGGAACTGGCTTGAGCGACGGTGACGTCTTCGGCGAAAAATGCCTGCACATGCGCTGTTCGGGAGGAGCCTCGGGGCACGAGACGGACAAGATGTCGGCCAGTTCGCCGAAGAACTGCCGCTTGTTGGCCAGAGGACTCAACCCGGATAACGGCGGTGCGGAAATCGTCTACCATGAAACCGAGTCCGGCGGAGCCGTCTATTCCGTCGGGTCGATTAGCTATCCTTGCTCGCTTCCCGTGGATGATAACATCTCGCTGATGACGAAGAATGTCGTGCAGCGATTTGTGAAGTAGGAAACATTTGCGGCATTCACGATGATAGGGTTGGCCGCCTGAATTCGTAGTTGTCTTACCGCTAATGAATTGTATGGAAATAACTTGCCCGTCTCGGATGCCATTGGCTTTGCCCAGTGTTCTACCGCGGCCTGGCTGAAATGTCCGGTCAAGAGCTGTCTTTCCGCATGATTTCAAGCCGGCGGCCGGACACAGGAAAATGCCCACGGCATCGTTACGCGACGTGGACGCAGCGATTCCTTCGGCGAAACAACGGCTTAACGACGTTGCCCGCGATACCGAGCCCCCGTACCGAATGATATGGACGAACCCAACGCATCCCCGATCAGACCGACCAGCAAATCCACTGACGGTGATCTTCGACCGACGAGGGTTCGCTGGATCGTGCTGGGTCTCGTCTCCTTCGCTTCGGCCAGTGCCTATTTGACTCGCTACTGCATTACGGCTGCCAACACGACGATTCAGGCCGATCTCGGTTTCGATGATGGCGACATGGGCAAGCTCATGAGCGCCTTCGGGTTCGGGTACTTGCTCTGTCAAATCCCGGGCGGTTGGCTGGGTAGCCGGTTTGGAACTCGTTTCGGGTTTGCCTTCATTAGCATCTTCTGGTCGTTGTGCAACGCTTGGACGGCCGCGGTTTCCGTGATTTGGATCATGGGCGCCTCCCGATTTTTCCTCGGCGTATTCCAAGCGGGTTTAACGCCGATCTCGGCAAAGATTCTCAAGGATTGGATCCCGCTAGCGAACCGTGGCAAGAGCAGCGCCTGTATCGGTGCCTGTATGTCCGTGGGGGGTGCGTTCACGATCGGACTGACCGGCTGGCTTGTCGAACCGACGGGGCCATGGGGCTATGATTGGCGCGCAATTTTTGCTGCCTATTCGCTTGTCGGCATCGTGTGGGCCATCGGTTTCTATTGGTTTTTTCGCACCTATCCGCGGGATCATCGCAACGTCAATCAAGCCGAGCTCGCGCTAATCAACGTGTCGGAACCTGCCGCCGGCCGGCCGTCAGCGTCGGCCGACCAGCCAGAAAAGACGCGCGAGAATGATTTCGAAACAACCTGCGAATCGGATGCGACGCTTAGCGGTTCCGACTTGGCCCGTAGCATGCTCTCTAGCCGCAGCCTTTGGGCACTCTGTATTCAGTCGTTTTTTCGAGCGGCAGGCTACGCATTCTTTGTCACCTGGTTCTTCGCGTTCTTAGAGTACTCGTATGACGTCGACAAGCAGGAAGCAGGCTGGTTGAACAGCTTGCCCTTGCTGGCCGTCGTCGCAGGATCCCTGTCAGGCGGGGTCCTCGTCGATCTGCTGTTGCATAGAACCGGCAGCAAATGGCTCAGTCGCAGCGGAACCGCGTTCGCGGCCTTGACGATCTGCGGCACACTGACCATGGTCTCGGCCTGGACCTCTTCGGCACTTCAACTGTCAGTCGTGATGGGCATCGGGGCCCTGTTCTCCGGGCTCGCCAGTCCCGCGGCGTGGGCGGCTACCATTGATCTCGGCGGCCGGCGCACCGCCTTGTTCATGGGCACCATGAACATGGCTGGTTGTCTCGCGGGTGTCGTGTTGCCAATGGTTCTGGGGGAGTGGTTCGAACAAATCAAGCAGTCCGAGGGAGATTGGTCGCAGGTCATCTTCTTACACGCAATCTTCTATTTCGCTGGAGCGATCAGCTGGTTGTTCATCAACCCCAACGATTCTCCGAGTGAGAGGAAACCGCAGCACCCGGTCTAGCCCGGATTATGCCGCGGCCTGGCTGAAATGTCCGGTCAAGAGCTGTGTTTCCGCATGATTTCGAGCCGGCGGCCGGACACAGAAAACTGCCCACGGCATAGTCAGTTCCACAGGTGAGGCTGAGCTGGTGGGGTAAGGAAGGCCCTTAACTCGCCGCGTGCCGCTGGCTCTGCCAGTGCTGAATCGCTGTGTCCACGTGGCGTAATGAACACTGGCAAAGCCAGTGGCACCCGAAACGGGCAAGTCATTTCGACAGTCCTCGCTGGTCCCGACCGGCGATGCCCAGGAGACCAGTACCCAGGCAAGTTTTTACAGGAGGAAACCGAGATAGCTGGAGTGAATTTGCCCGTGGCATTTTCGCCTCCTCTCTGTTTTCCTCTGTTTGCTCCTGTTCCCTTGTTTCCCCGCACTGCTAACGGAATCTCCAGCTAGGCGCCTGTCGGTTTCAGCGAGGAGTCTCGTTATTTCCATCCAGTTCCTTTTGATTGGCCGGTACTTCGCGTCGCATTCGAACACTGGCAAAGCCAGTGGCAGTGGCACACCGTTGTCGCTACATGGCTTAGCCCGGGTTATTCGCGCGCGATCTGCTGCGAGTCCGCAAGGCTTCCGTGGACTGCGTTAGGCTGTGCGATTCTTTCCTCAACGCGATTCTTTCCTCGACATAGGGGACAATACGCTTGCGGAAGAATCGCTGGCCTTCCTTGCCATGAAAACACGCGCGACGATCTTCATGAATAATTCGGCCTAGGAGGCTTCGTAGGCTTGCTTCAGCCAGCCGATCAACTCCTTGTCAATGTCCACTCGGTCGGTCACTCGGACGCGGTGGCTGACCATCGAATTGAAGCTCCCTGAGGGCTCAAGGCGAGCCGTCTCTTTTGCCGCCTTCAAGTTAACGCCTATATCAACACGTGTTTTCGTCGACGGTTGCACGATCGCGAACTGCTTGTTCCGACGGAGGCTGACATAGGCCTTCTTCGGCGAGACTTCGACATCCGACATCCTTGCCGAATTGGTTGACGGCTTTGATCAGGGCGTCGTAGATCGGCCGCAGATTCTGCTTGGGCCCCGAATACTGTGCAGTGACCAGGTCGTCACTCGTCGCAGTCGGCGCGTTGCCTTCCAACGCCTTGAGTGCAATCAAATTGGCGAAGCCGTGGGTGACGCCGTGCTCGGACTTGAGCAGCTTCACAATTTCACCATGCCTGGCCAGCTAGGACTTGTTCACAATTCTGAGCCAGGCGTCCAGCGCCTTGCCTGTTTTCTCCTTCAAATTAGCAAGCATGCTGGCGGCCATTTCTTCAGGGGTTGCCATGTTGGATTCTCCGGTGGTCTGCTCAAAAACTCAATTTGCACAGCCGGCGTCCATGAAGCGGGTAAGGCCGCGAAAATGAACGTTTCTCAAACACCAAAACGGGCCGAAAACTCGAAACGGTGAGTTGTCTGTTGAGCCTCCGACTAGGCCGACCGGTAACGGTAGGTAACTCGTCGTGGCGTCTGAAATCTGAGTGAAAGAAAGGGGGCTCGTTCAAGTGAGTTGCTTGTCCATTGGCCAATTCGAGCTCAAACACTTCGCGGGTGTCGCCCACTCCGTCAGGCCACCGATCGTCATGATCATCCGCGCCGTGAAAGTTGGCTTGCCCGTTTCAACGAGTGTCTTCAGAGTGGTTGTGATGATCTTGCCACCCTGGGACATCTGCTTTTCTGTCTTTGTGCCGCGAGGAACCTCTTCGGCGATCAGTGTAAATTCGACGCCGTCCGCTACCTCTTTCAACTCATAGGTCACTTTGCAAAGCGGATCGTCCAGATTAGTGAACTTGAATGTATGCGAATATCGATGCGGCGGCTCAAAGTCCAACACTTCACCGACGACCCCCGTGTACTTGTTACTCGGCGTCCGCATGCGAATCGGCGCACCCGGTTGAAGGCCGGGAGTGTGCAACACAGAACCAAAGAAAAAAGGCAGCGGTTCGCCCTCCTTAATCAAGGTCTCCCAAACCTCCTGAAGGGAAGCCTGAATTGTTACCCGGAAGACCTGCTTGACAGTTTCAGACATTAGCTCGGCCTTTTTTTCTTGCTTTTCTTTGTTTCGGATTTGAACTTGATGTCGGTCACGTGACTGGCCCAAAGGGCACTGTATTCCGTCGTCCAGCGGTCGTAGATCAGCTGAATCGGTACCGCGTTGAAATACAACTCACGCGTGCGTCCATCCTTGCGCGAGATGATCAAGTCGGCTCTCTCTAGGACCCTCAAATGTTTCATCACCGCAATGCGGCTGGTGTCAAAGTACTTGCATACGTCATTTACACTGCAACCAGGCATTCCCAGGACAATGTCCAAAATGCGACGCCGGCTGGTGCTGGCCAGCGCCTGAAAAACGGCGTCCATCGAGGCAGGTTTCATATGTAACCAATTAGTTACATATATGGCCAAGGCTGTCAAGCGGTGATCGGAGGCTTATAGTGAAGCAATGCCAGACGACGTTCATCAACCGAACGATGCGACGCTAGGGAAACCGGAGAAATCGGATCGCCAGGACGAAGCGACCCTGGAATTCTCTTCCCGTCGGGACAAGCCGCCCGACCAACTGCGCGAGGTTTCGGAGACACTCGCCAATCCGCCTTACGACGAGACGTTGCAGCGACCCGCCGGAAGCCCGGACGCGACTTTACCAGTCACCGGCGAGAAGCCGGCACCCGCATCCTCCACGCCTAAAGTCTTCGGCGAGTTCGAGATCTTGGAGACCATTGCCCGCGGTGGCATGGGAGTTGTCTACAAGGCCCGCCAGCGAACGCTAAACCGGATTGTGGCCTTGAAGATGATCCTGGCGGGACAGTTCGCTGATCAAACGGACATCGATCGTTTCTACACGGAAGCCGAAGCGGCCGCCTGTTTGAGGCACCCCAACATCGTCGGCATCCACGAAGTCGGCCAGGCTGACGGGCAGCATTACTTCTCGATGGACTACATCGAGGGACAAAGCCTGGCCGACATGGTCCGCGAAAACCCGCTCACGCCGCGCGCCGGTGCTCAGTACATCAAGACGATCGCCGAGGCCATGTCGTACGCGCACGAGCAGGGCATCTTACATCGCGACCTGAAGCCCGCCAATATTTTGCTCGATAGAGCAAACGAACCATTAATCACGGATTTCGGGTTAGCCAAGCAAGCCGAAGGCCAGTCACAGCTGACCATGTCCGGCACGATCCTGGGCACCCCCAGTTATATGCCTCCCGAACAGGCAGCGGGCAGGGTGGACGAGATCACCGTCCGCAGCGATGTCTATTCGATCGGCGCCATCCTCTACGAGCTACTCGCTGGGCGGCCTCCCTTTCACGCGGCCAACCCGTTCGAGACCATTAAACAAGTCTTGCAATCGGAACCGGTCTCGCCGCGCGCGCTCAACCCCGCCGTGCCGGTCGATCTGGAGACAATCTGCCTGGAGTGTCTACAAAAGGAGCCTCAACGCCGTTACGCCACCGCCCGGGAGTTGGCAGACGAGCTGAGACGTTTCCTGGCCAACGAGCCCATTCTGGCGAGGCCGATTTCGACAGCGGAAAGGGTCATCAAGTGGGTTAAGCGCAAGCCGCTGCTGGCTGGCTTGTGTGTCACCGCGACTCTGTTTGTGATGACATTGGCGATTGGCGGGCCACTGGTCGCAATGCGCCAGAACCAGCTGCGCCAACAGGCTGAAAACAGCCTCGCGTTGTTGCTCGATGCCATCAACGAGCTGTACACCCTCATGAGTGAGGAGGAGCTGTTGAATGAGCCTGGGTTGCAGAGCTTTCGCGGAAAACTACTGACCAAGGCCCAAGAGTTGTTCGAGCAAACTCGGGATGAGCTGGGCAATGATCCCAACATTCAGCACCAGCTCGGACTATCCCATTTTCGATTGGGGAAGATCATGTTTCTCTTGAATGCTCCGACCGATGCCATGGGGCCCTTGGATTCGGCTCTCGGTATCCAACGGCGAAGGCATCCCGCAGCGCCGCACGATTTTGACTCGCTGAAGGCTCTCG
>Ga0310121_10003896_pt1 | contig 13432 bp, 12 predicted proteins | sample CB27_Tmax_986_MG_FD_203504 | JGI IMG/M metagenome (GOLD analysis project Ga0310121, IMG submission 203504) | Marine microbial communities from Western Arctic Ocean, Canada - CB27_Tmax_986 | ecosystem: Environmental > Aquatic > Marine > Oceanic | place: Canada: Western Arctic Ocean | collected... | reverse complement strand
CATGCAGCTATTGAAAGAGACAAATATCGACTTCCTCGGCCGGCGGAAGTACTTCCTCGGGCTTTCGTTGTTGCTAATCGTGTTGGGCGGGGCGAGCCTTCTGCTCAAGGGCGGGCCGAAATTCGGCATTGACTTCAAGGGCGGCACCCTCGTTTACGTGAAGTTCAAGGAGGCGCCGCGGGTGGAAGAAATCCGCGCCGCGCTTAGCGCCAAGGGCCTCAACGTGGCCACCCTCCAGCCGTTCGAAGAGGGACCTGATAGCCACGAGTTGAAGATCGATCTCGACCTGACCGAAGAGGAGGTGTTAACCTCCGGCCAGGATAAGATCGTCGCTACGCTACGCGAATTGTACGGCGGTGACGAGTCGAAGATGGACTTCAACAACGTCGGCCTCGAAACCCTCGCGGATCGAGTGATTTCCAATCCCAAGATGGCCGAGTCGGCGCTGACCACCGACGAGATCACCGAGGGTGTTCGCGCCCTGTTGGCGTTCCGGGATGAGGCCCCGCAGTCGGGGCTCGTCGCAGACTTTTCCCAGTTGACTTCCGTTGAGGGGGTCAACCCTGATATTATAGCGGCGCTTCAGGAGGAGGCTTACCCTGGCGCGTTTGCGATCAGGGGGGGAGGGTACGTCGGACCGAAGATTGGCAAGGAACTACAGTGGCAGGCGATCAAGGCAACTCTATTCGCCCTGGGCGGGATGCTGGTTTACATCGCGTTCCGCTTCGAGTGGATCTACGGAGTGGCCGCCGTCGCCGCGGTTTTTCACGATGTTCTGATCACGGTCGGGTTCTTCTCGATTTTTGACCGGGAGATTGAATTGACCGTCATCGCGGCATTTCTCACCTTGGTTGGTTACTCGATGAACGACACGATCGTGATCTTTGACCGCGTGAGGGAAAACCGCAAGCTGACTCGCCGTCAGCCGCTGGAGAGCTTGCTGAACTTGAGTGTGAATCAGACGCTTTCGCGAACGATCTTGACTTCCGGGCTGACTCTTCTCGCGGTACTGTGCTTGTTCTTGTTCGGCGGTGAGGTACTGAGAAGCTTTTCGTTCGCTTTGGTGATTGGCGTGATGATTGGGACGTACTCGTCGGTGTTTATCGCAAGCCCGATTCTGTTGTGGTGGCAGGGAACTGTCGCCGCGAGCGGAGGGCGAGCGCGCCGGAAATAATGTAAGGCATTGCGTCGAAGCCCTGGAAGGGGTTAGCATAGGCCGGTTGGGTGCAAGCGCAGAGGAAGATTTAGGATTCGACACAAGAGAGGGCTTGAACCATGTTTGAACAGATCTTGCTTGATACGGGGAAAACGAAAACACCCTGGACAGTAGCGGTTTCCTTCGCCATCCAGGCCCTGTTGCTCGGCGTGATGGTCATCATCCCGTTGCTCAACTATTATGAGCTCCCGGCGACGGAGTTGATGACGTTCCTGGTGGCGCCCCCGCCACCCCCGCCCCCGCCCCCGCCTCCGGCGGCGGTGGTGATCCAAAAGGTGATTCCGCGCGAATTCGACACAGGTAAGTTGGTGCAGCCGACCGAAATACCGGATGAGATCGCAATCATCAAAGAAGAGGACATGCCGCCGGCCGCGACCATCGCTGGTGTAGTGGGAGGCGTTCCGGGCGGGACCATAGGTGGTTCGCTTGGTGGTGTGATCGGCGGGATCATCTCGAATCAGCCGCTCGTCGCGCCGCCGCCGCCGCCGCCGGTTAAGAAGAAGAAAGCGATCCCCAAACGCATTCGCGTGGGTGGCAGTGTGCAGAAGGCGCGCTTGGCCAAACGGGTTTCTCCAAGATATCCGCCCTTGGCCCGGCAGGCCCGCATTCAAGGCACTGTGAAGCTGACCGCGATTATTGCCCGTGACGGTTCCGTCGAGAAGCTAGAGGTTGGCAGCGGCCATCCCTTGCTGGTTCCCTCGGCGATCGAAGCGGTGAGACAGTGGCGATACAAACCTACCTTGCTCAACGGCGTGGCGGTTGAAGTTGTAACTCAGATTGACGTGATCTTTAAGTTGACCGGGTGATCGGTGGTCGCGTGATGTACAGCGAATGAGATTCCGATCGGTACACCGGCGGGGCGTTCGCGCACTTATGATTCAAGAGTAGGAGGAGGACTTTTCCATGTTTGCTCAGTTGTCGATTTGGGGCATGATGCTGCTCCAGCAAGAAGTTGGTTTTGATATGGTTTCCATGTGGAACCAGATGGGCGTTGCCGCGCGAGCGGTTGTCATCGTCATGTTCCTGATGTCCGCATGGTCGATTGGCGTGATGATCGATCGCTACATGGCCTTTAGCGCTGCCCGCAAGCAGTCGCGGCAGTATGCTCCGGCCGTGGCCGGCGCCTTGCGCGAAGGCAAGTTGGACGAAGCGGTGAAGGTGTCTGAGCGGTATAAGAAGAGCCATTTGGCGAAGGTTGTCGTGGCCGGTCTGCAGGAGTTCCAGGCTCACGAAATGAGCGCGGAGATCTCCGGCGAAACGATCGAGTCGTCCAAACGGGCTCTCGAACGTGCTCAGGCGATCACCCATGCCGAGTTGAACAAAGGGCTCAGCGGTTTGGCCACAATCGGCTCGACTGCTCCGTTTGTCGGGTTGTTCGGCACCGTGGTTGGGATCATTAACGCCTTCGAGGGTATCTCATCCGAGAAGTCCACCGGTCTCGGCGCTGTCGCCGGCGGTATCTCCGAGGCGTTGGTAGCTACCGCCATCGGTCTATTCGTGGCGATCCCGGCTGTGTGGATGTTCAACTACTTCGCCACCAAGGTTGAAGCGTTCGACATCGAGATGGATAACTCCAGCTCGGAGTTGATCGACTACTTCCTAAAGAGGACCCAGAAGGTCGCCGCTAACTAGGCGGCTCTAAACGGAACTTGGTGGCGGGCCGCCCGCCCGCCGCCTCGTCCCCCCCCGGAGTCAGCAAATGGACGAAGAAAAGAAAGAAAGAAAAAGATCAGCCGTCGTCGTTGACATCAACGTGACCCCGCTGGTCGATGTGATGCTCGTATTGCTGATCATTTTCATGGTCATCACGCCCATGTTGAGCAAAGGCGTCAGCGTCGACATGGTCCGCACGCGTAGCCACATCGCGATGGATGAAGCCGATCAGGAAGATGCTGTCTTGATCGCCATCACGCGAGACGGTAGCGTCTTCCTGGGCCGTTCCCGCATTGAGCCACGGGCCCTCAAGGGCGAGGTGGAAGATCTGCTAACGACACGGATCGACAAAACCGTGTACGTGAAGAGTGATGCGCGCGCGCGTTATGAGCGGGTCGTCGAGGTCGTAAATATTCTTCGCTCGGCTGGTTGTGACCAGGTGGGTCTGCTGACGGAGAAGCTGGAAGACAACACCTTCGTGGCCCAGTAGCAACGGTGTAACGAGCCCTGGTCCAAAGGCCTGGGGCTGGACCGTCGAACCTAGAAGTTAGATGAACTAAGGAGAAACGCCATGGGAATGGACGTAGGTGGTAAAGGGAAAGGGGCGATTAGCGCCATCAACATGACCCCGTTGATTGACGTGCTGTTGGTCTTGTTGATCATATTTATGGTGATCACGCCACTCACGCCCAAGGGATTGGAGGCGCTCGTTCCGCAGCCGAATCCAGACGCACAGGAGGCGCCGGCAAGCAACACCCGGACGATCGTCGTTTCGATCAATGCCGACCGCAGTATCCTTATCAATCGCGACCCCAGCAGCAAGAACGTGTTGGGAACCCGGCTACAGGATATCTTCAAGACGCGAGCGGAACGGGTCATGTTCGTTCGTGGGGCGCCGAGCCTGGACTTCTCTGAAATTGCCGAGGTCATCGATATCGCCAAGGGCGCGGGCGTCGATAAGATTGGATTGTTGACCGAGGACCTTGGTGACTAAAGACCCGCCGAATCGGATATACGGAGCAGAAAGCATGAGACGGTTTTCAAAAGTTTTCCTATCACTCGCCGCAGCCGGCATTCTTCTACTGGGGACTGGTTGCATGGACAAGATCAACTACCTCAGGGCACGAAACGAGTTGAACCGCGGCGTGCGCGCGTTTACCTCGGCTGACTACGAGTCAGCCGTTGCGCGCTTCGACGGTGCCATTGAACTCGATCCAGAGTTGCTGGCCGCTCGGTCGTATCGCGCGTCGGCGTTCATGATGCAGTACATCCCCGGCGGCGAGTCGGACGAGAATCGAGAGATCGCCAAGAAGGCCATGGAAGGCTTCCAGGACGTGGTTGAGCGCAATGAGGGGGATGAAGTCGCCCTCGCCAGCATCGCGTCGTTGTACTTCAACATGCATGAGTTCGACCTCGCCAAGGACACGTATCACGAACTGCTCGAGCACCATCCTGAGAACAAGGAAGCGTTTTACACGATTGGCGTCATCAACTGGTCGATCACGTTTCCGAGGGATATGGAAGTTCGCGCTTCACTCGGGATGGCGCCGGAAGATCCGGGCCCGATCAAAGACGAGGAAGCTCGCACGGAGTTGGCGGAGGAGAATCTCCCGTTGATCGAAGAGGGCTTGGAAGCTCTTAACGACGCCATCAAAATCGATCCCGAGTACGACGACGCGATGGCTTACGTGAACCTTCTTTATCGGCAGCGCGCTGACATCGCCGAGTCATCGGAGGAGTACGAGAAGTACAACATGATGGCCGATGAGTGGGTTCAGAAGAGTCTGGATACGAAAAAGTTGAAGGCGGACGCGGAGATCCAAGAGTTTCAGTAAAGCGTTCGACTGGTCTTATAATGGAGCCCTGGGGAGCGACCGCTCCCCAGGGCTTTTCCCATCTGTCATGGCGATGCGCCCGGCAGGTTTGCGATGTCAACGTCTCCCGTTGTCGCTAACCGACCCCTCCTCCCCGACGCCGTACGGGTGCGTTTTTCCGAACTCGAAGCAAAGCTCCGTAAGACCCGCCCTAACGACGACCTAACGCCCCTGCGGGAGGCCTTCGCGTTCGCCGTCAAGCGCCATGCGTCGCAACGGCGTGTGTCCGGCGAGCCTTACATCCTCCACCCGTTGGAAGTAGCCCACATCCTCGCCGACCGGCGATTGGATCAAACCTGCCTGATCACGGGGCTCCTGCACGACGTCGTCGAGGACACCGGCGCCGACTTGAGCGAGATCGAGCGCCGTTTCGGTCCCGACGCCGCCGGGTGCGTAGACGGTGTCACCAAACTCAGCCGACTCGACTACTCCTCAACCGAAGCCCATCAGGCCGAGAGCTTCCGGAAGATGCTGTTGGCGATGGTCCGCGACATTCGGGTTATCCTCGTCAAGCTCGCCGACCGTCTGCATAACATGCGGACTCTCGATCACCTTGCGCCGGAGAAGCGCGTGCGCATCGCACGGGAAACCTGGGAGATCTATGCCCCGATCGCTCTGCGCCTCGGGATGGGTAAGGTCTGGGGCGAACTGAAAGACTTGGCCTTTCCCCACCTCGAACCAGAAGCGCATCGCGAGATCACCAAGTACATCGAGTCCCGCCGCGAGTTGGACGACAACTTTCTGGATCAGGTGAAAGGCGTGATCAGCAAGACGCTCGATGAGGCGGAAATCCCAGCCAGGATCGAGGGCAGAATCAAGGGGTCGTCATCGATCTACGAGAAGCTGACGAAGCGCGGCGTGCCGTTACCGGAGATGTACGACTTACTGGCCTTGCGTGTCATCACCGACAGCGAGAAGAACTGCTATGCGGCTCTCGGCCTGATCAACAACCTATGGACCCCGGTCACGAGTACGATTAACGACTTCATCTCCCGTCCCCGCGCAAACCTCTATCAGTCACTCCATACCTCGCTGATCAACGATCAGGGCCAGAAGTTCGAAGTGCAGATCCGTACCAAAGAGATGCACCGCATGGCGGAGGAAGGCATCTGCGCCCACTGGAAGTACAAAGAGGGCCGGGTCGGCGTGGATGCCGATGACCAGCGAATGGGCTGGCTGCGCCAACTGGTCGAGTGGCAGCAGGATATGCCCGACCCGACGGATTTCATGTCGACCTTGAAAGTCGACCTGTATCCGGAAGAGGTCTACGTCTTCACCCCAAAGGGCAAGCTCCTCCCTCTGCCGCAAGGCGCTACGCCGGTCGACTTTGCCTACACCATCCACACGGAAGTAGGCCATAACTGTGTGGGCGCGAAGGTCAACGGCCGGATCGTGCCGCTCAAGCACCACCTCGACAACGGGGATAGCGTCGAAATCATTACGCAGACGGGACACACGCCAAGCTCTGACTGGCTGAACTTCGTTCGTACATCCAAGGCCCGCAACAAGATTAGGCACTGGCTCAATACCCATCGCCGCAATCGGGCCGAGGAGATTGGAATCAAGCTACTCGACAAAGAGGCCCTGCGCCTGCGCGTCTCGCTCAAGAAGGTTGATGCTGAAACCTTCGAGACGGTCTGCCGCCACTACGGTTGTGCTCGGCCCGCGGATTTGCACGCGGCCTTGGGCTACGGGCGCTACTCGGCCCGCCAAGTGTTGTCGAAGCTGCTGCCGGACGAACCTCGTCTTGCTACGCAGCCCCCGCCGGCCGAGACGAAAACCCGGTCTGCTTGGCCATCCGGCTCCCCTGAAGATTCACTCGTCGTCAGCGGCATCGATGACATGCTCGTCTACCGTGCCGGCTGTTGCAACCCGATTCGTGGTGAACCGATCGTCGGTTACGTTACCCGCGGCAAGGGCGTCGCCGTGCATTCAACCAGTTGCAGCAACGTTGAGAACTTGATGTACGACGCCGAGCGCCGGATCGACGTGCAATGGGCGAAGGCCGAAGACCTGCACTACGAGGCGAAGTTGGAGATCAGAGTTGATGATCGTCCGGGGCTCCTGAGCGAGATCACGTCCATTCTCTCGGACGAGGGCATCAATATTTCGCAGGTAGCGAGTCGCGCGCCGACGCGCCAGGACTCGGCGTTTATCGATATCACCATCTCTGTCCAGGATCTAGCGCAACTCACGCGCGTGATCGCGTCCATCCAACGCGTGAAGCACGTGATCGAAGTACGACGCAGTTAGAGGACCCGGATTTCGCGTGGAACGGGTCGCGTACCCTCAATCGACGTAAGCGATGCAGTCGATCTGTAGAAGCTGGCCAGGCCGGCGGAAACCGGTGGTGCCGAAGTAGTTTCGAACCGGCTTCGGGTCGGGGAAGAACGTGTTGTAGGTCTCCGTCATGGGGCCCCAATTGTTTACCGGGTCCACGAGTGACACCTGTACCTTGAGCACGTTGGCCATCGATGAGCCCGCGCGTTCCAGCGACTCCTTCATGATCGTCAGGCAATCGGCGGTCTGTTGCTGAACATCGCCGGGTCCGTTCGGCCGTCGCTTCGGATACCAGCCGCCGATACCTCCGATGAACAACAGATGTCCGGAACGCATCGGGCCGCCGGCGCGCTCCTTCTTCGGCGTCCATTCTTCGGCGGCTTGCGCGGATGAAGCTCCGGCGAGGCCGAGGGCCACCGCCATCATGGCTTCTCGGCGTGAGTTCGATTTCCCTTTGGGCATGGCTGTGTTCGTCCTCCTAAAATCTCGTTGGCTGAAAGAGTCTCCCCAAAATAGCACACAGCCGCGGGGGCCCCGAAAGCCGGGCCGACGCGCTGGTACAATCGGCGTTTGCCCGCTCCATCGAGCCGGGTCCGGTTTGCCATGTTCAACAAAGTTCTAATCGCCAATCGCGGGGAGATCGCGGTCCGCGTCATCCGCACTTGCCGGGCAATGGGAATTGTCACGGTAGCCGTCTATTCCGATGCGGATCGTGCTTCGTTGCACGTGCGGCTCGCCGACGAAGCGGTGCATATCGGGCCTGCGCCCGCCAACGAGAGCTACCTGGATATTGGGCGGATCCTCGAGGCTGCGCATGCTTGCGGCGCCGAAGCGATCCACCCAGGCTACGGTTTCCTGAGTGAAAACGCCTCGTTCGCCGAGGCCTGTGATCAAGCGCGGATCAAGTTTATCGGCCCGACTGCGACATCAATGCGTCTGATGGGATCGAAGACCCGTGCCCGTGAAGTGATGCAGGCCGCGGGCGTCCCTGTCGTCCCCGGCACGACGACTCCCCTCACAGGTGCCGAAGACGCGGTGACGACGGCAAGCGTGATCGGTTTCCCCGTCATGCTGAAAGCCTCGGGCGGTGGTGGCGGCAAGGGCATGCGGCTGGTCGCGTCGCAGGACGAGATGGCGTCGGCTTTCGAGCAGGCGTGCGGCGAGGCGCAACAAGCGTTCGGTGACCCGGAGATCTATATCGAGAAGGCCATCCTTGATCCGCGTCACATCGAGGTCCAAGTATTAGCCGACGAGCACGGCAACACGATCCATCTTTGGGAACGCGAATGCTCGCTGCAGCGGCGTCACCAGAAGGTCTTGGAGGAGGCCCCGGCGCCCTTGGTTGAACAGCATCCGGAGCTGCGGGCCAAGATCACCAAAGCAGGCGTCGAGGCGGCTGTGGCGACTGGCTACGTCAATGCCGGGACTGTCGAGTTTCTCGCTGATTCCGACGGGAACTTCTACTTCCTGGAAATGAATACGCGCCTGCAGGTCGAGCATCCCGTCACGGAGATGATCACGGGTCTCGATCTCGTACGCGAGCAGATTCGTATCGCCGCGGGTGAGAAGCTGTCGTTGCGCCAGCAGGACGTCCGGCTCCACGGTCATGCCATCGAATGCCGCATCTACGCCGAAGACCCCGACAATCAGTTCTTTCCCTCGCCGGGCGAGATCGTCTCACTGACCGAGCCGGACGGGCCCGGGGTGCGGGTCGACTCGGGGGCCTATCAAGGTTGGTCGGTTCCCATGGAGTACGATCCGCTGATCGCGAAACTAACTGTCTGGGATGAAGACAGAGGCTCCGCCATCGCACGGTTGCGAACCGCCCTTCGCGAGTACAATGTGACCGGCATCCGAACGACACTCGGTTTCTTCCGGGATGTTGTGGAAGACGAAGACTTCCGGGCGGGCCGCATCGACACCGGGTTCATCGGGCGGTGGACGGACCGAAACACTCGGCAATCCATCGGGAATACCGAGCGGCGGGTGGCCCTGCTGGGCGCCGGCCTCCATTTTCTTGAGACCACGCGTCGCCAGGGCCAACAGCCTGTGGCGAGCGCGAGCCCCTGGAAGAGGGTCGGGCGCGATGCTCTGTTACGGTAAGCGCATGGGCGCCGACGCACTCTATTCCGTATGAAACTGCTTGCGGCTATCGCCGGCGAGCACGCAACGCTGGGATTGCCTCGCGATCCTGCCTCGCCACTCACCTTTCTTGTGGACGGGGAGACCGGCGAAGCGGACGTACGGCGGATCGGTCCGGGGGCCTACTCTGTCATCGCCGACGGAAAGAGCTACGATGTGCGCGTGTATGAGCGCGGCGGCGGGGAATTTGATGTCGCCGTCAATGCCGCCACGCATCACGTCACGGTGAAGGATCCGAGGCGTTGGACGCCCGGGGACGGCAGTGGTGGCTCGACCGGACCGCAGCAGGTAAGAGCGCCAATGCCCGGCAAGGTCGTCAAGCTGCTTATTCATGAGGGTGAGGAAGTCGAAGCGGGCCAAGGTCTCGTCATCATCGAGGCGATGAAGATGCAGAACGAGATGAAGTCGCCGCGGGCGGGAACCGTCGCCGGCGTCAAAGTTGTCGAGGGTGGCCCGGTCGCGGCCGGTGATGTCCTCGTCATCGTCGAGTAAAGTGTAGAACGAATGCCTGCGCGATCGGATTGTCCTAAATGTGGCGGAACGGGGTGGAAGGAAGTCGCCAAAGGCGGTATCGCGGCGGTTGTGCGCTGTGACTGTGCCGAGGTAGAGCGGCAGGGCGCTCTGCTGGACAAGGCCGGAATCCCCGAGCGATTTGAGCAGGCAAGCTTCGAGAACTTCAGCCTCCCGCGCGGGAACCCCATCGCGAGTCGTGCGCTTGCCGACGCGATGGTCGCCGCCAAAGGATACGCGCGCGAGTTTCCCCTAGCACCGAAACCTGGATTGATGCTGCAAGGCCCGCCGGGCGTGGGCAAGACACATCTGGCATGCGCCGTCCTGCAAACTCTCGTGGAGCGCGGCTTCGAGGGACTTTTCTTTGACTACCAGAATCTACTTGACCGCATTCGCGCCGGCTATAACCCGACGGCGGGCACCAGCGAGCGCGAGGCCTACAAGTCCGCGCTTGAGGGCCAGGTGCTGCTGCTCGATGACCTCGGCTCTCACCGCGTGAGCGATTGGGTCGTCGATGTCGTAACGAGTATCATCAACCACCGCTACAACGGCAAGAAGGCGCTGATTGTCACGACCAACCTCCCTGATGAAGCCTTGGGTGGCCGCAAGAGCACCAAGGATGCTGCCTCGCGTCAGTACCACATCAAAGACACGTTGACGGATCGGATCGGCTCGCGAGCTCGTTCACGGCTCTTTGAGATGTGTAAGGTCGTGCGGATCGACGTCAGCGACTACCGCCTTCGAGACGTCCAGCGCTAAGGCGCCCGACGGCGCGTCGATCAAGCTCGTGCGCCAGCACGCCGCCGCCATGGCTTCGCTGCGCTCGAGGCGCCTTTGCACGCCAATGCTCGCGGCTCAATCGGACGACTAAGGTATAACGATTACTGCACGCTGCTTGCCCACCGGGCTAATCTACCCATCAAGCCCTCGAGCGTGCCGCCGAACATCCGGCCTCACGCTTTCGCTTTGACTCGGCCGCATCGGCTCGGCCGCTGGAACGCAATCCCGAGAAGAAGATGGTACTGGACCTACTCCGAAAAATGTTGAATATCGTCGCAGTCTTCGCGGCGCTGATCGGCTTTCTCGTTGTCCTTCACTTTCCCTGGTCAACCGGGAGGATGACGATTTCAGAGACCACGGCGGCTTCTGGTTTCTACGAGGAAATCTACGCAAAGCAAACCGCGGAGGATACGGCTGGCAACACTGAGCATGTCTACGTAGAGGCAGGTCGCGCCGCGGGCGATGCCGTCGGCATCACCGAGTCGGTGCGCGAGTTCGTGTTGGAACACGACCTCGAAACAGGCCGAGTACTTGAGGTCGGAGCGGGAAGCGGACAGCTTCAAGACGTTGTTGAGGACTATACCGGACTTGACATTGCCGCCAGCGCCGCGCGGTACTTCCACAAACCCTTCGTGCAAGGTTCGGCAACGGACTTGCCCTTCGAAGCCAACGAGTTCGATTCCGCGTGGACCGTCTGGACTCTGGAGCATGTCGATGATCCGGAGAAAGGTTTCAGCGAACTACGGCGCGTCACAAAGCCCGGCGGGTTGATCTATCTGTTTCCCGCCTGGAATTGCCCTCCTTGGTTGGCGGGGGGATACGCAGTGCGCCCCTATGGTGATCTCGATCTCTTGGGGAAAGTCACCAAGGCGAGCCTGGTTGTTCGGAAGAATCCCTGGTTCCGCGTCAGCCACCTCATCCCAACACGAGCCCTCTGGTACTGGTTCTGGAGTCTCACCCACGAACCGACGACCTTGCGATATCACCAACTCGAACCGACCTACGAACAGTATTGGACCGCCGACACCGATGCCACGGTCTCGATGGACAGCCACGAGGCAATGATCTGGTTCCAGAGTCGCGGGGACGAGTGCTTGAACTGTCCGGAGGAGTTCGGGGACCAACTACTGCTAGGTTTTCAGCCGCTGATCATCAGGGTCAACAAAGCCGAGTGAACAGCCGGAAGATCGATTTCGGCGGTTAGTAGTTGAACTTGACTTCCAACTTCTCTTCTACGTCGGGGGTGGGCACCATGTCGATGGCGTCCCAGGGGCAGCCGTCGAGGAAGGTGTCGTCGGGACCCTTGCTGATGCACTTCTTGCAGCCGATGCAGAGTTGATAGTCCACTTCGATGCGGCCGAAGGGAGGGTTCTCTTCGTCGTCCACCCAGTACATGCATTCTTCAACCGGGCAGTAGGTGATGCAAACGGGCGATCCCGCGCAGCCGGAGCAATTCTCGTTGGTGACAGCAAGCAGCGGCGGCTTCTTCTTGCGCTGGTTGGTGAGTCCTTCCGACCAAGGCCACGATTTCTCTAAGCCGAGATCGATCGGGATTTTTGGCTCGGCGGGCGGTTTCGGCTTGGGCTTTGGTTTGGCCGCGACAGCCGGAGGAGGCGTGGCCGGCGTGGCTTCGGGGTTGGGAGTGGCGGCAGGTTGGTCGACCATAACCCGTGATTGTATCAATAGTTGCGGGCTTTTCTGTTACAGAAGCTATCCGTTCCGAATTCAGATTACTGGACCAGCGCTTGCTGCCAGTTGGTCACGATGGTTATGGGCAGGCTGGCCTGCTCTTCGGTCGGTACCGGCATGATAAAGCGCTGCCCGTCGGCGGTAACGTCGAACCTCACGATCACCGGGAGTTGTCTGTCGACTTCGAAGAGCACCTGGGGAACCCCGGCCTCGAACGTCGCGCCGGTCTGCATAGAGGCAGTCTGCACCGGGGCAGCCATCATCTTATTGCCGGAAATGTAGAAGATCTCTTTTCCGTCAGTGCTCCACATCGGGCTTCGGCCGCCATTGTGCGACACTTGGAATTTGCCCTCCTCGGAAAACGGACGAACGTATACCTCGCGGCGTCCGGTTTCAATCGAATAATAGACAATCCAGGTGCCATCGGGAGAGAAGGAGCCGGCCGCTTCTAGGAACTCCGTTTGTGCGAGTGGGATTGGTTTTCGCTCCGCTTCCATTGGCAGCGCGAACACATCAATGGATGATGCCAACGTGTGATAGCTGAGATAGCGCCCATCGCGCGACCAGTCCCACAGCTGCGCGTCGACCTTCGTGTCGAATAGCAGTTCGGCCTGTCGCGCGCCTCCGGCTGCTTTCTCGTAAATCCCTACCCCGTCTCGCCTTGAAACAAAGGCAATCGGGGTTCCGTCGGGCGACCAGACCGGCGAGCGGTCAAAGGTCGCATGGAACGTCAGGCGCGTAACCGCATCACGCCGCAGGTCCCGCACCCAGATGTCATAGTTCCCCGTCTGCGGATCTGCGGTATTGATAGCCAGACGGCCCCCGTCTGGCGACAAGCGCACTCCCAGATGGTGTCCTGCTTCCCCAACTGTCCCCAACTTGTCTCCCTGCCGGTCGAACCACGTGATCTCCGTCATGGATTTCGCACCGCCCGTGCGGTAGCTGAGCGTGCCGGCGGTCGAAACTGAGAAGTCGCCGCCGCCGATGCGGCTCGAGTAGACGCTCTCGGCAATCGGAAAGTGCTCACCGGTGAACTCGGCGCTTTCGACATCAAACGGCTGTGCAAAAAGCGTGTCGTCGAGCACGTAAACAAGATAGCCTTGCGGATGCGATGCCGTGGGTGGCGCGTACGATACTCGACTCGAGGCCTGCAGTAGTGGCTTCGTCTCGTTCGCCTGTGTCTTTGAACCCGCTGTGCTGAGGTCTCCCAGAAAGACGGAGGATTCGATCGCCCCTGGCCCCTCGTGCTGGATGTAGAGAAAACGGCCGCCCGGCAAGAACCGGGGAT
>Ga0310121_10003895_pt1 | contig 13433 bp, 9 predicted proteins | sample CB27_Tmax_986_MG_FD_203504 | JGI IMG/M metagenome (GOLD analysis project Ga0310121, IMG submission 203504) | Marine microbial communities from Western Arctic Ocean, Canada - CB27_Tmax_986 | ecosystem: Environmental > Aquatic > Marine > Oceanic | place: Canada: Western Arctic Ocean | collected... | reverse complement strand
GGCGCGTTGGCGATGCGGGGCAATCCTTATGACGGCCACACGCTGGGCGTGACGCTGGCGCGGGTCGAGCGCCTGGCGCGCGCGCCCCAACATGCGTTTGTGGATCGCGGCTATCGCGGTCACGGCTTCGAAGGCCCAGTCCAGGTGCATGTGGACCGGCCGCGACGTGGCAAGTTGGCCGCGCGGCTGTGGCGCTGGATGAAACGACGAGCGGCGATCGAACCGGGCATCGGGCATCTCAAACAAGAACACCGCATGGATCGCTGCCGGCTGTGGGACGCCGAGGGCGACGCGTTCAATTTCCATCAGGCGATGAAAGAGACCGATCAGGCGACTGTCTCCATCCTCTCACGCTGGACGCTGGACAAACTGCTGGCCCGCCCCGTCCCCGACGATCCGAACACGACGGCCCCATGCTGCAAAATGCTGTTCACGGATTGCGAGAACTACGCTCCGAAGAAGGCGGCGGGGGAGGCCGAACGCTGAAACGCCCTTCTCACGCCGCTCCCTGACTCGCATTGGCGGCCCTGTTCCTGGGACTCGGCCCGTTGGCGTGGTGGGGAAGCCAAAGACTATCGGCCCAGAAAAACGAAGGGGCCGGTTCGGTGCCTAGGCCCGCGGGCTGAATCCCAAAGCCTATTGCCCCGAACGCATCGAGTTCTTCAACCATGCGCCCTGGCGCGCCGTAGCCTTGGTAAAAGGGGGACCACGACTTTGAAATTATCCGGGGAGTAGGGGAGAAAAAAAGGGGGTTCCGGGCGAACAATCTCGTGAAAATATAGATCACTGATTTTATTTAACTTATGAGAATGCTGGTCATCAATTTTAACAAGCTTTGGGACGATTGTTTTGCCAAAAACCGCTTGACATTTGGTGATGATGGCCCTTTGATACCGGGCAGGTTATGCTGTCGTCATCTTGACAGGCGGTAGGCCTTTATGCAGGCGTTCGGTGGGGAGGTCCGCGCCTTGATTCAGGCGAGACGATTATCAGGCTCGAAAGGCTGGCTTGTTCCGCTCGCGAGAGCGTGGAGCGCGTTTGCAAGGTTCGTGGCCATGGTTGGAGGCACCAAGAACATGTCCGCGAGCGAATGGCGGTGGTTCGTGTCAAAGAGAACAGCAGAAACAGAGCATGAACGAGGGGGGGGTGGTGCGAGAGTCGCGATGACGGTCCTGGCGAAGGCGAAGCTGCTGGAGCTGAGCTTGGAACCCCAAGATGCATCGCTGGAGTAGTATGCGTGGAAACCGGGATTCGCGACGCCGACCGGAAGCAGCCGGTGGCGGTGGCCAACCCCGGGCGGATGGACACAATTCTGATTGTCGATAGACTCATTCAAGGGAGGATGATCTAATTATGAGAAAAGTGCTAACCTTGCTCATGGTGTTTGCGTTCATGGGCAGTATGGCCACGGCGCAGCCGGTCCCCGCCGGCGGTGGGGCTTTCATTCTGGAGGATGACTTTAACGCCGGGCAGCCCCTGGGCTACTGGGAAGGCGGTTGCGCGGGCGCGGAGGGTGCATGCACGGACGTCGGATACGTCCGAGGCGGCGCGACGCCGGGCGAAGACGGTGATGGCGAATGGGAACACTGGCACAAATCTGCTAGCGGCACCGGCATCTCACACGACGGGGACAGCTCTATCATGATGGAGATGGGTGACAATACTTTCCCCTGGAAGACCTACATCGATAACCGCAATAACTCCACTCCGATTGTGGCTGGCAACTCCTACGCGGTGATCAGCGTCCTGACGATGCCAGCCGACGGAAGCGGCGGTATGTTCATTGGATTCAGCAACCCCCCCGGCACCTTCAGTAAAGGCCTCAAGTGTGCGGGCGGCTCGATCTATTGGGCCCAGGACGACGCCTCAATCAATCCAGACCTCTGGAATGGAACTGGGGACGGCGTGGGTACCAACGACGTGGATACCGGCGGAACCTACACGCCTGGCGAGCAGTTTACCGTAATGTTCAATATCGGCACCGCCGGCGACCTCGAAATATGGCAACACGCTGGGTCGATGAAGGCCACGAATATGGCAGGCTGGGTCGATATCACGCCGGCAGGGGTGTCCTATGATTATGCATCAAACAATCCCGCGGATGTAATACCTTCCCCCCCTTACGTCAAGAATCAGGAGATAATGTCGCTCCATACCTGCGCGGCTGGCACCGTCCTGGAAACCAGCACATGCGACGTGGATTACTTGGCGTGGATCGAGAATCCCAACATGATCCCGGCCGAGTTGAGCGAATTCACGCTCGAGTAACCGGCCTCCGCAAGCGTGCAGCAAATCACGCGGCGGATGTTTGAACGATGATTGAAGGGCCCTCCTGATTGCAAGGAGGGCCCTTTTTTAGCATTATTTCGGAGGCGAATGGCACCCGTGAAGCGAAGTGAAATCAACCGGATCATCCGCGAGGCCAAGGAGTTTCTGGCGAGCCATCAGTTCCGTTTGCCGCCTTGGGCCATATGGGCCGATTCCCTCAAGACGACAGGGCGATCGCGGGGTAGGGGAGGAAGAAAAAAAGGCCGTCCCGGGTGAGCATTCTCCCGCAAAAAACGTGGATCACTAGATATATTGAGCTTACGTGAATTCTGGTCGCCATTCGCCTTAAGCTTTGGGGCGATTTTTTCGTCAGAAACCGCTTGACGCATAGCAAGGCCCGCACCCTCCTCCACCACCTCGTCACCGTCCACGACCTCCACGCATTGCTGTCCGGAGCCCTACGAAGGCGGGGCCTGTGGACAGCACGGGCCCAAGCCGCCGGGCAGGCTGGCCCCGCCGGCGACAAATCCTCGATCAACTCGGCTCCAAGAGGGTCCGATAATCTCACCAGGACCTCCCCGTTCAGCTCGAATTCGGCCTGAGCCCCCCGAGGAGAGGGCCGTACTCGCTCAGATCGACGATCTCATCTTCACCCGTCCCAGACTAGGGGGTCGGCACTTTCACCGCTCCTGAGCGTTCTGAGCACCAAGAGAACCCGTCTCCGAGGTCTGCTGGGCATCGTTTGGTGAGGCAACGGCGGACGCGGGGTGACGATGGCGTGGTGAAGGCAGCTATGGGCCTGGGGCCGATGTCGTCCGGGGCGCTGGCGGGCTGATTTGGTGGCAGATCGAAGTGACCCAACGTGGTCAACTGCCGCTCCAGTTTCACCCGTCGCGCCTGTGTGGTATGCTTCTGGGGTTGCGAGCGGCTGTGGGCGACCGCCCGGCGCGTGGTGGGGCAGATGCCCATTTCGCCCACACTGGAATCGCAATCCACTAACTGGAGGCGAACATCGTGGCTGCGAAACGTCAGACCCCCAAGACCAGCCGTCAACGGCGACGAAGCCCCAACTCCTCCAAGGAAGCAAGCGGCCCTACCTGGGAGCCGGTCCCTGAGCAGTCGGGCGAGGAGTGCGCCAGGGAGTTCTGTGAGAAGAATCCGCTGATTTCGATATTCCGCGAATGGCGGGGGCAAAATCTAAGCTTAAAGGAAGCGCGGGGCTTGCTGCCGAAGCAGGTAGAGCGGTGGCCCGTGGAATTCAGAAATACGCTGGAGCGGTGTCTGATCAAGCATGCGGGCGAATTGGACCCCCTCGACTCAGAACTGCGCGATGAGGAGCGGGAAGATATGGAGAAGTTTCTCGCGAATCACCAGCCGCCTCCGCACGAAACGGCATGGGAGGGCACACGCGGTAGGGCCCCGTTCTCGCATATTTTTTTATTTCAATTCTGGCGGTCGGCATCGGAACAGGTGGCCTAAACCGCGTCTGCGGCCCCAGAATCGCCGAGCGCGGGCCGGGGCTGACGTTTAGGCACGGGTACGCCTGAGAAGATCGATCCTGGGCGCGGCAAACGGTCTGTGGTGCGGGCGGGAAGCCGAAATGGACCGTCCGCCGGTGAGTCGGGTCAGAGGTGCCGTCCAACAGTAGGATTCTGTTGGAGAGGGCCGTGGGTCTGGCCCAAACCGACCCCTATAAGCCAGTCGGCGCCCCGTGGTATATTCGATGGAAGGTGGCCAGGGGGGAATTTCGTCGATTGAGCTTGCTTTTATTCTTGACGTCTCTCACCCCTCGGCAATAACGTGAATGTGCGTTTCGGTTGCAAAGTTGGCCTAGATTAGGGGGGCATGATCAGTGCGAAAAACCGCTGGTTTTACGCTGATTGAACTTCTTATCGTGGTCGCCATCATCGCGATCCTGGCCGCGATAGCCGTGCCCAATTTCCTCGAAGCGCAGACCAGGGCAAAAGTTTCCCGAACCCTTGCCGACCTGCGCACTTGTGTCATCGCGATCGACGCTTATCAAATCGACTGGAGTTTCGTGCCTTTTCTGGGCGACACGGGAAGCCCCGGAACGGGGGAATATCTTCGTTGGGAAGATTATTCTGGAGAGCAGCATGGCATTGGTCGGCTGTTGACCCATCCGGTAGCTTATCTCACATCGGTCCCTGTCGATTATTTCAATACCAACCAGTATAAAAAACAAACGCCTCATAATTATTCCCATCACGTTGCTTGGGCGAGTCTGTTTTATCGCGGGTCTTCTCCACTGCATAAGCGGAGATTCGTCTACGGCCAAGGTCCGCATTGGAGAAAATACATTCCCGATTCGCGTAAGACCTACCTGTATTCGTTGCAGACGGTGGGTCCGGATCTGCTGCCTTATATCCCCGGCGAGGAACCCTTTTACGATCCGAGCAATGGGACGGTCAGCCTGGGAGACATCTGGTATTTTGATACGGCAGGCCTCTTGCCCATGAATTTGCGATAGGGAGACAACTTGCCTTGGCGCCGGTGGCGGCCGGGTGCGCGGAGGCGGGTGCTACCACCGCGAAGGCCGGGGTTGTTGGTTCCGACAGGCGGGGGAGTTGCGGAAATGTCGTGAGCCATATGGGTAATATTGGCTCAAGGCGTTTTGGCGGTTAAAACCCCTGAATTGTGGGCTGGAGGGGCGCAGAATACCACATGATCGGTTCGGATTCATGACGCAATTCCGAAGGGAGGCTGAACGATGAGTGCGCCAAGGTAAGCTGATGCGATTCAGCTGGACAATCCAGCCTGGTCAAAGACTAACCACGCCAGAACCGAGTTCTGCGCATAGGGCGGCAACAAACTATGCGAAGCCAGAAGGAGGGCTGAGGATCGGCCATAACGTAAGTGAAGGTGTCGAGCCCCGAAATCATCATCGTTGCACTGGGCCAAGGGTTTCATGGCCTGGAAGCCAGTATCGCGGCAGACGTAAGTGGTGAGTCTGCGGCGGCGTGCCGGGGTCTGAGGCCATGGCAGGTCATCGAACGGATCGCGTCGGAACTTGGAAGAGCCACGCCGTTCCCGAAAAGAAGCTTCCAACAAGCTGAAGAGGCAAGGCGGAAGTATGGCGGCGTGGCAGTCGGACCAGCCCATAATAGGGGAGTAGCCGGAGCAATGTCCGGTGCGGGCGCGGCGCCCACCCGAAGGGGCTGGCGGTAAAACGTGGAGGGCTGAGGAAGCGTAGGCCAAACACAGAGATGGAAACCACCACACCGACAAAACTTGCCCTCATATCGCAACGGTCACGAGAGGACACCCGCTGCCGGTTTACGAGCCTGGCTCACCTGCTGGGGGCGGGATTCCTCAAGGAATGCTACTACGAGCTCGGCAGGGACCGGGCCAGTGGCATCGACAACGTGACATGGAAGAAGTATGGAGAACGCCTGGAGGAAAACCTCAAGGAGTTGGTCGCGCGGATGAAGGCGAAACGGTACAAGCCGCTGCCGGCAAAGCGCGTCTACATTCCCAAGGACGAGCACGCCAAACGTCCGCTCGGACTTCCGTCATTGGAGGATAAGATCGTACAGAAGGGGATTGCCCGCGTTCTTGAGGCGATCTACGAGGCGGATTCTATGGACTGTTCGTATGGGTTTCGGCCAGGCCGAGACTGTCATCAAGCGCTTAACGCGGTGGACAAAACGATCATGATGAAACCGGTCAAGCACGTCATCGACGCGGACATCAAAGGCTACTTTGACAATGTTTCGCACGAGTGGTTGCTAAAGTTTCTGGAGGTCCGCATCAGCGACCCCAGTTTTCTTCTGTTAATCAGAAAATTTCTGAAGGCGGGCTACGTTGATGGGCGGCAGTTCGTGGCGACCGACCGTGGGACACCGCAAGGCGGCAATCTCAGCCCCATTCTTTCCAACGTGTTTATACATTATGTGCTCGACCTGTGGTTTGAGAAGCGTATCAAACCGCAACTCCAAAGGCAATGCTGCCTGGTGCGCTATGCGGATGATTTTCTCTGCATGGTGCAAAACAAGGAAGACGCCGAGCGCATCAAGCAGGAACTACAGGAGCGATTCGCGAAGTTTGACCTGGAGCTGCATCCGGAGAAAACGGTCGTGATGAGCTACGGCAGGTACGAGAGCGACAACGCGAAGCGGCAAAACCGCCGGGCGAACACCTTCGACTTTCTTGGGTTCACGCACTTCTGTGGCCGGAGCCGCAGAGGCAAATTCATCGTTGGCCGCAAGACCAGCGCGAAGAAGTACCGCAAGAAATGCAAGGAGATGAACGCTTGGCTCAAGGCCATTCGCAATCGGGTGGCGACCAAGGATTGGTGGCCGATCCTCGTGGCGAAGTTGAGAGGCCATTACCAATATTATGGGGTCAGCGGCAACATGGCGTCACTGCGACGCTATTACGCCACGACCCTGCGGCTCGTCCGAAAATGGCTGAATCGGCGGAGCCAACGGGGCGCGCTCAGGTGGAAACGCTTCATGGAGGATCTGGAGCACTACCCGCTGCCGACGCCGCGTATCATGCACAACCTATACACGTTGCGGACGGTCGTGTGAGTTTTACCGAAGAGCCGGATGTGGGAAATCCACAAGTCCGGTTCTGTGAGGGGCATTGAAGTCGCCTTGCATGGTTGAATATTGTGACACTCTTCGTACCGAAAGGAAAGAGCAACAGGGAGCACAAAGCATACCTAAAGAAGGAGACCATATTATGTCTACTCGACAAGGGACAGGTCGTAAGGCTTTCACGCTCATTGAACTTTTGATCGTGGTCGCGATCATTGCCATTCTGGCGGCGATCGCCGTGCCCAACTTCTTGGAGGCGCAGATGCGGGCCAAGGTGGCGCGCACCAAGTCCGATCTGCGCACCTGCGCCACGGCCATGGAGGCCTATCGGGTTGATAACAACCTTCCACCGGTGACGGGTGAATATTCAGCTTCAGGCCAAGAGCGGGGTTTCTTGAAATGGCAGGATTCAGCCGGCCAGGTCCATGGTCCCGGGCGGCTGGTGACCTCGCCGGTGGCCTACTTGACGGACATCCCCTATGATGTCTTCAATACCTTGGCCTACGAGAGTCAGCGGCCCCACGGTCTCGGCCCGCCCCACAGCCCGCCGCAGATCGTCTCGGCGAGCCTTTACTACCTGGGTGGGGGACCTTTGTCGTTTGTCATCGGCTTCCCGCCGGGCCGGCAATGGGACATCGTCTATGGGGGCTACAATAAAAAATTCACGATCATGTTGCAATCGGTTGGACCGGATCTGACGCCTTGGCTGGGTCCCAACGCCCGAGACGACCCTTTTTACGACCCGACCAACGGGACTCTGAGCACGGGAGATCTCTGGTATGTCGATACCATTGGGATGCTGCCCCAGTGAACCGCCAGCGGCTGATTCCCTGTCGTTCGCATGCTCATCTTCTTTCTCGTCATATTTGAATCCGAATGAACGTTGGATAATCCTTGATCAGCAGACCTTTGACCAATGTCCCCTTACCGCTCGGGGTCATGTCCAGTTCCTGTTCGGTGCCGTTGAAAATGTCGATCACCCATGCCTTCTCCGCCACCAACCCGGGGAGGGTCAGATCGTTCTCGATCTCTGCGATGCCGTCCACGATCTTGTCCACATACCATCCGCCGACCATAAGCCGGTTCGCCTCCTCGTTCTCGAACGCGAAGCTCATGATCTTGTCCGGGTTGCCGAACGCGTAATCGAAATCGCCCGGATAGAAACCGTCCATGATTGTCGAGTAGGTCCGCCAAACGTAGTATCCGGCGCCGCCGTTCAAGACGGCTTGCGTTTGAGAAGGCCAGGTGATTCGCGTCAGCGGTTGATCATGGTGAAAGCCGGTGAAATGCGGGTGGCAGATGCCCGCCTGGATGCCCATCCCATTGTTGGTCAGGATCTTTTTGATTTGTATCTTGGCGTACTGCATCTCGCTTTGGTGGCCGCCCTCGGGGCCGGGGGGATAGAGCGAGCCGCGCGAAGGGCCGACTTCACCGGCCGAGTAGAAGCCGTTGAAGCCCAACTCGCCCAGCCGCTTCTTGATCTCCTTGACCTGCTCGACGTATTCCGGATCGTGTCCCTCCGAGTGCCAGCCGACCGCATCGATTTTAGCTCCCCAGCCCGGCTTGACCGGGTTCTCACGCCCGTAAACGTAATGTAAACTCGCCGGTGACTCACCTTGGCCACCGTCAAACTCCTCGTGCAGGATTGTGTTGCCCTCAGCGTCCGCGATCTTGAATGCGTCAAACGATTCGCCGCCGCCGTGTTGGATCGGACGGGTCGAGTGGTAGAAAATACCGAACGGACCGGTGAAGATCTCTCCCTCGAACGTATGTTCGGCGGAATAAACATGCTCGCCGTCCGAGACGGTCAGGATAACCTTCGATCCCTCGATCTTCATTTCCAGTTCAACTTCCCCACCCAGGTCCGGGGTCGTCGTGTTGGCGATCCACTGATCGAACTTATTACCCAGATGATCGCTGCGCGGATCGGAAAAGTAAATGGTGTCGGTCGAACGACGGCACAGTGCCGTCAAGTAGTCTTCGGTATCCTTGTAGCGCAGAATGAAACCGAATTGCCCTTCGTTGATGTGGCCGAGGTTTTTCGATTTCAGGGTCAGCGTGGGGTCGTCGATTTTCTCGTGGTCCGCCATCAGGATCGTGTTGTGCAGCAGCGGCAGGCGGCCATTCCTCACACCCGTTTCCCACGACTCGCCCAGGCAGGAAAGCAGATCGTCGAATAGTTTGCCGCCCGCCGTCTGCCCCAGCATGATTTTCGCGTCGGGGTCGGCCTTCTTCACCACCTCGTACATCTCCTCGAAGGCCTCCATGTAGCGCTCGGGCGGGAAGCAGACGTTCCATTCGTTGCCGAATTCGTAATATTGGACGCGTCCCTTGAAATGGCGCGCCATGGCATCGCAATAACGGATGAATCCCCGCCACATCTCCTCGTTTTGAAATGCGATGCCGGGTTGATCCTCGTAATTGTTATTGACTTCGCGCATGCGCGTTTCGCGCCAGTCGAGCTTGCGCGGCTCGTCCTTGTAGCGGTGATTGCCCATCGTCAAATCCAGGTTCATGATGACATTGACGCCGTTGCGGTTGCATTCGTTGATCGATTCGTCCGCCATCGGATCGACCACCAGCTTGCCCTTCTCGAGTTCGACGTAATTCCAGGTGAAGCTGCCGTTGTGCGGACCCACGCGGACCCACTTCGCCCCCAGGTCGTAAAGCAGCGGCCCCCACAACGATTTTTGCGTGAACCAGTCATTGTCATGCGACGAGCCGGTGTGCGACGAAGCAATGACACCGGCCCCGCGGGCGAGCGACGCCAGGTTCGTCCCTTCGGCGTCACGCACTTCAATCTCGCCCAGGGAAAAAACATGTCCCGCGAATGAAACGGTTTCGAGAAAGTTGTTGGCCCGGATCCAGATTTGTTTGGCCGCCCGCGGCTCGAACGAGATTTCGTTCACCCCTTCGGAATCGCCCGTGTAATTTCCGGTTTGGTAAACCGTTTCCCAGTGCCAGGCGTCGCGGCTCAGCAGAATCTCCAACTCCTTCGGCAGCGACCGGCCGTAGTTCTTGTTTTGGGCATAATTGACGCGCATGGCGGGATGGTTGGGGCTGCAAACGAGCGCGACCGACGACACCTCCCTTTCCATGGGCAGATCGATCCGAATCCATTCGGGCCGTCCGTCCGGCACGTGACACCCCCAACTGCACCACGCCGTGTTGGGGTCCTCGTCAATCAGGTGGATGGGCAGAAACGGCTGGCTGTCCGTCCAAGGGCTCTTCACCGTCATTTCGTGGGTGAATCCGACCAGGTTGTGTTCAATTTCCCACGACTTCTTCGGTCTGATCTTGATCGCCGGATGCGTGTTGTCCTTTTGCATCCGGGCTTTGGGGAGCAGGTCTGGACTGATCCCGTAGATGTAACAGAGATTGTTGAACGAATACACCGGCTCGCCGTCCACAACAGCCTCGACGGTGGCGTACTCTTCAATACTCGGCTTCTCCGACCCGGGGCTTTTCGCCGTTGACGGAGGGGACAAAAGGGTCCCCGCCAAGAAAGGCATAAGGAAGACGCTCTTCAGGCGCCATCCACGTTTGCTCACGGACATGGTCAACCTACTCCTTCATTAGAATTCGTCGCGATGAACCAGGCCGTGCGTTCTCAAGAAGGTCTTGCCGAAAGAGGGATTGGCATCATCGGTAGCTGAAGATTTTCCATATGGCTAACCAAAGCGACAAGCTCGCACAGTCATGCGCGACCCACCCTCATTGGAAGGGGGGCCAGTGCGCGCACTGGCCCACTTGATCAACCATCTCAAGCCCGGTCGATATTAATAGAGCATCCAGTGCTCGACATCATTGGGCACATCGGCGCCAATATACTCGATCTTGATATTGTCAAACGCGGCGATTTCGCCGTCTCCACGCGGGCTAAACATCATGCCAAAGTGAAAGTCCGTGGAAGGATCGCCAGTATCGACATTCCGCAGTTCCACCCAGTCATTGCCGTCGTGATACTCATACATGCATCCCGTGGGGTCGTTGAGCGTTACCCGAACCGGAATCCACTTGTCAGTCGTCCCTCCGACATCGATGCCGGGTGCCCAGGTTGCACCGTAAATGCCTCCATCGCGCCATCCCTCCCACTCAAGGACATACAGATTGTCGCCGGAAGGATGGAGATTGTACTTCATCTCATTCCAATCATATGCTCCGCCCGTATCGGCGACCCAGCCGACATACTGAATGCTATGCTTGGTTGCATACATATCGAGCGTTACACTAAGAGGGAATCCATCGCCGTCGCTTCTCGGCCACGACTCCAGAGAATAGAACCCCCAATCCTCGTAGAAGTCGTTATTCTCAGTTTGAGCGTAAACCAACGCATGGTCCACGCCGCGCTCGCCAATGTTTTCATTGGACACTCCGACAGTGTTTTCGGGCGTGTCATAAAAACCCCAGGTTGAAGTATTAATGCTTCCTGACGAAAAATCCTCTTGAATAAGTTGTGCCCGAATCAGCAACGGGCAGAGGAAAAACGCAATCATCAAAATCGGCGCGGATCTCATTGGCATAATCTCCTGTCGATGAGGATTGAAGTCAGCACTATTGCTGTCGGCCATAAGCGAAGAATGTTTCCCGACGGCCCTTACATTCGTTGATGACGGGACGCGCTTTACGGAAATCAGCATTTCCGCGCACTCCCTTGAATGTCACGGCGGGTCAACCCGGCCAGATTTAATATCGAGCAGGTCAGCCCCCGGTCCTCATCTCAAATGTTGAACCAGGCGAGATTTCCTCTTTTCATATTTCGATAAATACCGAACAAGGTCGGTGGGCAGGATGGCCGAAATACAACCCACCCTGCCCACCCATTTACGCTCCCGTCGCAGGATTACTCCACGACAAATTCGCTTAATGCGACGGGTACTGTATCACCATATTGTATGACGATATTGTCGATACCGACCTGATTCCCAGCGCCATTAGGCCGGAGCGCCAAGTTGAAGCGGTAGTTGGCGGAGGGGTCGCCGGTTGCGGTTTCATCGCGCAACACCACCCAATCGCTGCCGTCCCAATACTCGAACTTGCACCCGACGGGATCATTGAGCGTCATCCGGACCGTTATCCATGTAGTTGGTGAGTAGTAGTTGGGGATAGAGATGCCGGGCGCCCAAGTGCCGCCATAGCTGCCACCGTCTCTCCAGTTCTCCCAAACCAGGCAAAACAGATTGTCGCCGGAAGGATGCAGATTGTACTTGGCATCCCGATGGTCAAAAACTCCGCCGTCGTCGGAAACCCAGGTTACATTCACAGTGCTGTGTTGCTCCATATAGAGATCAACACTCACGCGAAGCGGTCCAGCGCTGCTGGTCCGCGGATATGAATTCAGCGAATAAAAGCCCACCAGGTCGTTATTATCTTCGTTGGAGCTCATGTCGAAAATCAACGCATTATCGCTGCCAAAATCGGGAACCCCGATCGAGAGGGGGTGTTCCGGCACTTGATAAAACCCCCACTTCGAGTTGAACGTGCCCGATGCTTCCGAGGCGTCGATCGAGCTTGACGAGCCCGATGAGAAATCTTCCACGATGTATACGACTTGCGCATTGAGCGATACCGAGCATAAAGCGAGAAGTGATGCGAAAACCGTTAAAAGTCTCATTGCCGTCGTCTCCTTTGCATTTTTTCTTTTACGTCTGATCCAATATACCGTGTTGCGGTTGCTTATATTGGATTTGGATGCGTTCAATCACCGAACCCAACCACCTCCTTTCTGACGATGTCTCCCCCACCAACGGGAAATATCGTTGAGGTAGACGAAACCTTTGCGGGCGACGAAAAGGCGGGCAAGCGGGGTCGAGGCGCCGCAGGCAAGGCCCTCGTCATGATTGCCGCCCAAATCGATGCGATCCGCATCGGCCGCATTCGCCCGCGGCGCGTCGCGGATGCCTCGGGGAAGAGTTTGGAACAGGCCATTAAAGCGGCCGCGGCGCCCGGCAGTGTCGTTCACACCGATGGATGGAGGGGAACCAACGGGCTCGGTCGACTCGGATATGTCCATGAGGTCATCGGCCATGAGGCGGGGTCGGTGGCTGAGAACTTCTTGCCCCATTGTCATCGGGTGGCCTCGTTGACGAAGCGTTGACTGATGGGAACGCATCAGGGAGCGGTCAGTCATAAGCATTTAGAATATTACCTCGACGAATATACCTTACTCGATCCTACCTTATCGATTTAACCGCCGAAGATCAAGGCACCGAGGAAAGTTTTCCTATCGGCTGCTACAGAACACCATGGCCGTGGAGCCGGTGACCTTCGAGCGATTGGTTAAGCACGTGAGGGGACGGAAGCCGCGAAAACACAATATATAGTATCGACCTGATCAAAGCGAATACCCCCAATTCTGGAATTGTCCGCCATCAGGCATCCAGTCCCGCCCCACAGGCTTGAGATGGCTTCGCCCTAAAATGTACATTTATTTGTGCATCGGCCCTTGGGCATTAGCGCGAGTTTCCACGCAACTCCCAATAAGGCCCCTCATTGACCAAAGGCAACACTCCTCCCTGCATGTCATGCCTCGTTACGGTCACGCTGGTCTACTTCCTCAAACAAGTATCGCACTCGAGGATAGCTTCTGTCAAGTGTTTTTAGTGG
>Ga0310121_10003893_pt1 | contig 13439 bp, 20 predicted proteins | sample CB27_Tmax_986_MG_FD_203504 | JGI IMG/M metagenome (GOLD analysis project Ga0310121, IMG submission 203504) | Marine microbial communities from Western Arctic Ocean, Canada - CB27_Tmax_986 | ecosystem: Environmental > Aquatic > Marine > Oceanic | place: Canada: Western Arctic Ocean | collected... | reverse complement strand
TCAGGACGACGGCCTACCAGCTGCCCGAGCCGAGCCTCTAGGGGATTCCAGAATTGCCAAAAACCAGCGTAGTCACTCGGCACATGTGACCGTCGGATGAATATCTCAAGCCACCGCAGCGACTTCATACGAGCCGACAATCGATCCCAGCGATGGTGGGGCGATTCCCGGAAGAGTTGGCGACGGTCGCCGCGATTCGTATAATCCATGTGTTCTCGTTTTCGGCCCCGATCGCCTGCCAGCGCGGGGCTTTTTTCGTGGTTATCGGCGTTGCAGAATATTGATGCCGCGATTGCCAAATCTCACGAGATCTCTGACGGTGCGTTGTCGCTTTGGCTTCGCAGCCGGCTTGGGCTTACCCGCCAGCTTGAGCGCAAGATCAACCGCGCCCGGGTCGTACCCTTGTGACAACAAATAGTCTCTAGTCGTCTCGCTGGTTATGAAGGGACGAATGTCATAAGCGCCTTTGGCGGAATTCTCCACCAACGTTGGATCGTATCGGAGGTACTTGAGGAAACGGCTTGTGTAGCCCTTGGCTCGTAGCCGGTGAATTTCGGTGGTGGATCTTTTATTCATTGGATTTTGTCCTTATGTAAGCCAGTAGAAATTTTGCGCGAGCCTGGTCCATATCGGCCGGCCCACTGGACTCGTCAACCTCAGTAGACAGCCGCCCTTCTAGCTCAGCGGTACGTGACTGGACGACAGCTTCGTCAGGCTTCTTACCGGCAGCTGTTACGCCGAGCATGAATGCCAGGACGGGAATCGGGGTTTCGTGCATATCCATGAGCTACACGATATCGAGACCGCTTTAGGACATGTCGGACACGTAGAAATGACGTAGAAATGCCGGCCGCGTCACAAAACCATTTTGTGATTTTGTGACGTGGTCGGAGGGTGTGCGAAGAAATGACGAAGAAATGATTTTACCAAACGCCTATATGCAAGCGTTTGGCTATATGTGGTGGAGAATTCTCCGCGTTTATCGCGGAGAATAGATACGATCCTTTATCGCCCCGAATCGATAAATGTACTCTTCATTTACGTCGCAAGCGTTGTCATCCCTGTAGTCGGTTTCGCTAAGCCTACCAACCTTTGCTTTAGTTCGCCTGAAAGTAATTCGCCTACGTAACCCGTCTGTTTCACGTTTGTTAAACTTGAGGCCATCGGCTATTGCCCCTAGAGTAACCCATTCATCGTCGCCCCAATTGGCGATCGGAGTCGGATCTTTTTTTTCGGGAACCAGTCCATCGCCTCGGGTGAATTGCCAGGTCTCGCTGGTGCTTAATCGATACCGCTTCTCAAAGGCATCAAGCTCTCGGTCGATCTCCTCAAATTCTACAATCAACGAGTCATCGCATTCATCAGCGTCAGGCGATCCCGTTTTTCCAGTGCCAGTGACCCAGACGCCCGGCTCACTGCGAAGCCCGTCTTCGTCTGGCTCGTACCCATACACGGCTTCGATTTCAAAAGTCAAAACACGGTAACTAACGTTTACGTCATGCGCTGCAAGAATATCTTGTGCCAAAACGGCGCGGCGTCGCAATTCTGCAAAACGGCGATCCTTCCTGTCACGGAAATCATCCGCTTCCGTGTATTTGAGCCTGGAAGATCCAGGTAAATCAGGGAGGCATCTAGAGAATTCAATTGCTTCCTGCAATGCGTGTCGCAGTACGCGGACAGCAGCAATAATGTTTCGGTCCATCGAGAATCTGCCTTTCTGTGTGATCCCGCCAGCCGCCGGACCGAAAGGTAGAAAGATCCGGTGCTTGGCGAGATCGGCGCCAGGGAGCTACCCCGACGCGTTGTGTCTGCTGGTCACATTTTACCAAACGCTAAGCCGCTTTGGCCAGATCGCCAGCGGTGAATCTCAACGTCCAGACTTGTTGCGGTAGGGTGCTGGATCGCCAGATGTGGAATTAGCCTGGGCGGGAACTTATCGGTAGAATGGTCCGGTCCAAGACCACCCTCAATTGAGTTCTTGGGGACCAGCGCCTCGGACGATGTTGCGTTTGTCCGGAAGGACGGCACATCGACGGGTCCGATACCAGTACCAAACGCCAGAGCGGTGTTGCAAGCTGATGCAGGAACACGCGGTGCGATCTTGTCGATTGATTCAAGTTCATAATGGCAGCCAATCTTTGTGGTGTGTATCCATCCCGTTCTGACGATTTAGTCGGGCTCGAATCTCCGCGACGGATCTTGTCGAAAGTACTCACGGAAAAGCGAGAAAAGCTGGCCATGCCGGTACCGGAACTCGCGTGGGCATTCGAAGAACAGTTCGGTCGCGACCGCGAAGAATTCAGCCAAGTTGGTCGTGCCATAGCAATCAATGATCGGTCTCCCGCGATGTCTGCAGCCATGGCAGAGCCTTTCATATTCGGCTTTCAGCGTCGTGATCCAGCGAGTGGCCTGGTCCGGAGACTCCATTCTCGGCACACCATCCGCATCGCGGCCATTCATCATGTCTAGTTGATGTGCGAATTCGTGCAGCACCAGGTTGTGGCCGCGACGTTGTCCTCGACCGCTGGACAACACATCCGCCCAAGAAAGGATAACGGGCCCGCGATACCACGCCTCGCCCTCGCGTGCGGACTTGCCTTCGACGACGACACCCGCTCCCGTCATGGTTTTTCCCGGTGCCACGTAGACATCTGGGTAGACCAAGATCGTGAGCACGTTATCGAAGTATTGTTGCTGGAATCCAAGAACGAGGATCGAGAGCTGCGCCGCAACGGTGACCTTGATTTCCTCCGTGATGGTTAGGCCGCCGCAGCCTTCCCACTTTTTTTCTCCCACGAAAATACGCAGTTCGTCACGAACTTTTGATTGCTCTTCGCTGTTTAATCTCGCAAAATAGTGAACATTCGAATCAAGATACTCTTGATATTGATGCGGAAACGCTTGCGCAACAAGTTTTCGTCGTCGACGATTTTTCAGGTATCGGAAGATCAATCGAGGTTTGTGTCGGGTGTAGAACTCATGGCGATCCGTGTAGACTCGGCAGACCGCTCCGAACTGACCATAATACAGTTTCCAATCCTACCGTCTACCGTCCAAGGACTATCACATGACACGTCCCGCCCTGGTGCTATCCGCTTTTCTTGCTTTTACGACTTCCTTGGTTGTCGCCCAGCAGCGATGGGTGCATCCAGGGTGCCTACCCTTGAAGTGCACCAAGAACGGCCCGTTCGTGCAGCTGGAAGATGGATCCTTGATCGCGGTGGCAAAGAATGTGCTGGTCCAGAGCCACGATGGCGGCCTGACGTGGATCGAAAAGGGCGGGCCCATCGATTCCGGAATTGACTTTGATTACGTCGGTCACGTGGCCCAACTCCTACGAACCGATGCCGGCACGCTGATTATCCTCTACCTTGATTTTGACCATTTTAATTTCAGCTGGGATGACGAGCGAGGCAAACCGAATCCAGACTGCCGCCTCGAATTGTGGTCCATTCGCAGCCGTGATGGCGGGGAAACGTGGGAAGACCAGCAGCAGTTACTCGACGGTTACAATGCCGACTTCATGGGCTTGATCCAGACCAGCGGAGGCGCTGTCGTGGCCACGGTCGAGCATCTGGCACCGGATGTGGCACGGTGGATGACCTGCTCGTTCTATTCGGAAGACGACGGCCAGTCTTGGAAGCGGAGTAACTGGATCGACCTCGGAGGGCGAGGCCATCATGACGGCGCGATCGAACCCAGCGTGACCGAACTAAGCGATGGTCGATTGTTGATGCACATTCGGACGAACCTCGACCTAGTCTGGAAGGCCTACTCGAATGACAGTGGTCGCTATTGGCGCGAGATCCTCCCAAGTAGCTTGGACGCCAGCAGTGCCCCCGGTTGGCTGCGGCGGTTGGAAAGCGGACGGCTGGTCTACGTCTGGAACCGCCTCAAACCCGAGGGCCAGTCGGAGGTGCCGAGAGATCGATCGGGAGGACCCCGTTCCGAAGGCGGACCGTCGCTGCATCGTGAGGAACTGTCGATTGCGTTTTCCCAAGATGATGGGCAGTCGTGGACGACGCCGGTCGTGATCGCCCGAGAGCCGGACGGTCAGCTGGCGTACCCTTATGTGCACGAACGGAAACCAGGTCAGTTGTGGGTGTTCACGCGTTATACGTGGTACCAAGACGGGAAGCCGGCACCACCGCTCGCTGTCGAACTACGTGAAGATGATTTCGTCAAGGATTGACATTGAGAAATCTGGGCTAGGCGGCGCGCGATTTGGCAATGCTCGTCTCCCCTAACGGTCCATCGTGGAGACGATTCCGAACCTAGTGTAAGACTTCTCGAGTTCATCGCGAAGCGTCCAGAGGAGGAAAGACCCAGAGGAGGAAAGACCCAGACGAGGAAAGACCCAGAGGAGAAGGAGGCGATTCATTGGGGAACGTAAAGTCGTCCGGTGTTGGACGCTGGATCGTGTATCCCCAGAGTTTTGAAGAAATTATGCGCGAACAACACATGACCCGATCCATTGGGATGAATGGTGCCGTCGTTAAGTAAATAGTTGAGATCGGATTTATTATTGGTGACATGCTCTTGCCAAATCTTTTCTTGATCGCACAAAGCCACCTCGCGATCTAGCGCGACCTCACGGACGATCTGGGCGTAGGCCGGCAGGTCGCTCCTCCCAGTCGCGGCCGGGGTGATCGGATTGGGCGTGTGTAGGAGAATCAACGCATTCGACTCGTCCCTGAGTCGATCCACGAGCTCTATGTAGGCGGCTCGAAACGCTTCTCGACCTTCAGGTCCGGCTGTAGCGTCATTCATCCCCATCATGATGGACACAACCGTGGGTTTGAACCGCAGAACCCGATGATCGAGGTCCGTTGCCAATCCGGGCACTCTGTTTCCGGAAATACCGGTGTTGATCACAATGTCGCGCATTCGGCGCATCTCCCAACGGACTCGTTCGGCAAAGTGCTCTGGGTACGAACGGTAGCCGTGAGTATGAAACGCCCCATGCGTGATCGAGTCGCCTGTTAGGAGCCAAATGATGGGCTCGGGTTTTTCAAACAAGGACTTGATCTTATCCAACTCCGCGGTGCCTGGCTCTTGCGCGAACATATTTGGCGAGGAATAAAGCAGCATCGATGATAGGGATATTAGGATGAACTGACGAAACGGTCTCGGTTTGGGTTGCAGTTTCATGGTTATGCCTTTTTTGTTGGGCCGAAAACCGTGGTGGCGATAGGCGTTTTGGAACGTGCCTTCGCCGATCTTCACGCGCTGGGCGTGAGTTTAAGGTCGCCGAAACCGGCGGTCAAACGCTAGTGCTCATGTCCAGAATGACGTGTGTCCATGAGTTGCTGTTGATCGTCGCAACTGCATGACGCGTCGGATGTCCAGTCGACTACGATTCAACGAGCGAATAGAGCGTGCCTTGATCGTGTTTGAGTTTTCCTTGTTTCACCAGCTCTTGCCAGACGGCCTTGGAAAACTGATTTGGAGGCGTGATGGCAACGATGCCTGACTGCTGGCCGGAGGATGTGGGGCCGTAGCCCATCCGGGATTCGTCATCCAAGCGAGTTAGCTTGAGGCGTTTGCGGAACGCCTTCATCGCCAATCGGAGTTCCTCTTTTGAGGGAGGTTCGGGCATGGAATTGGTTTCCAACTCGGCCATGATCAGTTCCTTTCGTATTTCGACTGGGCAATGACTGACGAGGGGATTTCGATCGCGTCGCCATGACGACCAGCGACTGCTCGGCCGCTGACGCTAATTCTTGTAGATCTTGTGCTGGGGACGGCCGGAAAGAATCTGCTCCTTCCCCCAACTCGTGACGTCCTTAAAGGCTTGGCTCTGAATGAAGTCGTGGAAAGCTTGCTCTTCTGACCACTCGCTGGTGATTAAGTACGAGGCATCGTCGCTTACGTCTTTCCACAACGTCGAATTGCCATGGCCTTCAGCCGCGCGTAGCGCGGTGATCACGGCAGCAAACTTCTCTTCAAATTCTGCCTGCTTGCCTTCGATGACGTGGTAATTCATTCCGACTGTAATCATTGCGTATGGACTCCTAAACGGCTTGTTGCCGCCAACTAAGGTGGCGTTGATGGTTTTCTCGAAGAGGTTCTTGTCGCCCGAAATCGGCAACGTTGGTGACCACAAGCGGCACCAGCTACCTCGGACTGGGTTCACGCAATATCGATTAAGATCGACGTGACTGCAAGTGTCCGCGGAAATCGTCCTGTTTTTTGGGACCCACCCAGGTCACGCCGACTAACATTTGGGTGGAATTAAACAAAGGTACCAAAACCGTCACGGAGATTGCGGCCAAGTACCTTGCCAAAGGAGATTTACCGAGAAAACCGTACTCCCAATTCTGAAGCCCTTCGTACCTGGACAGCTTCGCTCCCACTGGGCCAGATTGGCGGGTTTGTCTCCCGAGGCGTAATCCATTTGCACGGTAGCGACGCGAAGCGTTTCCATGAGTCGAAGTCCAAACACTATTGGTTTTAGTTTTTCTCTTCGGAACCTTGGGTTCCCTATCCGCCCAAGCCGACCGTGTCGGTCGTACCCGTGAAGCCGGGTCCGCCCGCCGCGACGTAACCGCGACTGGCCCCCGAGGCGTTCCGACTGACCCAGAAGGCGTAGAGTTCCCCGTTTTGAAGATAAAACCGGAATCGGACCGGTTTTCCGGACAGGGCGGACAGGTCGTCTGCTCCCTTCCAGCGGACCGGCTGGATGGTGCCGTCCGTGCGGATGTGTTGGCTTGCGCTGTCCGAGCTGATCGCAAGGCAATTGTTCCGGGTGAAGGGCGCGATGGGCTTGCCGTCGGCATCGATCGCTTCGGCCCGCAATGCGCCGTCGGGGACGTTCGCGTTGACGAACAAATGTTTTCCGCTAAACCGGACTGGCGCGTGGTCAGCGTGCCCACGGTTTGTCCGGCGTCCATCGAGGCGAAGCCGTCGCGCCGCAAGACGGCGAGGCCGGTGGTGCAGACCCCTGAAGTCGTCGAGCCTTGTTCGCCGGCGCGTCCACTGACATAGAAATAAAAGCGCGTTCCCGCCACGGTTCCATCCCGGCGAGCCATACGATAACGCGGGCGCTGGGACCGATTGAGACCGCCGTGGCCGTCGTCTTAGTCTTTGGTACTAAATGCAAACAGTTGACTGCCCTGGGGTACCGTAACCTCTAATTGGCAGGCATTCCCCTGCAGCAACTCGCGTAAGTTTTTGTCTCCAAAATGAACACGGTGGGACAACGAATCGCCAGTGACCGTGGCGCTGGCCAGCCGCTGTTGCTTCAGATTGAACAAAGCGACGTCGACCGAACCGCTGCTGTTAACCAGTAATTGGCTTCCCTCGAGTTGCAGCGGCCTGGTAGTCAGAGTCCCACTATCGACAGAAACGAATCCGTCAGGGCGCAGTCGCGCTCTAAAGATCCCCCCTCCCGTCACCCTGATACCTCGCGGTTGATTTTTTCCCCAAGATGTCGAGCCATAGTAAAGAATGAGCTCGTCGCCGATCCTCAATGGCGGACTACTGAACTCCGTCATATAGCCTCCGTCGTTGCGACCCTCGTTAGCGCCTTCCTGGCCGTTGGGTAGAAACACCTCGGGTTGTCCCAGATTGTTATTAAATGGAACTTTTTCCCAGTCCAGCCCATTGCGGCTGGTAACTAACTTGAAATAGGCGCACCCTGCAGCCGACCAAGGATGATCGCCGCCGCCATGCCAAATCTTGAGTCCCCCTAGCCAGTGGGAACCGTATCGCCAAGCTGTCGAACTGTAGTACTCGTCATGCGGAGCATTGCCATTGCTACCATCGGCCGGCGGTACAAGATCGACGCGCGTGAGTCGCTTGACGCTAGCCCTTTCAGAAAGTGATGGGACGAACATAAAGGCCCGCGCACGTTGCCGGTTTTCCGGACCGATTGCTTCATGATTGGCAAACCTGACGAGCGCCAGAAACCGATTATTCTCTGGATCGGGAGAAAATACCGTCACGTCACCGGCACCGAATAGCGAGTAGCCGTCTTGCTTGATCGCAAAATCCTCCGTCGAGAAAACCTGGCCGCCCCTCTCCCAGGCCACCCCGTCGGCGGACTGCATATAGTAGATTCCTTCGCGGTCATCGCCCCAGTTGGCAAATCACTGCCAACCCTTATAGGGGTAGACGGGGTCATTGCCGTCGAAGTAGCAGGAGAACAGATCGATATTGGTGGCATGGGTTTTCGAATTCTGGTCGTAAAAGAACGCACGATCGCGAGGGTAAATCCATTGGCCTTGGCCGTCGGAGTGTTTTTCCCAATTCAGACCATCGGCGGACGTGTAACGGTACAGACGCACACGATCCCAGCCCTGCCGTACGGCTGAGAAACCCAAGGCAAACATGACGTACCGTTGCAACTTGGGGTCGTACACGATGGAGCCATTCGCTTCGAGCGTTGCCGAGTCTGAAGAGAATTCGTCGGTCAAGGCAATCACGGGTTCGTCGCCATCCTGGTCCTTCTTGGGGCTGTGCAAGGTGCGCTGAAGATCTTGCTGGCCGTGGATCAGAAAATCGTCGACAAACAGCTGGGGCGAATTGGTGAGGACCACGATGGGCGTGCCGTACGCCTCATCTGCTTGAGCACAGGTGGCCGGAAAGGAGTTCCAGGCTGCTGCCATGATAACCATGGCGCAAAGGTTGCCAATGAAGGTTGAATCACGTCGACAATCTTCTTGCAAATCTTGACCAAACCACGTCTTTTCGAAACGCATTTCCACACGCACCTTTCCTTTCGAGTTACTCAAAATCAATACGGTAGAGTTTTGACTTCCGCATGCGCACGCGAAGCACGATCGGATCGCCGACGGAGATCGGCAGGGCGCTGCTATTTTCCCAACGAACCGGCGCGGAATTCACGTTGAATGATTGGTCCGAGGCGTTGGGCGGGCTCCGCGACAAGACGTACTCCCCGCGGACAATCGATGCGGCTGAAGTCTGCTTCTCCCAATCCGAGGTCGGCTGATTGCTGGGCGTATACCGACTGCCCAGCCTTGTCTGTCCAATCGATTTGACCAGGACGAATGAAATCCCAGCTGGTGAAAACTAGTTGATTGCCGGCAAGTTGGAAAGGTTCACCGTAAGGCTTGTCGTGCTCGATGACCAACGCAACAGACGCTCGACAGGTGGCAAACAGAAGCAAAACAAATCGGGCGGTCGGCATCATCGTACATCACCGTAAGACGGAGAAAACGTATTCAAATTTCCGCCTCCGGGGAGATGCAAATGACTACAGGATGGCCGCTGATGTGCACCGGGCAAACCGCCTATATTGATTTTTAACGATAATCGACCAGTGACGCCGTTGCCCATGATACCCGATATTTTCTCCGGTAAACAAGGCGCCAATTGCCGACCTGTCGCGGCGGGCTACGAATTCGATCCGAACGGGCTGGCACGATTTCCTCTTCGGCAGCCAGTTTTAGGATAGGCACCTAGTCTCTGTTTCCTATATTTAGGCCCAGTGGGAGCGAAGCTGTCACCAGGTGCCATCGGAGGATAAAGAAAACGGGCCGTCGGCCCATAATCCTTGTACCGTTGCTCAATTCAACTTCCTTTAGTGAAGGGTCCTGCAACTTCGCGTAGTCATCTAGCATGATTACCTCGACGCTGTAGGAGTCTACGGGCAATGTTTGATACTGTGATTCGTAATGAACGAATCGAACAAAGACCCATGTGGCAAGCAATTGCGCTGCCATCATTAAAAATATACTGAACGGCAAGGACGGCAAATATTTATCAACGATCGATTTCATGGCTTGCTCCGAACATCTCCTGCTTGATGCAACGGGGCTAAATCAATTCTCCAATCATTAAAGCCATGAAACGAAACCCCAGAAAACCGACGCGCCGAAAGTTCCTAAAAACGGCTGCGGCCACGGCAACCGCCTCGACCCTTCCCCGATGGTTCACGGAAGAAGCTGAAGCGGCTGAACCCAAGGACGTCCCGCGAGCCGCCAACGAAAGGCCCGCGCTGGCGCTGGTCGGGTGCGGCGGTCGCGGTCGCGGTGTCGCCGGGCAGGCTGCGGCGCTCGGCGACATCGTCGCCGTCTGCGACGTCGACGACGCCCATCTCGCCCTGGCAAAGGAACTCTGGCCCAAGGCCGCAGGCTACCAGGATTTCCGGAATGTGATGCAGCGCGGCGACGTTGACGCCGTCATCTGCGGCACGGTCGATCATTGGCACACCCTCGTCTCCATCGCCGCGATGCGCGCGGGCAAAGACGTCTACCGCGAAAAGCCGCTCACCTTGACTGTCGACGAGGGAATTACACGTACGCCAACGGTGTGACTCAGAGTTGCCGCAGCACTCCCGCCAACGCTTGGAATGGCGAGGTCCTCGACCCGCGGGGCCCCCATCACGGCGTCAAATTCTTCGGCGGCGACGGCACGATTTTCGTAACGCGAGGGCGGATCGAGGCCAGCGACCCGGACCTGCTTACGCAACCACTGCCGGCCGGCGCGGAGCGCCTTCCCGTCAGCGACAATCACATGGGTAACTTTCTCGATTGCCTTCGCTCGCGCAAAGCGCCGGTCTGCGACGTCGAGATTGGACATCGTTCCGCATCGGTTTGCCACTTGGGCACGATTGCCATACGCATGGGCCGGAGACTGAAATGGGATCCGCAGAGCGAAGAATTCGCCGAAGATCGGGACGCCAATGCGTGGCTCGCGCGCGAAATGCGTCACCCCTGGAATTATGACGCGGTCTGATCCGAGAAGTTTTATGAAACTCGTTGCGAGCCGTGGCGCTCTACGTGAATTCCTTTCGTCCACCCGCCGCGGTTTCATTGATCTGAACTCGGCTCATCGACCGGGTAGCTGTTCCCGTCGATCCGGACGATATCGCCGCTTACCAGCTTCCGTCGTCTTCTCGTTTCCAGTTCTCCGTTGACCTGCACTTCGCCACTTTGGATCATCAGTTTTGCCTGCCCGCCAGTGCCAGCAATTCCCATGAATTTAAGAAACTGATCGAGCCGCACCGATTCATGTTCGTCTGACACAAGTGGATCGCTCCGTGGGACTCTTTTCGTTGGTTCTGTCCAAGCGTCGCCGTCGAGCATCACGCCTTCGTAGTTGAACGCTTACAGGATCAGCCAGACTCTGGGCTCCGTCGCCGATAGAAATCCGAGAATGGCCGAGTTAAGAAGGGCTAGAGCTAGGACGGGTAGCCGGTTCAGGGTGAACTCCAGTTGTGAGCCGATAAGAATCGGATCCGGGGCATGTCTGATAATTGGACTGACGACTGGAAAAACCACTATAATCTGGCCGCAACGGCCCTAACAGGCTCAATCTTGGGCTGTTTCGCCAGCGGTTCTTTGCATTGACACAGTAGATAAGAGAAGGGTGCGCAACCGCAATCATAGGCTTCCTCAACGGCAACTCAACCCGGATCGCAGAAATGAGTCGTGATTTCACAGACGCTCTTCGCAAAAGTCCGGATACGGAGCTGGCGAGACTATTCAACGAGCACCGACAGACTTTGACGAAAATCGTCATGATGCGGTTTGACGTCCGTTTGAGGGCCCGTGTCGACCCATCGGATATCATTCAAGAGACGATGTTTGAAGCTTTTCGTCGTTTGGATGAGTACCTGCGCACACCATCCATTCCGTTTTTAAAGTGGCTGATCCTTTTGGCGGACCAGCAGGCTCGCCTGGCTCGTCGCAAACACGTTCATACCCAGATGCGAACGACCAATCGTGAAACGGACATGGACGAACCGCTTGAAACCGCGCTGGCCAGCGACTCGACCGACCCCGGAATCCGTGTGCTGAATCATGAGCGCAAACAACAGCTGTTGTCGGCGATCAGTCAACTGAACTCGAGGGATCAGGAAATCGTTGAAAAGCGGTTTCTCCAGGGACAGAGCTTAGCTCAGATCGCCAGCGAACTTGGTCTGACCGTTGATGCGGTGTCAAAGAGGGCGATGCGCAGCCTTTCTCGTTTGATTTCGATCACGCGAGATCTTGGCCTGAACGATAGTTCCTCGGATTTCACGAATCGAGAATACCACCACCAACAGGAATAGTTGGCCGCAGGAGCGTCAGCACGTTTTCACGACAACGCTCTGTTTGACCACGCAGAAGGCTTGACGCATCTCTGCTCATTCGTCGCAATACGTTACGTTAAAAAGATTCCGCCTCGTTTACCGACGTTCTTTCCGCCGACTTGAAACGATGATGCGTTTCCATCGGTGTTAACAAAAACTCCTCCTTGTTTGCCGGTGTTCTTCCCGCCGATCTGAACCGGTTGGCCGTTACTCCCACCACCACTCCCGTTTCCGGAGTCCACAAAAACACCGCCCTGTTTGCCGACGTTCTTCCCGCCGATCTGAACTGGGCCGCTGCTACTCCCTTTTCCATTCCCTTTCCCATTCCCTTTTCCATTCCCTTTTCCTTTCCCGTATCCATTCCCGTATCCATTCCCGTATCCATTCCCGTTTCCATTCCCGTATCCATTCCCGTATCCATTCCCGTATCCATTCCCGTATCCATTCCCGTATCCATTCCCGCCTCCGCCGCTGACGAAAATACCGCCCTGTTTACCGGTGTTTTTCCCACCGATCTGAATCGGCCCGCCGTTATTCACGGAGCCGTATCCATTCCCACTGCCGTCGCTGACGAAAATACCGCCCTGTTTACCGGTGTTTTTCCCACCGATCTGAATCGGCCCGCCGTTATTCACAGAGCCGTATCCATTCCCACTGCCGCCGTCAACGAAAATGCCGCCCTGTTTGCCGACGTTTTTCCCACCGGTCTGAATCGGCCCGCCGTTATTCACTGAGCCGCTTTCGCTGCCGTTTCCGCCGTTGACGAAAACACCGCCCTGCATGCCGACGTTTTTCCCACCGATCTGAATTGGAGTACCGCCACCAGTGCCTGGTTCACTTGGAGCCGGCGCGCCATAGCCAGGAAGGCCCGGAGCCGGATGGTTCGGCGTGTTGATTCTCTGTGGAACCCCAACATTGCTCCCAAAGTTTCCTCCTGCAATATTAATTACCGTAGGGGTTCCGATCTGATTGAAGCCTCCAAACCTGTAATATCCTTGGTGTCCACCGAATCCGGACGTCCCCTGAAAACTGAGACCTCCCTGGGCAAAGGCTCCGCTTGAGCTTATCGCAGTCCCTCCGAGGCTGATATTACTAGCCCCAAAACCGCCGTACGGCTGCTGGCCACCGGACTCATGCTGACCTGTATGTCCAGCGGATCCCCCGGCGATCGGTGGCATCGCGCTAAGCATATTCCGATCTTCCAACTTGTCTGTACCACTCTCAGTGCGAATACGAGAGGTTTTACGCATGGCTTCTTCTCCAGTTCCACGATGTTTTGTCTAGATTAGTGTTTGTACGGAAACCATCTCGCGCCTTTTGTCAAAGTGATTAAGTGCGAAAAAGCTCCCTGAAGATGAGAACCTTTTAGTGTCTGGCGCGTATAAAAGGCAGCACAAAA
>Ga0310121_10003891_pt1 | contig 13444 bp, 9 predicted proteins | sample CB27_Tmax_986_MG_FD_203504 | JGI IMG/M metagenome (GOLD analysis project Ga0310121, IMG submission 203504) | Marine microbial communities from Western Arctic Ocean, Canada - CB27_Tmax_986 | ecosystem: Environmental > Aquatic > Marine > Oceanic | place: Canada: Western Arctic Ocean | collected... | reverse complement strand
TATTTGACGATCGGCTGGTTCTGCGACCGCAGGATGCTTCTCCGCGCGCTCTGCCATTCGTTCGCGCGTCGGTCCATGACCCACCTGGCATAAACTCGAACGGCCTTCGCGGTCCCCCCTTCCTTGTCGCCTGATCTGGGCTGACGGGCTCGTCCCGTCATCCGTTCTCACTTACCGTCTCTTCTTCCGTCGAGGTGTTATGCGCAGAACTATGCTGTGCGCTGCTGTGGCTCTGGCTCTCGTACCGTCAAGCGCGGGCGCTCAATCGTTGATGTTGACTGAATCCGACGCCCTGGCACGACTGTCCACCCACAGTCCTCGCGTACGAGCCATCCGCAGTGGAGTGGACCTCGCGCGGGTCGACGTCTTGGCCGCCACCCGCTGGCCCAATCCTCGCGTCAACGTCACGCGTGAATCGGTGGTGGGCGTCACCGAATATCTCGCGCTGGTGTCACAGCCGCTCCCGATTACCGGTCGGAGGGGACTGGAGGAACAAGGCGCGGCTGCCTTGGTGTTGGCGAGCGCAAGCCGCGCTGACGATGAAGTGCGCCGGCTGCAGACCGACCTGCGTCTCGCGTTCGCCGACCTGGTGGCTGCTCAGACCCGGGAGCGTGAGTTGACCACCACCGTGGACCGTCTTCGCGAGCTCGCCGGCGTCCTGGCAAGCCGCGAGGCCGCCGGCGATGCGGCCGGATTTGATCGATTGCGGGCCGAGCGAGAACTTCTTGATGTTGAGACGGATCGCAGCGTTGCCGCGACCGACCGCGTCCGCGCCCAAGCGATCCTGGCGAGCTTCTTTGACAACATGCCCGACCCGTCGCGAATCGTCGCGGTTGGCCGGTCGCTATCACCGGCGCCTCTCCCGCCACTCGAGGCGTTGGTCGAGACCGCGGAGTCGGCCCGGGGCGAGCTCGTGGCGTTGCGGCACGAGCTCACGGCTGCCGATTTTGCCACTCGAGCGGCTGGTCGACGTCCTGTTCCTGAGCCGGAGATCGTCGGAGGGATCAAGTCCTCGACGGTCGGCGGGCGGGATTTTGGCGGTGTCATCGGGGTGCAGCTGACCCTTCCCCTGTTCGATCGCGCCGGCCCCGAGAAGGCGCGGGCGGTCGCGAGAAATGCTCAGGCTCGCGCTCGGCTTGACGCACTCAGACTCGTGTTGCGTGGCCAAATTGCCGCCCTTCGCGCGGCCGCGGTGGAACGGCGTGGGGCCGCCGAACGCTATCGGGCCCAGGCCATCGCCAGCGCTGATCTGATCGAGCGCATCGCGCAAGTCAGCTATGACGCTGGCGAGCGCGGCATCCTGGAATTGTTGGACGCCTATCGCATCGGATCGTCGGCCCGCATCCGTCAAGCGGTGCTGGACGCGACGGTGCGACAGGCGGAGATTGAACTGGCATTCGTTAGCGGCTGGGAGATTCCCCAATGACAACGAGACACGGACTGGTGTGCGCGGCATTTCTCGCCGCCTTCAGTGTGATGGGCTGCGTCCAGCAGGGCGACCCGCCACAGGTGGAGTCGCCGACGCTGGATGTGACCCACTGGACGGAGAAGACCGAGCTGTTCATGGAGTACCCGCCGCTTGTGGCGGGACAGACGGTGCTGTTTGCCGTTCACCTGACCACGATGGCCGATTTCCTCCCCGTCACGGCTGGCCAGGCGAGTGTCGAGTTCACACCAGAGGCCGGCGGGCCAACGGTGGAGCTCCTCGGGCCAGAGCCATCACGACCCGGGGTCTTTCGGGTCGAGGGTGCGCTTCCTGCACCAGGGCGGTATCGCTACGAGTTGGTCCTCGATGCGCCAGGCCTTCTCGATCGCCACGATCTCGGGATTGTGACCGTGTTCGCTGACGAAGCCCTCGCTCACGCGGACGCCGAGAACCGTCCGGCGGAGGATGCATCGGCCATCGCGTACCTCAAAGAACCGCAGTGGACGAATGGTTTTGCCACCGCCCGTGTGCGAAAGGCAGAGATTCGGACCTCAGTTCGTGTGCCGGCGATGATTCACCCTCTTCCCGGCGGCGAAGCGATTGTCGCCGCCCCGGCGGCGGGCCGGCTCACGGCGGATGTGCTGCTGTCTATCGGCGATCGGGTCCGACCGAACCAGGTCCTCGCACACTTGGAGCCTCGGTTGTCGGCAGGCGTTGATCACGCCACGCTGACGGCTGAGGTGGCAGAGGCGCAGGTGGCGCTCGACGCCGCGCAGGTGGAACAGGCGCGGGCCGAGCGCCTCCTGAAGGAACGGGCCGTGCCAGCCCGTCGGGTGGAGGATGCGCATCGAGCGATCAGGGTTGCGGAGGCGCGCCTCGAAGCGGCGGACGCGCGGCTTGCGCAACGTAATCAAACGCTGCGGAGCGGCGGTGGCGCAGCGGCCGGCAACGCGTTCGCCCTGCGGGCCCCGATCGGCGGGCGGCTGGCTGAGGTCATGGGCACGCTGGGTGCCTCCTATGACGAAGGCGCACCGCTGTTCAGAATCGTGCGGACTGATCGCGTGGAGTTGGAGGTGCAGGTGCCGGCCGCGAGCGTGGCCGTCGCGCGCCAGGTCACCGGACTCGCGCTGGAATTTCCTGGCCAACCGGAGCCGATCGAACTCGAGCCCGACCACGTGCACGACGCCGGCGTCATCGACGCGACCACCCGCGCGTTGCCGCTCCAGATGGAAATCGAGAACCCCGGCGAACACTTGTTGATCGGTCAGGTCGGCACGGCGGTGCTGTATACGCACGAGCAACAGCAGTGGCTCGCGGTGCCTCAGGCCGCCGTGCTGATGGAAGCCGGTCGGCCGTACGTCTTCGTTCAGCTCGGGGGCGAGCGTTTCGCCCGGCGGTTCATTGACATCGCCGCCCGTGAGGCTGACCTCGTTGGGATCAGGAGCGGCGTCCTGCTGGGAGAGCGCGTTGTCACGCGGGGCGCGTACGACGTGCAGTTGGCGTCGGCCGCCACGGGACTCCCCACTGAAGGCCACGTCCATTGAGGTGGATCCAATGAAACGATTGATCCAATGGTCGATTGACCACCACTGGATGGTCCTGGCCCTTGCGATCTTACTGGCCGGGTCCGGTCTGTGGACCGCGCGCGAGATGCCCGTCGATGTCTTTCCTGACCTGACCGCTCCCACCGTGACGGTTCTGACGGAAGGACGTGGCATGGCGCCGGAAGAAATGGAAACGCTGGTGACGTTTCCCATCGAAGCGGCCCTCAACGGCGCATCGAACGTCCGACGGGTGCGGTCAGCGACGGCCGTGGGTATTGCGGTGGTCTGGGTCGAGTTCGACTGGGGCACGGACATCTTCCGCGCGCGACAAGTCGTCGCTGAGAAGCTGACGCTTGTGGCTGGGAGCCTGCCCCCCCAAGTGGAGCGTCCCATCCTGGCACCCATCTCGTCCATCATGGGCGAGATTCTCTTCTTCGCGGTCACGTCGGATCAAGACGACCCCCTCACGCTTCGGACGGTGGTCGATACCGTGGTGCGAAGGCGGCTCCTGGCGGTGGCGGGGGTCTCACAAGTGATGCCCATTGGCGGTGACAAGCGCCAGTTCCAGGTCATTGCGCACCCCGATCAGCTCCGCGCCAACAACATCTCCCTCTCAGAGCTCTTGGACGGCGTACGTGGTGCCAGCCAGAACACGTCCGCCGGCATCTACAGGGAGGGGCCACAGGAGTACGTGCTCCAGACCATCGGCCGGGTTCGCACGCCGGAAGAAATTGGCAACAGCGTCATCGCTCTTCGCGGTGCTCGGCCCGTGCTGATTCGCGACGTCGCCGATGTGCGCGAGGGCGGCGCGCTCAAACGGGGCGAGGGATCGCGAAACGGCGCGCCTGCGGTGATCGTGGCGGTCCAAAAACAGCCGGATGCCAACACGGTCGAGTTAACGGCACGACTCGATCGAGAACTCGATGCCCTGCAGGCCGAACTGCCGAGTGGCATGACGATCGACCGGCGGATCTTCCGGCAAGCGGACTTCATCGCCGTCGCGGTCGAGAACGTCATTGATGCGCTGCGCGATGGCGGCCTGCTCGTGGTGCTGATCGTCGTGCTGTTCCTGGCGAATATGCGGGCAGCCGCGATCACACTAACCGCGATGCCCCTGTCGCTGGCGACCGCCGTACTCGTGCTCTGGGGGTTCGACGCGACGATGAACACGATGACACTCGGCGGCATGGCTATCGCCATTGGGGCGCTCGTTGATGATGCGATCATCGATGTGGAGAATGTCGTCCGGCGACTGCGGGAGAACATCGCCAAACCACCCGCCGAACAGCAGTCTGCTGCGGTGATCGTCCGTGATGCCACGCTCGAAATCCGCACGTCCATCGTCTTTGCCACCCTCATCATCGTACTCGTGTTTCTACCCATGTTCGGTCTGTCCGGCGTCGAAGGACGACTACTGGCACCCCTCGCGGTCGCGTACATCGTGGCGATCCTCGCGTCCCTGGTCGTGGCCATGATTGTCACGCCCGCGCTCTGTTTCGCCTTTCTGCCGAAGGCGCGCTCGATCGTGCGCGGACATGACGGATGGTTGACGCGCATGCTCAAAGCCCCGTATGTGAGTTTTCTGCCCCACGCGCTCGACCATCCCCGACTCGTCATGGTGACGTCAGTGGCCATGCTGGTCGTGGCGGGGGCGGCCCTGACGCGGGCGGGCACAGCGTTTCTCCCAGAATTCAACGAGGGAACGCTGACGATCCAGGCCAACACGCTGCCGGGGACATCCCTCCCCACATCCGACGAGATTGGACGTCGCATCGAAGAGATCCTCCTCGCACAGCCCGAGGTCGTGGCGACGGCGCGTCGGACCGGTCGGGCCGAATACGACGAGCATGTGCAGGGCGTCGAGGCCGCCGAGATTGACGTGGGCTTGCGGGAGACTGGCCGCTCACGAGCCGAGCTTCTCGATGAGCTTCGGCGGCAGTTCTCGACGCTGCCGGGAACCAACGTGACGATTGGCCAACCGATCTCTCACCGGATCGACCACATGCTGTCCGGCACCCGTGCGAACATCGCCGTCAAGATCTTCGGCGACGATCTCCCGACGCTGCGCCGCTTGGGTGAACGGGTCAGGGAGGTGATGACGGACATTCCGGGCGCGGTGGACGTCTCCCTCGAGCAGCAAATGGACGTGCCCGTTGTTCGCTTCGTGCTGAATCGCTCGGCGATTGCTCAGTACGGTCTGCGGGCCAGTGATGTGGCCGCCGCCGTCGAAACGAGCTTCGCCGGCACCATCGTGGGACGGGTGTTCGACCGCGCGGCCGCATTCGACCTCGTCGTGAAATTCGATGCCGCCGCGCGGCACGACTTTGAGCGCCTCGCGGATTTGCCGATCGACACGCCGACCGGCGGGCCGGTGCCGATCAGGCTGCTGGCCGACGTCCGCCGCGAGGTCGGACCCAACATGATTCTGCGGGAGGGCGTGCAGCGCCGGATCGTGATTTCAAGCAACGTCGCCGGCCGCGACCTCGGTGGAGTCGTCGAGGACATGCGGTCAGCAGTCGCCCAGGCCGTGCCCATGCCGCCAGGGTACCGGGTTGAATATGGTGGCCAATTTGAGAGCGAGCAGAGCGCATCGCAGCGCCTCCTGCTCCTCACGATCGTCGTCCTCGCGGGCTTGTTCATGCTGCTGGTGGTGGCGTTCGGCCGCCCACGGGATGCGGTGCTCGTCATGCTCAACTTGCCGCTGGCGCTGATCGGCGGGGTGGCAGGCGTGTTCCTTGCCGGTGGGGTCATGAGCGTGGCGTCCATGATTGGATTCGTCACCCTCTTCGGCATCGCGACGCGCAACGGCATCATGCTGGTCTCGCACATTCATCACTTGAGCGAGAAGGAAGGCGTCACCAACTTTCGTGAAGCGGTTGAGCGAGGGGCGCGTGAACGACTCATCCCGATTCTGATGACCGCCCTCTCCACAGCATTGGCGTTAATCCCGTTGGCTCTCGCCGCCGGGCGAGCGGGCAGTGAAATTCAGACGCCGATGGCCATTGTGATTCTCTGCGGCTTGATGACCTCGACGCTCCTGAACATGGTGGTGGTCCCGACGATGTATTTGCGGTACGCACGCCCATCAGGGCTGACGCCGACCGGGGGCGAGTAGATGACTTCTGGGTTGTCGACGGGCGCGGAGTCACTCGTCCGAAGACGTTCACGAATGTAGACCGACGATGACAAGGTCGATATGGACCTGGAGGAGATCGTCGAGACGGCGTCTCGGATAGGTCGGGCCACCGTCGACCAGCTCTTCTCTCCGGACGGGGAGGGGTCGCTCATCCACCCCCGAGAGCTACCCGCAGACATCCGTGAGGCGGTGTCCAGCGTGGACGTCGTCGTCGGCCCTGACGGGAATACCCACTACAAATACCGGCTCTGGCCCAAGCTCGCCGCCCTCGACCTCATCGCGAAGTTACGCGGTCTGGTCACCAAGAAGACGGAGGTGGACGTGGTCCTGACCTGGCGACAGGTCCTCGAAAAGATGGACGCGGAAGACGCAGAGGCACGGGCCATCGAAGCCGAGGTCAAGGACGTCGGCAGTCCATCGGGAACAACGACGGCCGGCGACCGAGCGCAATGAAATCTGGAGCATGGACTGCTATCTGTCTCGCGACGGTTCGGTGATCACGACTCGTCCTCTCGTCCCGTTCGGAGGATGAGAAGGACGGCCACCGCCGCGGTGAAGATGACCGTAACCTCTCCCAACGTGTCGAAGCTCCGGTAGTCGGCCAGGACAGCCGTCACCATGTTGGGCACGGCGGTCTCCTCGAAACCCTGTTCGATGTATCGCGGGGACACGTGGAGACTTGGCGGCGACGCCGGATCCCCCGTATCGGGCATGTCCAGCGATCCGAAGATCAACAGGAGCCCGGTCATCCCCGTCGCGACCAGGTGGAGATACTTCAATCTTTGCTGGCCCTTTCTGTCTTGAACACGGCGATATCGAAGAACACGATGGTGCCCCCGCCCTACGGGGCCTTGACTGGAATCGACTCAGTTCTGCCTATCCGTGCCCTGCAGCTGCTCGAGCACTTCGCCCAGCTGCTCGATCTCCTCGCCGTACAGAGCCCAGTCGCCCTCGCGCCGAGCCTGGAGGGCTCGTGCGTAGTGACCCTGGGCTTGCTGCGCAAGCGTGGTCGATGAGCCAGGCTGAGTCGCCGTGTCACCCGGGGATGCCTCCGGAGCCGTCGGGGCCACGTCCGTCATCAGCGTGGACGGTGGCGCAACTACCTCTCCGGGAGCACCGCGACCGAACAGACGCTCGAGGGCTCGGTCGAGGGTCTCGTCCATGACGATCTGGTTCTGATAGGCGACGACAACCTGCTTCAACTCGGGGATCCGGCCTCCCAAGGCGCGCAGATACACCGGGCGGATGTAGAGCAGGGCCTCTTCGATCGGGATCACCAGCAACGTGCCCTGAATCACCTCCGAACCCTGCTGGTTCCACAAGGTGAGCTGTGGCGAGATCACCTGATCTTGATTGATCCGATTGACGATCTGCGACGGACCAAAAATCAGCTTCTGCTTGGGAAACTGGAACGTCAGCATCTTGCCATAGTGTTCGCCATCGCTCCTCGCAACCATCCACGCCGCCAAGTTTTCTCGGCCACGTGGCGTGAACGGCAGCATCTGGATGAACTCGGCCTTTTCCTCACCCGGCAGCCGCATGATCGTGTAGTAGGGCTCCATCTGCTCGCCGTCGATGATCGGCACTTCCCACTGGTCCTCCCGGTTGTAGAAGACCGACGGGTTCGTCATGTGAAAGGTCGAATTCACTGCTGTCTGCAGCGTGAAGATGTCTTCCGGATAGCGGAGGTGACTCTGCAGCTCCGCCGGCATCGTGTCCAGAGACTGGAGCAGGTTCGGGAATACCTTGCTGAGCGTGAGCGCGATCGGGTCGTCCGGGTCGGCGAGATAGAAGGTGGTCGTGCCGTGGTAGGCATCGATCACCGCCTTCACGGAGTTGCGGATGTAGCTGATGCCGCCCGCCACCGGAGTCGAGTATGGGTAGTTCCCGGTCCGTGTGTAGGCGTCGCGAATCCAGAAGAGGCGCCCGTCGACGATGACCAGATACGGGTCGGCGTCGAACTGCAGGAACGGTGCGATGGTCGTCAGTCGATCGGAGATGTTGCGGTGATAGATCACGCGGCTGTCGCTGGTGAGCTGGCCGCTTACCAGGATCTCGTATGAGCGGGACTTCAGGCTGAACAGCAGCCGTCTGAAAAGACCACCCAGCTCCAACCCGCCGGTGCCGTCGTATCGTGTGGAGACGTTGTCGTCCCCCTCCGGGTAGTGGAACTCGTCGGTGTTGGTGTTGACGAGCACGTAGTCGTTCGAGAGTTCCCCGAAGTAGAGGCTCGGCTGATCGACGAAGAGGTTGGTCTCGGAGCGTGGTGGAAGGTCCCTGAGGAAGAGCACCGGGAGCCCTTCCTGGGTCACCTCGTTGACCGGACCCATCGCAACGCCGAACCCGTGCGTGTACTGCAGCCGTTCGTTGATCCACGACCGGTTGGGCAGGCTGCTGGAGTTGAGCTCTCGCGCCGAGAGCATCGTCTGCCGATACTCGCCGTCCACGACATACCGGTCGTTGTCGACCGATGTGAACTCGTAATACGTACGGATCTCCTGGATTTGCCCGAACGTGTCCAGCAACGGATCGTGGTCCCACAACCGGACGTTGTTGATCGTCTCCGCGTTGTTCTCGATGTCCGAGATGGTCAGCGTGGCGTCACCCGACAGCTGTCGCTCCTCGACCTGGTCGAGGTCAAACGCCGACCGCGTGGCCGCGATGTTGTGAACGATGTAGGGCCTTTCCCTTGCCTGCTCGTCCGGCGTCACCACCAGCTGCTGCAGCAGCGTCGCGACACCGCCGCCGCCCACCAGAACGAGCATGTACGCGGCCGCCGCCGCCCCGACTGGCCAGATCGTGGACGACAGCGCGGCATAGGCGGCGGCCAGTGCCCCACCGGCGGCGACGATCGTCAAGATTTGCAGTGCCGGAAGTCGAATGACGGCGTCGGCATACGACACCCCGTGGACGATGCCAGCCGGTGTCAGGAGCGTCCGTGGCCTGTCGAGATATGCCCCGGCGGCGAGCAGCACGAAGATGCCCGAGGCCAGCATCGCCAGGTGCTGCCCGGGTCTCGCGCCCACCTGGATGCCCGTGGGCGTCAGCGCGAGCTGCCCGGTGACCACGTAGGCGGCCGTCGAGCCGATGAACGCCAGGGTCATGACGGCTAGACCCAGGTACCGCGCGAAATCGAGAAACGGCAGCGTGAAGACATAGAAGGCCGCGTCACGACCAAAGATCGGATCGACCTCCCCGAACGGCGTGGCGTTCAGAAACTGCAGCGTGACCAACCACTGGTTGGAGGCGATCCCCGCCACGACGACCGCGACGACCCCCGAAATCCCAACGGCCAGGAGACGCAGGTGCCGCCGTTCCAGGACGATCGGCTGGATGTCACCCCCGCCTGGGAAGACCGTGTACGGCCGGTTAGCCCCGCTGACCGCCAACCGAAGGTTAGCGAACAGCACGGCGAACGTTCCGACGAATGCCAGCAAGCCGAGGAGACCCTTGGTCGCCAGGCTCTTGACGAACACCGACTGGTAGCCGACCTCGCCAAACCACAGCCACTCGGTGAAGAGCCCGGCGAATGACGGGAGCGTGACCAGTAAGAGTAGCGCGAGCAGCGCAAAGATGAGTTTCGTCGGCATGGTGGCCCTGAAGCCTACCCGAAGGTTAAGTTGTCGCGTTGAATCTGTCGAGGTGCTTGCGCCGGTCACCGTTGGTGCGTGGCGCTAAAACGTTGCGCCGCAGAGAGTTGCAGCGGGTCTGGATTAGCCTCGGAGCGGGTCTGCCAGGGCAGGGATTTGAGCCCGTTTCAGAGGGCGAAATGACATCGCATAAGGAGACCACATCGAGCCTCGTTTTTCCAGCCTCATTACGCCGATGGACACGAAGAATCCAGGCAAACGTAGCGCTCTCCCTAGTCACAATCCCTGTAAGTTGTTGTCTCCGTAGAAGATCCCGGCCCGTTGCAGCCCAAATACTGCTTCTGATCCAGAATGTGTCGTAAGTGCTTCTCTTGCAGCGGGATGCGTCCCACTACCAACAGTGAACGGCGCAAGCACCGACGTTTGGCGATGATCGAGCGATCGTGCGCGTCCAAATGGAAGTAGCGCGCGAGTTGCTCGGCCGACGGCGCACCCGCGTATTGACCGTACGCGGCTCGCTGCGCGTCACTCAGGCAGTGGACCGGCATCCGTGTGCAGAGTATGGGGCGAAGTCGATCCCGGTCGGAGACAGCCCGAGCTCGTGCTACGTGCGGGAATGAATGGAATACTTCGACGACCACACCGAGGTCAAGGTCCACGAGAACGCTCTGGCGGAGGCGCCGACGGCTACGGTGTCGACACCTCGCGCAATAGCCTCAGGAACGCTCGATCGTCTTGGGGTTCAGGAAGTGGCGCGCCTTAGCGCGGTTTTCTGGTCCGTTGCTACTCAGACCCCTATTCGGCGGCGATGAGTCGAGTCGGCGCTCGCGGCACTTGCTCAAAACACGGGTCAACTTTTGCCTGGGCCAAGGTCGCGTTGAATAGCTAGCTCTATAAACGTCGTGTCTCGCTCGTTTGGGCCGTCGAAAGTCCACTCTCTTGTGAACCCCCTTGGGCCACGTATCTCGACTCGGTAGAGCGAAGCGTCTTGTGGTTCTTCGAGCCAAACCTCCCATTCACCAGGTCTATTCCCGATGGCCTTCCGAACCGCCGCTTCGACGCCCTCCCGCTGACCGTAAGTGTCAGGAATGGTGTTAGCGGAAATGCTTATTGTTGTTAAAGGCTGTCGGTTTTTGTCACGACTACTCATGGGCACGTTTATACACCCTCTGGGACTACTGGCGAGTAGCCCCTAAATCGGGTAACGACGACACAGCATGCCGCAAGCCCGCGTGTGAGAATTATGGAAAGCCGGGTCTCCACATCGTGGGCCACGGCTATTTTACGACGAGGTCGGGCCGACGGCCGCAGCACCGCAAGATCTGCGGAGGCATGGTCAGCCTGAATACGGGCACACCGTACCGTGGGCTTCGCTGCGGGCGGAGGGAGTTCGACCAGGTCGCGAGCGTGCGAGTCGCGGGCGTGAGCATTTCTGCGACGGCCCAGCTCCACGGGCATGTTGAGTTCCTGCGCTGTCACGACAACTTCGTCCGACCGCACCGTGCATTGAAGTTTGGGCGCGAGACCAGATCCTGGTCGGCGTTGTCTCTCTTATTGTCCCGCTGCGCTTTCTGAGACTCGCCGATCGTAGGCGGGCTGCCGTGTTGCTGGGAGGTTCGCTCAGAGTAGATGGATGACGAGCGAGCGGTCCAGCTATCGCGGCTATCGATTAGCCAAGCGCCTCCGTGAACAGCGCTCTGCACGGACTCCACTCGCCTTGCAGGCCAACGCTGATTCCCCCTTGGAGTAACGCCTGACCGTCCTTTGCTTCCTTGAGAACACCCCTGGGTCTCTCCAGTGTTGGACCATCCCTTGCGAATCAGCGCGACCGACTGGTCGACGCGAGATGTCACTGCCGACCTCCATCTGGCGGTGGACCGGCCTCATTCTTCAGGTAGACGATTTTCGACCGCTTGGTCTGCCCTCGATACGTGCGTCGGCCGACCACCGAGAAGGTTCGAGTATTACCACGTTGGTCGGTCGCGAAACGATGAAGCCAAAGCGTGCAGGCCAGAAACCGCTCGGACCGGCGCACAAGACGGTATCCCAGCCGATATGCGATGCGCTGCATTACTCGGGATTGGGCCAAGATGTCGAGCTGCGGCCACACACCGAGGTCTTGAGCCACGAAATGGAGCATCCCGGTGCTGTACCCCCGACGGCGTGCCCCTTTACGAACTTCGATCCACTCGAGGAAGGGCTCGGCCCCTGGCTCGAAGATGACGGTGATGATGGCGATGCGGGGAACAACGTAGGAGATTGACTCGATCATGCTCCAGGACGATGAAGCGTTACCGGCTGGGCCAGCGTCAGATCACCGACGATATCATAGCCGAGCCATTGCCCCTTCATTTCATTGCCTGCATCGTTGAGACGCGCGATTACTGCGCCAAATGTGCTCACGTTCTTATCCGTGCACGTATAGATGTAGCAGACTTTTCGGTCCCGACAGGTCCCGGCCGCGTGCCAGCTGCGCTCGTCGGTAAGGGACTTGACTTCGCCAGTGATGACGCTCCCCTGCTGCCGGAACTCCAACGTCGCGCCGCCCTCCGTCTCGTCCGCGTCGTCGAACGCTACGATCCATTGTTGACCATTGAGGTCGAGGGTGCTGGGAAACCCGTCGAACGCGGCGAGCACATCCGGTGCGTTCTGGTTGGTGGCCTCTGACCGGCCTTGGGCGAGCCCGTCGGTCTTGCCTTTCCGATTGCCCAGGTAGCCTCCGATCGCGGCGCCACCCATTACACCCACCGCACCGATGATCGCGACGACGACGTCCGAGCCGGAAGCGTCGCGAGAGCGGGAGGCCTCAGCGTCGGTTTGTCTAGCGGTATCGGCTGGCTGGGCCGCCGCGACGGCGCCGCTACCCAGACAGAAGAGGAAGACGAAACGGCCGACCAGCATCCTCCACATCACGTGGGGCTGTTCGACCTCGAAGACCCAAAGTATGTCCAGGGAGTCGAGGACCTCATCGCCACGCTCGAAAAAGACTGGGCGGACTACGTGCAGAACGATGGCACGCTCAGGTTTCCATACTTCACAGACGTCGTTGTCGGCACCAAAAAGTAGCTGTCGGTGCACGTCGTCGCTGCGCTGGTCACACTCGGGCTCTGACCCAGAACAGGGGAGTCGGGGTCAGGCCCGCGATTTGACACAGAAGTTACTGTATTGTTGTCTCCCCTTTAAGAAGCGCAATCACGCCGGGCAGGGACGTAGTTCTCGCTCATCTCAACAAGAGGCTAACTAGCCCCTGGCCTTCCGCCGCTTCGCCCAGGACGCCTTCATCCGCCTCGACATGGCCTTCCTGTTCGCCGCGCTCATCGGCGCCCGCTCGGTGTTCGCCGGGTCAGATGTTCGTATCGGGTTGGGGTCATCGCCGACAATGGCTCCTTGAAAGTCGGCCGCCAAAGCATCTCGACGGCCACTGAAGTAGGCGGGATTCTAAACGTGTGTCGACAGCGGGAGAGCCAGGCCTTGACCATCGCCTCGGCCAAGGCCGACGCCGCGTTCATCGAATCGTCTGACGTGCCCTTACGCGGCAACCGTCAGGCGCCGGACACCCTCAAGAACACCCCGAAATTCTGGCTCCGGCGCCAGGCAGAAAGTTCGATACGTGTCCAGGAAGGGGAGCCAATTTCTCTAGCGTTTTCGTTCTTTCCCGCTTCCGCTTCGTCCGATTGTGACGGGGATTGTGACGTGACTCCGGTGGCGTCCGCCTGATCCGCGTGCAACTCGCTCTGTTTTAGCTCGA
>Ga0310121_10003890_pt1 | contig 13445 bp, 12 predicted proteins | sample CB27_Tmax_986_MG_FD_203504 | JGI IMG/M metagenome (GOLD analysis project Ga0310121, IMG submission 203504) | Marine microbial communities from Western Arctic Ocean, Canada - CB27_Tmax_986 | ecosystem: Environmental > Aquatic > Marine > Oceanic | place: Canada: Western Arctic Ocean | collected... | reverse complement strand
GCCACGCGGCGTGTCATCGCGAACGACTCGGCATCGGTCACGGTGATCCAGCGGTCCGTGACGCTCATGTCCAGAGCGCCCGGGATTTTGTCGCTGCCGATCCCCTCCACCTTGTAGGGCTCGCCCTTGGTCAACTCCCCTGTATCGAAGAAGGCCTTCAGGGTGGATCCCTCGGGGTCCACGCCCACGATCTGGACGTCTGGGTTCTGTTCTTTGAGGTACTGACCCGCACCGCTGATCGTCCCCCCGGTGCCAGAACCCGCGAGAAAGTGAGTGACTCTTCCTTCCGTCTGTGCCCAGATCTCAGGCCCGGTCGTCTCGTAGTGCGCCTGGGGGTTCGCCGGATTGTAGAACTGGTTGGCGAGCATCGCCCCAGGTGTCTCCCGGGCAATGGTCTCGGCTTTCACCGTGTAATGCTCAGGATGGTCGGGCGGGACGGCGGTGGGCACGATGACTACTTCCGCCCCAAAGGCACGCAGGAGCTTCACCTTCTCCTGGCTCATCTTGTCGGGCATCGTGAAGATGCATCGGTAGCCCCGGATCGCGGCGACCATCGCTAGGGCCATCCCCGTGTTTCCGCTGGTCGCTTCAACGATCACGCCACCGGGCTTGAGCGCCCCTTCGCGCTCGGCCTTCTCCACCATGGCCAGGCCGATGCGATCCTTCAGGGATCCAGACGGATTCATGAACTCGCACTTCACGTAGATGGTACCTGGGACGTCCCGAGCGACGCTGTTCAGTCGGATGAGAGGGGTCGTGCCCACCACCTCCGTGACATTGTTGTATGGGCGGGGGTGATTCTCACTCATGACGGGCCCATGGCCTGTCGAGGGTCAAGAAGGCAGTTCAACAGCCTTCACGGACGCGGTTTCTTAGAAAAATGCACGGGCACATGGGCCCAAACCTCGATGCGCTTGTCCCCCTGGCGGGCCGGGCTGAATCTCAACGTTTTCGCTCCACGGACAGCGGAGGAGTCGAAGGCTGGGTATCCACTCGACTCCATTACAACCACGCTGTCCACCGCGCCCAGATCCGTCACGCGCACCTTCAGTATCGAACTTCCCTCGATACCCTGATCCCACAGATCCAGCGGGTAATCGATCGGCACTGATGCGCTCAGCGGCGAGGGGCTCTCGATCTCTTGATCCGCGGAACACGCCGAAACGCTGCCCGCGATCAACGCGCACAGGGCCAGCGTACCTGGCGGCTGCCACCCCTCGGTCAGCCTCAACCGTCCTCCCCCGAAAGGGATTTCTCATGCAGATCGAACAACAGGTCCAAGGCCTCCTTGGGCGTCATCGTTTCCGGATCGATCGCCCGGAGTCGTTTTAGCACGGGCGGGTCACCGGCCGAAAAGAATGAGAGTTGATCGAGCGAGGGCTCCGACGCCGGGCGATGCGTGCCAGACCGGCCCAAACCCTCTCCTCCACTGGTGTGTGTTCCCTCCAACTCGGTCAGAAGTTCCCTCGCTCGAGCGATCACTTCGCCGGGGAGTCCGGCCAAGCGCGCCACCTGGATTCCGTAGGACCGGTCGGCCCCGCCCTCCTCAAGCCTGCGCAGAAAGACGATTTCCTCTCCGACCTCGCGTACCGACACGTTCATGTTTACGACGCCGGGCAGCAGGTCGCCGAGTTGGGTCAACTCGTGATAATGTGTGGCAAAGATCGTCTTCGCACCGATTTCTTCGTGTAGGTGCTCGGTGACCGCCCAGGCGATGGACACCCCGTCGTATGTGGAAGTGCCCCGACCGATCTCGTCGAGAAGGACGAGGCTCCGCTCCGTGGCGCCATGGATGATGGAGGCGGTCTCATTCATCTCCACCATGAAGGTCGACTGGCCGCGAGCCAGGTTGTCGGAGGCGCCCACCCGGGTGAAGATCCGATCACAGACCGGAAGGCGTGCCCGGTCCGCGGGGACGAAGGATCCGATTTGCGCCATCAGGTGGATGAGCCCCACCTGGCGCAGCAGGGTGGATTTCCCCGCCATGTTGGGACCGGTGAGCACGACGATGCGGCATGCCTCGTCCATCGCCACGTCGTTCGGGATGAACGACTCGGTGGGCATCATCATCTCAACCACCGGGTGCCGCCCCCCAAGAATCTCCACCTCAAACCCTGTGTGAACCTCAGGTCTCACGTAGTCGCGCCTTTCGGCGACGTACGCCAACGTGCTCAATACGTCGAGCCGGGCGGCGCGGCCCCCAGCCTCCTGGATGCGGCTCACCTCGGCCGCCACCCGAGCACGCACCTCGCTGAAGAGTACGGCCTCGAGTTTATCCATGCGGTCCTCGGCGTCGAAGACCCTTTCCTCCCACTCCTTCAGCTCGGGAGTGAAGTACCGTTCCGCGTTGGCCAGCGTCTGCTTGCGAACATAATCGTCCGGCACCTTATCGAGGTTCGACTTGGTGACCTCCAGGTAGTACCCGAACACTTTGTTGAAGCCGACCTTGAGTGAGGATATCTCGGCACGCTCGCGTTCCCGGCTCTGGAGCCCCGCGATGAAGTCGCGGGCACCGTCCCGCGTCGCTCGAAGCTCATCCAGATCGGCCGAGTACCCCTCGCGGATGACCCCTCCGTCCTGAAGCGTGGCGGGGGCATCCGGTGAGATGGCCATTTCGACCAACTCCCGAACATCCTGCAGCAAGTCCATTTCGGTGACCAGACTCCGCAGAAATGCGCTATCCGCGTCCGCGCCCGCGTCCTGGATCTCCGGAAGCTCGACAAGCGACCGGCCGAGGCCGAGAAGCTCCCTCGGTGAGACGCGTCCGGCGCCCACCTTCCCGGCCAAACGCTCCAGGTCGGTCATTCGTCCGAGAGCATCACGAAGGCGGGTGCGCAAATCGGGGACATCGAAGAGCTCGGTGACGGCCTCCTGCCTTCGCCAGATCTCCTCCGCACCCACCAAGGGATTCAGGATCCAGCGACGGAGCGCCCTCGCACCCATGGCCGTCACGGTTTCGTCGAGCACCCAAGTAAGCGTGCCACCCTCCTCGCCTGCCCTGAGGGGCTCGACCAACTCCAGGTTACGTCGCGTCATTTCATCGAGGAGCATCGCGCTCCCTCGACGAACGATCCGCGGTCGGCGCAGGTGTCCTACTCCTCCCGGCCGGATCTCCGTCACGTAAGACAGGAGTGCTCCCGTGGCCTGAACCAGCAGCCGGTCCTCTTGTTGGAAGCCGAACGCTTCGAGGCTCTGGATCCCGTAGCGGCGTTTCATCTCGTCCACCGCAGAGGCGTAGTCGAAGACCCAGTCGTCGCGGTACGTGCGGAGGCGGCCGGAGAGTGCCCCGCCCCATGGGTCTTGGTCATTCCCAGCTTCCTGGAATGCACGCGGCAACAACAATTCGGTCGGATCGAGTCGGCCCAGCTCGGCTCTCAACTCGGGAACGAGGACGTCTTGGACAGACATTTCTCCGGTGGACAGGTCCAGGCTGGCGAGCCCCAGGTACTCGTCCATCGGCTCCGTCAGAGCGACCAAGAAATTGTTTCGCGCGGCAGTCAGGAGCGCGTCATGAAGAACCGTGCCGGGAGTCACCGTCTCCGTGACTTCGCGCCGAACGATCCCCTCGGCTCCGGCTGGATCCTCCATCTGGTCGCAGATCGCGACCCTCTGCCCCAGCGCGACCAGCCGTCCCAGGTACTCATCCAACGCCTTGGCCGGAACTCCGGCGAGGGGCACACGAGCCGCCGCCCCGTTGTTTCTAGATGTGAGCGTCAAGCCCAGGAGCCGGGATCCCTCCTCGGCGTCGCCGAAGAACAGCTCGTAGAAATCTCCGACCCGAAAGAAGACGAGAGCGTCCCTGTGCTGGGACTTGATCTCTCGCCACTGGCGCATCATTGGAGTATCGTCAGCCTGTGGCATTACGAGGGCGGTACAGGGCTCCGGCGTATGTGAACGAGGGACTGTGTGGTACGATACCCGTCTGCCGGAACCCGATCAACCAGCCGAAGTGCGCAGAGGATTTTCCTATGGCTCGCCAGGAGAAGGGCCCCCTACGGATCATCGCCCACAATGGTGCGTCCGAGTGGGGTGGTGGGGAAATCGCACTGGCCGATTTGCTGCTCGGCCTCGCAAGCCGTGGCCATCAAGTTACGCTTTTCTGCAACTGACGGCTGGTCGCGGAGGCGGCCCGGGCACGGGGCGTCGAAACACGGCTGTTGAGGTTGGGCGGCGACCTCGCGGTCCACAACGCTCTTAATCTGGAGCTGATTCTCCGGCGAGAGCGGCCGGACGCCCTCGTGGTCGGGACCTTCCGTAAGCTCTGGCTAGCGGCGTTGGGAGCGAGAATGGCTAGGGTCCCCAACATCGTGGCGCGAATCGGACTCTCAAGCGACACCCCGAGAAATTTCAAGTACCGGTTCGTGCTAACACACTGGGTGGATCACGTGGTTTTCGTGGCGGCGGCGATGCGGAAATCGCATAGCGAGTCCATCCCCGAACTGGATCCCCGGCTAACCACAATCTACAAGGGTATTCCGCCTCTGGGCCCACGCCTCACAAAGGGGGCTGCGAGGTGGGCCCTAGGCGTGCCGGGAGACGTCCCACTCCTAGGGAGTGTCAGTCGCCTCGTCTCCCAAAAACGCGTGGGGCGGTTGTTGGAAGCCATGGTGTTCCTCCACGAAGACACCCATCTGGCCATCGCTGGAGATGGTCCGCTTCGCGGAGCCCTCGGGCAACACGCCCGCCAATTGGGACTTCGCCAACGAGTTCATTTTCTCGGCCATCAGTCGAACATCGCCACGTTGATCGACGCAGTGGACGCTCTTGTCATCACGTCTGGCCGAGAAGGGATGTCAGGGGCGATGCTCAAGGCCATGTCGAGAGGCGTCCCCGTAATCTCCACCGATGTCTCGGGAGCACGTGAAGCTTTGGATCCCGAGACGAACGGCCACGCCCCCGGACTGGTGACGGGCTTCGCACCACCAGAGATCGCTTCGGCCGTGAACTCCGTCCTATACGACCGGCAGGTCCTCGAGGAAATGGGGCAGGCTGCAAAGGAGCGCTACCGGGAGCAATTTTCGTGCAAAAGGATGCTGGACGGGTTGGGAAGCTGTGCTCTACGGCAGTGCGAGCCCCCCCCGAAGTCGAGCCGGATCAGCCCTCTCCCGACATCCAGAAGTACCAAACGATCCCTAGGATCGCCAAGACGGCACCCACGTTCACGAGAATCAGGTCGAGGGACATCACGCGGCCCCCGACTCGGCCACCCCCTGCGCTTTGAAGCCACGCAGCCGGTTCGCGTTGGTCACGACGGTCACCGAACTGAACGCCATGGCCGCCCCAGCGATGACGGGCGACAACAGGATGCCTAGGAAGGGGTAGAACACCCCTGCTGCCACCGGAATTCCGAGCACGTTGTAGAAGAAGGCGCCGAAGAGGTTCTGGCGGATGTTGGCGAACGTGGCCTCCGAAATCTCCAAGAGTGTGACCACACCCACCAGGGATCCGCCCATGAGGGTGACATCTCCGGCCTCAATCGCAACGTCCGTTCCGGTCCCGATGGCGATCCCGACATCCGCTTGGGCAAGCGCTGGCGCGTCGTTGATCCCGTCACCCACCATGGCGACCCGGCCGCCCCGTTCCTGAATCTCCGCGATTCGCTGGGCCTTCTGCTCCGGTAGCACGCGGGCCAAGACGGTATCGACTCCAACCTCGCGCGCCATGGCCCGGGCCGTCGCCTCGTGGTCCCCGGTCAAGATCACGACGTGCTTACCCATGGCCTGCAGCCGGCGAATGGCCGCCACGGAATCCGCCTTCACAGGATCGAAAATTCCGAGCACGCCTAGGGGCCTCCCGTCTGCTGCCGCCAAGATCGGCGTGCGCCCCTCCGCCGCCAGCTCAGCCGCCTTCCGCTCCAGGCTCTCCGTGTCTACGCCGGCTTCGGTGAGGAACGACGCGGTGCCCACGAGCACTGCCCTCTCACCCACGGTGGCTCGCACACCCTGCCCTGGGACGGCAGCGAAATCCGTCGCCCGCTCGGCCTGGATCCCGCGCGTGGAGGCGCCACCGACCATGGCCCTCCCAAGCGGGTGCTCCGAACCCGCCTCGACCGCAGCCACCAGCTTGAGAAGGTCGGCCTCACTCACGCCCTCCTGGGGAACCACATCGGTGAGGGTCGCCGCACCCTGCGTCACCGTACCGGTCTTGTCGAGCACGATCGTGTCCACGGAGCGGGCCAACTGCAATGCCTCTCCATTGCGGATGAGGATCCCATGTTCGGCAGCCTTCCCCACGGCGACCATGATCGAGATCGGCGTCGCAAGACCCAGCGCGCAAGGGCAGGCGATCACCAACACAGCGACCGCCACAACCACCGCGTAACTCAGCGCAGGGGCCGGACCGACCGTGTACCAGATGGCGAATGAAACCACGGAAATGATCATCACTGAGGGCACGAAGTAGCTGGCCACCACGTCCACCACCCTCTGGATCGGCGGCTTGGCTCCCTGCGCATCCCGCACCATCTGGACGATGCGAGACAGGACCATCTCGCCTCCGACGCGCTCGGCCACGAAGTGAATCATACCGGATGCGTTGATCGTACCGCCGACGACCTCGTCCCCTGGGGCCTTCTCGACAGGGATGCTCTCGCCGGTGACCATCGACTCGTCCACGGCACTCCGGCCTTCGTGAACGCGCCCGTCAACCGGAATCTTTTCTCCGGGGCGTACCACCACCATCTCGCCCACCCCCACCTCGGCGGCTGGAATCTCCAGCTCGTCCCCGTCGCGAATGACCCTGGCGACCAGAGGGCGGAGGTCCATGAGGCGGCGAACGGCCTGAGAGGTTCGGCCCTTCGCGCGGGCCTCGAGCGCCTGGCCCAGCACCACGAGCGTGATGACGACCGCCGTAGCCTCGTAGAACGGGTGGCCGGTCCCCTGGGGGAAGAGCCCGGGAAACGCAACGGCGATCGTCGAGTAGAGCCACGCTGCCCCCGTTCCGAGTGCGACCAGTGTATCCATGTTGGCGTCGTGCCGCCGGAAGGCCGACCATCCCCCGGTAAAGAACCTGCCACCGACATACACCATGATCGGGATGGTCAAGAAGCCGCTGAGGGTCCACAAGGCACGCATCACACCCTGACTCAGACCCTGAAGCCCTGGGATGAACTGAGCATGCCCAATGATCACGACGGGGATGCCCAGCAACGCTCCGATTTGGAAGCGGTGGAGAAGCTCTTTAGCCTCCGCTTCCCGCTCTTCGTCCCGACGCCGGAGGGTCTCTTCGATGGCCTCGGTCTCGGCCCCCGAGTCGATGTCGTAGCCAGCCGCGACCACAGCCGCCCGAATGGCATCTCCCTCCAGGGCCCCAGGAGCGTATTGCACCCGGGCGGCTTCGGTAGCGAGGCTGACCTCGACCTTCGCGACACCGGGAACGCTGGCCACCGCACTCTCCACACGCCGGATGCACGCGGCACAAGTCATTCCAGTGATCGGGATTTCCTGGGTGAGGAGCGTGGTCATGACTCTCTTTCTCGGTGCCCAAAGCGTCCGGGACACCGCACTAAAATGCCCCCAAGAGTTTTCCGAAGGCGTATAGCGCGATCAACACCGCCACCACCGCCACCCAGCGAAAGGTCTTTTGTGCCGCCATCGAATTGGGGTCCACAGCGCTGACCGCCGTCGTCGATGCGCCCGCCGCCGCCCGACGAACCTGCCCCAACTCCGTGAGGTTCCGAAGCAGGGCTCCCAATTTCACCTCGAGCTCTCGAGGATTGCTCGGCTTGGTGCTGAAGTGATTACCTCCGAGACCGTAGCTCATGGCGACGTCGTCGTCGCGGTCGGACGACGAAAGAATCGCTACCGGAACCGAACGGAGCGTGCCATCCCCTTCGATCTCCTCAAGAGCCTCGTGGCCCCCCATTCCCGGCATTTTCAGATCCAGCAAAAGGAGATCAGGAAGGGAATCTCTGAGCAGGGCGAGTGCTTCGTCGCCTGAGCAAGCCCTCCGGACTTCCACAGGGACGCCGGCGACCGTCCGAAGAGCCTGTTCGATGATCAGGGCGTACCCGTCATCGTCGTCGACGAGAACGACGTTCCACCGGGGCCTGCGAACCCTGTGGATCTCGGTCACCGTAACGGCCCCTCTTCGGCAACGTCCATCGCAACCGTCGCTTCGTGCCCGCGTCTCCTCACCCTATCCATCAACTCGACGGCTTCTGCGCGATCGAGAAACGCCCCGACTCTGACGTGTACGAGCAGACTCCCAGTGACGCGCACCATCCTCGCTCGAAAGCCGGACGCGTTGACCGACACCAGCAAGATTCTAGCACGCTCTTCGCTTTCGAACGCGCCTACCTGGACAGCGTATCGGGTTGACAGAGATTCGACCGAGATGGACGGGGCTGGCTCAGGCTCCCGGATTTCGGCGTCAGCAGCCCGGGGAGCCAACTCCGCCTGGGCCTCCAACTCCAACTCCGCCGCCAATTCCGCCTCTTCGATCGCCACCAGGTTCTCGGCGAGCCATTCCTGCGCCCGACGCCGCTGCAGGCTCCTTGGGTAATCCGTCACCAGCGTCCGGAAATACCGTGCTGCGCGCGGGACCTCCCCCGCGGCGGCCGAGATCAAGCCCAGGCGCAGGAGTGCCTCATCGGAATGCGGGCCACCTGGATACTCCAGAACCAATCGTTGAAAGTCGAGGCCCGCCATCCGAGGATCGACGGTAAGAATACCGCGCAACCACAATCCGCGTTGCCGGTCACGCCGGTCCGATTCCACCCGCTGATTCTCCCACCAGGACTCGAGTGCCGCTCGGGCCTCGTCCGCCCGGCCGGCCGAGGCCAGTGAATCCACCACATCCAAGCTCTCCTGGGCGCCCACAGGAACTGCGATGCCCACCGCCAGGATCAGGGTAGATAAATGAGTTACGCCGCGACGCCTTCGCGGGCCATCAACGTGAGAAGCCATTCTTCCAAGTGATGCTCGTCCGAAAGTGAACTCGCCTTTAATAAGCGATCGACCCGAAGCAAGCCTAACACCGCCGACCGGATCGCACCCGCTTCCCATCCCCTGGCCTGCTCGCCGATCTGGCGGGATAGCCATTTCTGATGAGGAGGCAGTACCCCCTCGAGTGCCCGCGGACCGCTTTCGACCGCCAAGGCGATTCTCAGCAAGTGGGTGGACAGCCCGACCGTTAGGCCGACACCGGTCTCGCCCTGGTTCAGCAGCACTCGGACACCCAGCACAGCCTCTCGGAACCTCCGTCCGCCGACGAGATCGAACCATTCCCATCGATCCTGCTTCGACAAGACGGTCCCGGCCACCCGAACATGCTCTAGAGTAATTCGTTCCCCGTCTCCGGCAACAGCCGTGAGCTTCTCGAGTTCCCGTGAAAGAATGCCGAGGTCCACCCCGATCGCTTGGCCTAGGGCCCTCGCGGCATCGGGCTCCATGGTCGTTCCAAAACGGACGGTGGCCTCCTCCATCAACCACCCGGGAACGTCATCCTGCGTGATGGCGGCGAACTCCACCGATTGAGTCCGCTTGATCAGAGTCTGGTAGAACTTCGCCCTGGAACGCTCGGGAATCCGCGCCGAGAGAATAAGGGCCAGATCGGATGGGGGATTTTCGACCAGATCGAGTATGAGGTCCCGGGATCGGGCCGCTCCGGCAAGAGCTTCGGCACCCCTCACCACAACCACCCTTCGTTCGGCCATCATCGGAGGGGTGGCCAGTATTCTGGCAAGATCCTCGACGCTCACCTCGGAGGCTCGCACCATGTCTAGGTTGAAGTCACGAGTCCCTGGATCCAAGTGAGCTTCCACCAAGGCTTGAGCGGCCTCCCCCTTACGATGCTCGTCTTCTCCATAAAGAAAAAAAACCCCGCCCGGGGAGCCCTGCGCGAGGACCGTACGGAGAGGATCTTTCATGGCGATAGCCGGCGTGTCGGATGCGTTTGTCCGTTCAATCGAAACCGGTTTTTCGGAGTACCCGCTCGCCAAGATTCCGCTGACCGCGATAACGTTCGCTCATCGGAGAGTACTCGTAAAGGAGGCTCTTCGCGTCCGACCACAGCCCTCCGGGGAACAAACCGGAAGAGGCCGGCACACCGGAAGAAACCGGCATGAGACCGGCGGCATCGAGATAGAGAAGCGGATCCGGCATCGGTGGACCCGATACGACGATCGCAGGCAGCTCGACTTCGGGAATGTCGCTTCCGATCGTCGGTGACCAGGCGACTGCTGTGAGCAGGATCGCCATCCCTAGCACGGTCACCACCGGTGTGGCGGAGCCTCGATCCGGGCCGGCCACCGCAGCACCGTCATCCAGGTGGAACAATCGGTGCTCAAGCCGAGGACGGAAACTCCCGGCGAGTTCAGCCCTGGGCATCGCGTGGAGCAACGCCACACTCCGGGAGACGACCTCTCGGTATCGAGCACACTTTCCGCACGCCGCCATGTGGGCCTCGGCTTCCTGCTTTACCGGGGCTCCGTGGGAAGCGTCATAAAACTCGGAAAACCGGCTTAAAAATTCCGAGCAATCCATAGAGTGAGATGAACTCCTGATCCGAGACTCGTGCACGGCACACGCCGTTGAGCCTGGGTATTACGTGCACCGCTCGGCGGTGTTCCCTTTGGAGATGGTCCCTGGTCCCTGGAGAAGGAACGAGGTTCCGGAAAGTCAGTCGAGCGTGGGTGCGATCACGCGAGCGAAATTGTTGCGAGCCCGGTTCAAGCGGCTCTTCACGGTGCCCAGGTTGCACCCGGTGATTTCCGCGATTTCTTCATAGGTCTTGCCCTCAAGCTCACGTAGCACGAAAACGATGCGGTGATGCTCAGGCAGCTGCGTCACTGCCCTTTCGACCAAATCTTTGAGGTGCCGCTTGCGGAAGAGATCGTCGGGCTTGTAGGAGGGATCCTCCCATTCGAGCGGCCTGTGATCGGCCTCCCAGTTCTTCCGGATGGTCTGGAAAAGCACCAACGGGTTCCTCGAACGATTCCGCAGCTCGTTCTTGGCCAAGTTCCCAGCGATCGTGTAGATCCACGTCGAAAATTTCTTGCTCTGGTCGAAACGGTGCATGTGGCGGTACACCCTCACGAAGGTCTCCTGCACGAGGTCCTGCGCCCGCTCCCGGTCGCCGACCGTACGATGGACGAAGTTCAAGAGCCGTCCATCGTACCGTTTCACCAGCTCTCCAAACGCGCGCTCATCACCGTCTAGGAAGGCCCGGACCACATCGCTGTCGCCGAGCTGCCCAAGCATCTTGCGATGCTCTTTTGCCGCGCCTCCCGGCAAGATCTGGATTTCGGCTGTGTTCTTCACGTCTCGACTCCCCCGCTGCGGAGCACTCACCCATCCCGTCCGAACTAGAACAGCACGCACCGTGCCAGTCCGTCATGCGCAAAACTAACCTATTCCCCACCTTTCAGGCGTTCCAGCCGTCCCGCTTTTGGGACGCCTGATCTCAACGGGGGGACACATCTGCCCACCCCGTCGTTGCGGGTCCACCTCGATCGCCCCGCGCGAAACGATCGGCATGGAGGATGGTGGCGATGCGTTTGGCGTCCACGATCCGTCCGTCCTGGACCATCTCGAGCACCTCCGAAAAAGCGCCCCGCATCACCTTGATGAACTCGTCCGGATCCCGTGGGGGTTCCCCGGGCTCCAGACTCGTCGCCTGGCGTAGGCGAGCTCAGGAAGCCGCCTCGACCGTCACGGGTCCCCATCCGATTTCTTCCAACGGGCCTTGAATCTCTCCCGCGTCGCCGCCGACTGCGACCGTCATCTCGTCCGGACGGATACACTGGCGGGCGGCCTCATGAGCCCCTTCGAGGGTTACGCTGCGAATACGTTCCCGATAGCGTGCGAAGTAGTCGCCCGGGAGATCATGAATGAGAAGCTCTGCAATCCGGGCCGCGATCTGACCCGTCGTTTCCAGCTGGAGTGGGAAAACACCAGCAAGGTAGTCCCGAGCCGCACCAACCTCCTCTTCGGTGGGTCCCTCGGCGACCATCGTCGTGATCTCGGTGACGGCCTCGCGCACCGCGTCCGCGGTTACGTCGGTCCCCACGGCGGCGGAAACGCACCACGGTCCGGCTCCTCTGCGGAACAGGAAACGGGAGCGAATGCCATAGGTAAAGCCATGCTTCTCCCGGAGGTTGAGATTGAGCCGACTCGTAAACGCACCGCCGAGAACCGTATTGAGAACTCGGAGCGGGAAATAATGCGGCGTGGATCGGGCCTGTCCCACGTGACCGATACGGATTTCGGATTGAACGGCATCCACACGGTCCACGACGACGATCCTCCGCTCGCGGGTCCTGGGTTCGGCGTCGATCTCGGGCGGGCGTTCAGCACCACCGGTCCATTCCCCAAAGTGCCTCTCCCCGAGCGAGCGCACCTGGCCGGCATCGACGTCGCCCACGACGACCAAACCGGACCCCTTAGGACGATACCGGGCCGCCACGAACCCTGCGGCAAAGTCGGGACTGAACGGACCCACCGACTCCGCGGTTCCTCCGAGCGGACGTCCATACGGAACGCCCTCTGCGTAGGTCAATCGGCGTGACGCGGTCGTGGCGATTCCTACCGGATCCATTTCCCTCTGTCGTATCGCCGCCAAACGTTGAACTCGAATCCGCTCGACCTCATCGTCCGGGAAAGCTGGCTGAAGAAGTACTTCCGCGAGAAGGCTCATCGCATCATCCAGCCTGTCGGCCATGCACGACAGGGACACGGTCGTGGAGTCCCATCCGGTCCCAATGGAAAGCCCGGCTCCAATCGACTCCAGGGCCTCGGCCAACTCCACCCCACTCCGTTGCACCGTGCCGCCCTCGAGGCAGTCCCCCGTAAGAACCGAGAGACCTGCCCGGCTAGGGTCGAGCAGCCCCTCTCCAGCGTCCAGGACCACCAAGGCCGTTACGACGGGCAGGCGCCCGACCCGGACCGAACGGATCCGGAGACCGTTATCCAGCGCCTCGGCATGGACGTCCGGAAAGTCGAAGCTCCGAACGGGCCCCGCGGGCGGTACCACGGAACGGGATGGTGCCCTCACGGCCCGCTCGGAGTTTGCGGGTTCGAGGTCTCAGGGACATAGGTCAGGATAGCCCGATTATCGGCGCCGAGAAAACGCTCCACAAATGCCGAAACGTCCGCTGGTGTCACCGCGCGTAGCCGCTCCAACTCGCCGTTCAGGCGCTCGGGATCATCAAAGAGTTGGTCGAACATCGACACCAGGTCGGCGCGTTGCCCCACTTGCTCGATCTGCCGTACGAGCCCCGTCTCCGTGAGTGCAATCGCCCGCTCGAGCTCCCCGCCCGTCACGGACACTAGTCCTTCGAGCTCGGCGACCAGAGCGGCCTCGAGCTCCGCCGGATCTCCATCGGGGAAACCGGTCGCCCAAGTGAGCAACATCCCTGCACCGGTCGTGAGTGGAAAAACGAAGCTCGTGACATCTTTGGCCATACGTCGCTCCCGAACCAGCGAACGGTAAAGCCGCGACGCCCG
>Ga0310121_10003888_pt1 | contig 13446 bp, 12 predicted proteins | sample CB27_Tmax_986_MG_FD_203504 | JGI IMG/M metagenome (GOLD analysis project Ga0310121, IMG submission 203504) | Marine microbial communities from Western Arctic Ocean, Canada - CB27_Tmax_986 | ecosystem: Environmental > Aquatic > Marine > Oceanic | place: Canada: Western Arctic Ocean | collected... | reverse complement strand
CGCGAGGGCCGAGTCGACAAACCCCACCAGAAGCAGACAAAAAACTCTACTCACATTCAATCTCATCCTATTCACCCACCGCCTTGATATCACCACCCAATATGCTATCAGTCTTCTCCTCGCCGCCGGACGACTTCCCCCCCTTGGGCTTCATATCGATTCGACCGTTAAAGCTCGCTCCATCTTCGAGCGTGATTCGCGGTACGGTAACGTTACCGGTTACCTTCCCCGTGCTCTTGATGATCACGGCGTCGTCTCCCGTAAGGTCGCCTTCCACGGTGCCCTCTACGACGATGACGGCGGCGTTGATGTTCGCTTTCACCTGGCCGTGCTTTCCAATGGTCAGGATCCTCGTGTGGTGCACGATGGTACCTTCGACAGTGGCTTGAATGATCACGTCCTCATCCGCAGACAACTCGCCCTTGAATCTTAGCGTCGGCCCCAGGACGGATGGTGTCGTTGCTGGCGTCATTTCGAGAGGCCTGTCCGTTGAATTACTGACGCCCTTCGACTTGCTAACATCCTTTGATCTGCTAAACATGGGAGACTCCAGGCTCGGCCACAGGTGATTCTACCCCACCGGGCCGGGACCTCAGCCGACACTCGTCGACCGACCCTCAAATTTCGGTTGGCACAACTCATGGCACGATGCTATGTTCCCCAAGAGAACGAACAAGCGGCCTGAGCCGCGGGAGAGTCACGATGAGAACGGGTGTCCGCGCACCGATCGTTGAGTTGCTGGGAGTCATGGCCGCCCTGGTGATAATGCCGGGGCTCGCGCTCTCCCAGAGCGTCTTCACCCACGCACACCTCCGAGTCCCCGAGGGCCAACAAGAGGAAGCAGCCGCCTGGTACAACAAGGTGCTCGGCGGGGAACCCGGAGAGATCGGTCCCGGTCCAGGCATTCACCACCACAACGGCTTCGTCGGCACTATGCCCAACGACGGCATGGCGGGCACTGACGGCGTAATTGACCACGTAGGGATATCCGTTCCCGATGTGCGTGCGACTATCGAGCTGATCCGAGAGCTCGGGGGAGAGATCCGCACCGAGCCGCAGGAGGGTGTGACGGCTGCGTTGATCGCCCATGTCACCGACCCCTGGGGTGGCCGATTCGAGCTACTACAGGATCCGGTCTACACCGGCATCAACCACGTGCATCTCTTCGCATCGGACGCAGATGCCATGAGCGATTGGTTCCTGCAGGTCTTCGGCGGGGAATATGACGAGGAACGAGGGCAAGGGCGTTTTCACACTATCCTTTACGACAACGTCTGGGTCCACGTCACTCAAGCTGCAGATGACGATCGTAGGGCGCCCAGCCGCTATCGCGCGACGGACCACATCGGCTTTCGTGTCCCCTCCCTGGATGCTTTCCGCGACACACTGAAGACCTCGGGGTACGACCCCTATCTCGAGCGACCGAATCCGCCGGGGGCCGACTTGATGTTCTTTGAGGGGCCCGACGGTCTCCACGTGGAAATGACGGAGCCCGCGCCTTAATGAAGCGTCTTGGAGACAGGCCGATGAGCAAGCACCTCATCATTTTGGCCACAATCTTGTTGATGCCCGTCCTGATAGCGCAAGTATCGGAAGACGGATTCGTGCTTTTCACCCCGGACGAGCTCGAATGGACTTTACGAGGAAATGGCACGTCGCTTGTGCTCCTGGAAGGCGACCCCCAATCCGAGGGCTTCTACATCCAGAGGCTCAAGTTCCCGCCGGGCTCGGTCACAACGCCGCACTACCACGACCAAGACCGGTACGTCACGGTAATCTCAGGGACTTGGTATGCGGGTATCGGGGAAAACGTCGATCGTGAAAACGCAGTGCCGCTCGGACCCGGCAGCTACATGAAGCACCCTGCCGGCAGGGTGCACTATGACGGTGCAAAGGACGAGGAGGTTGTCGTCGAGATCAGAGGTATGGGTCCAGTCCGGACTATCTTCCTCGAGAACTGATCTCCTAAAAAACGACGGCATTTCGCCGTTCCCTGTGCCTCAAAATTATTCGTCCGCGGCATAGGCGCATGAATTCTTATTCGTTCCGTTCGTGAGACGGACGGCTAAAGCGACGAGCCCTCGGCTCGAGCCGAGCCCAGACGGCGGGGCGATCTTAAGCCAGCAAACACTAACTGCCAGCAAACCATGCCCGGCAAGGTTTAAGCAGCAGCGGCCGTATCCTGCTCGCAGCCACCGCGTACGGGCAGCGGCGAATCCGCCACGAGTTCATCCACCTGCTCCTGAGTCTCCAGGCTGGCCGCCTCCCGAATCAGACGTGGCGAGTAATGCGGCGCAAACAGATGAATGAAGTCCACCATGTAGCCCCGGAGCACACGGTCTCTCGGGAAGCCAAGCCAGGTCGTCACCCGTGGGAACAGGCTCTTCGCGTCGATCGCCTTGAGGTCATCCTGGTCCTTGCATTCATACGCCATTGAGGCGAGCACGCCGACCCCCAACCCCATGCGGATATAAGTCTTGATAATGTCCGCATCCCGCGCCGTGAACACGACTCGGGCATCGAGGTTTTTCTCGTTGAACGCGCGCTTGAATGAAGACTCCCCCATCACGCTGAAGACGTACGTGACCAGGGGATAAGTGGCCAGGGCCTCTAGATTCAATGGCTGTGTCTCCCGAGCTAACGGGTGGTTCTTCGGTACCAAAACAATCCGATGCCAGTGATAGATGGGAAGCAGAGTAAGATTGGGGAAAATATTCTGAGATCCCGTGGCGATGGCGAAGTCCACCTGTTGGCTCGAAACGAGCTCGGCGATCTGCTCCGAAGTTCCCTGATGCAGCTCCAGATCCACCTTCGGATAACGTTCCCGGAAAACCTTGATGACGTCAGGCAACACATAGCGCGCCTGTGTGTGAGTCGTCGCGATGGACAGCGTGCCATCCTGCTCTGCAGTCAGGTTGCTCGCAAGACTGGAGATGTTCTCCACCTCGCGCAAAATCTTGCGGGCCCGCTCGATCACCTCGGTCCCCGCTGGCGTAATCGCCGCGAGACTCTTGCCCTTGCGGGTAAAAAGCTGCATGCCTAGCTCGGCCTCCAATAGCTTGAGCTGCTTGCTGATCCCGGGCTGGCTGGTATGAAGGCGCTCGGCGGCAGCGGTGATGTTTAACCCACCGTCGACGATGCCGACCAGATACTTGAGCTGCTTTAAGGTCATTTCACGCTGCTCTACTTAGCCTTCTGAATTTAAAGAAAAAACTGCTTCTCTCAGCCTCGATGCGCGGCCATATAACCATTGGTTACATGCACTGTCAACTGCCTGAACAGGCGAACCCGGCCCCCACAATCCCTCAATGGCACGGGTTGCCGGATACCTTGGAATCAATCCTCCTGCAGTTATGCCGCTCGGGCATATGCCCAGAATGAGCTCGTCCTGTTCCTGCTGTCCGGAAAGCGTTCTCGTCGCCCCCATGGAACACTTCCCGCTCTTTAGCGCAGAATGGGGCCGCTAAAGGGACCCGCGGTCCGTTCACGAAATTCACCTCTATAATGAACAAGCGTCTGACGATGGCAGCCTTCTCCTCAGCGTTAGTCGCGAGCCCACCCCTTGTGCAAAGTCAGCAACCGGTCGGAGCCTCAATGAAAACCCTTGAGGCGGTCCGCACGAACCAGACGATATCCATAGACGGTCGGTTGGATGAGACCGCTTGGGCAAGCGCCGCCGTGGTGGAAGACCTTCACCAAATCCTGCCCGTGGAGTATGCGGAACCAAGCCAGCGGACGCGTTTTCTCGTGCTTTATGACAGCGAGGCCCTGTACGTGGCCGGTGAAATGTACGATACCGAGCCCGAGTTACTCACGGCCAAGGTGCTGCGCCAGGGCGGCGAATCTTGGCGCGACGATGTGTTCGAGCTAATTCTCGATCCCTTCAACGACAAACGCAGCGGCTATCAGTTCCAGACCAATCCGAATGGGGTTTACGACGAGGGGCTGTTCAAGGGCCCCTCTGTACAGTGGGAGTGGAACGGCATTTGGCAGGTGGGTGCCACTCAGGTGGAGAATGGCTGGATCGCAGAAGCCCGGATTCCGTTCAAGACCATCTCCTTCAATCCCGAGAACGACACTTGGGGCATCAACTTCGCTCGAAAAGTTGCGCGCGACAACGAGGAAATTGCTTGGGTGTCCAGAAATCGGACCATCAGCCCCGCCATCTCCGGGGAGATCACCGGCCTAAACGGCCTCACGCAGGGGCTGGGCCTCGATGTGGTTCCCTCAATCGTCATGAACGAGCAACGAACATTCTCGCCTGCGACAGGGGAGTCTGCGATCGAGCCGTCGCTGGACGTCTTCTACAAAATCACGCCCGCCCTGAGCACCTCTCTGACGTTGAACACGGATTTTTCAGCGACCGAGGTGGACGATCGTCAGGTCAATCTAACTCGCTTCGGTCTGTTCTTTCCCGAGCAGAGGGATTTCTTTCTGCAGGATGCCGACATCTTCGATTTCGGACCCTTTGGCCAGCGGGTCTTTGGCTCCCCGTTCAGTCGCCCACTAACCGAGAACGCCCGTCCTTTCTTCTCCCGACGCATCGGCTTGAGTAGCTCCGGACAGCCAGTGGGCCTCGACGTTGGAGGCAAGCTCACCGGCCGCATCGGCGGCTGGAATATCGGAACATTAGCAATCCGGCAGGAAGCGTTCGAGGACGTTGAAGCCACAGATCTGTTCGTGGGCCGTGCCTCTGCTAACGTGCTCAGTGAATCCAGCATCGGCTTAATCGTGACCGGCGGAGACCCGCAGTCGAATCTGGACAACAGCCTGGTTGGCGTGGACTTCGGCTATCAGAACACGCAGCTCCCTAATGGGCGCACGATCGAGTCTGATCTGTGGTATCAGCAAACCGAAACAGAGGGCATCACGGACGGCGAGGAGGATGCCTGGGGGGCTCGCTTCTGGATGCCCAGCACCACAGGCTTCAGGGGAGGCGCGGGAATCAAAGAGATCGGACGCGATTTCAATCCCGCGATGGGCTTCCTCAACCGCAATAACATCCGCGATCTTACGGCGGAGTTGGGCTACAGACATCGGCCGGAATTCCGTGACCCATCGTCCACCAGACCGAGTCTCCGGTCGATTTACAGCGGAGTCACCGTGCAGCGAATCGAGCGCCTTGATGGCGGACTGCAGAGCGAGATCGCGATGTTGCGAGTGAACCTCGAGAATCATACCAGCGACCAACTGAACTTCATGTATATGAACGAGAGGGAGGGGCTGATCGAGCCCTTCGAGATCTTCGAAGGCATCATGATCCCCCCGGGCGAGTATTCATTTGGTCATGCAAGCGTTGGTGTGAACACCGGAAGCCACCGGCGACTCGTGACGAGGCTCAGCTATGGAGCAGGCGACTTCTACAACGGCGAGCGGGACATCATCAACGCCGAGATGGAGTGGACGCCGACCCTGCATTTCAGGTCTTTCGTCGGTTATCAATACAACGATGTGAGTCTGCCCCAGGGCGACTTCAAACTGCGACTAGCTCGTATCGGTCTCGATGCGATTTTTACATCCAAGCTCTCGTGGGCGAACTTGATTCAGTACGACAACAATACGGAAACCGTGGGTATCAACAGTCGTATCCATTGGGTCCCCGAACGCGGGCGAGAAATGTTCATTGTGCTCAACCACAACCTTGAGGATCTGGACAGAGATAACAACTTTCACTCGGCGTTTGCGGATTTTTCTTTCAAATTTAATTACACGTTCCGGTTCTAAACAGGCGCTCAAGAGAACGTCGTGTCCGAGAACGATTCTCGCATCAAGCGATGCGACTTTTTGAAGCCTAGCGCAGGAGCAGATCCCCCATGATTGCATTCTGTCTTATCGCCACCGACTCCGTGGAGTCGGCGACAAAACGCTCGAAACCGTCGTTTAACCCCGAAAAACCCAGTTAACGTGAGTAGACCCCATCGATGCTGCGGGCCAGAGTAAAATCCTTTTCCGTGATGCCGCCTGCTTCGTGTGTTGTCAGGTGTATGCGAACCTTGTTGTAGACGTTGAACCATTCTGGATGATGATTTTGCTTCTCGGCCACGATCGCAACGCTTGACATGAATCCGAATGCCTCTACGAATCGGGGAAACTTGAACTCCCGGAAAAGCTTGTCGTCCTCGATCATCCATTCCTCAAGGCCCTTAAGGCCCGCTGCAATTTCGGCTTTATCCAGTCTTTTTAAACCAGTCATGGGTCGCACCCGTTGTCGAATCGGCTCGGGCGCACAGTGCCCAGCAGAAACCCCCAAGTCAACAACCCAGGGTTACCCTCCGGGGAAACGACGGTAAACTAACGGCTCGAAGATCGGCAGTAAGAACCGTGAACGGAACAGCAGAAAGATTCTCGCCTGAGATGTCCGTGCGTCCCGCCGAAAAGAGGGATGTCGGTATCATCATGAGGTTCATCAAGGAACTCGCCGAGTACGAGGGTCTTGCGCACGAGGTCGTCGCCGACGAGATCTCTTTAGAGCGCTTCCTGTTTGGCGAACGCCCGGTTGCCGAAGCGCTCATCGCAGAATTCGAGACCACACCCATTGGTTTCGCGTTGTACTTCCCCACGTTCTCGACATTTGTGGGCCGGCCCGGACTGTATTTGGAAGATCTCTACGTGCGTCCAAACATGAGGGGCAAAGGTGTCGGCACGCTGCTCCTTCAGCACGTCGCCCGGCTTGCACGGGAGCGAGGTTGTGGCCGACTCGAGTGGTCTGTGCTCGACTGGAACGAACCCGCAATCCGTTTCTACGAGACTCTGGGCGCTCGAGCTATGGACGACTGGACAGTGTATCGTTTGACTGAAGATCACTTGTCCAAATTATGATAAATAGGAGCTTAGGGGGGGTTTTAGGAATGCGACGCCGATATCTGCTACTGGCCTCCTTCCGATGACGGCGTCCGCTGACCATTCCAGAGCAGAGTACGACCAAACCGCACGAAAGTTTCATTTCTAAGGAGATATCGGTGCTTAAATTCCATGAGACTCGATCCAAGTTGATCGCGCCGCTCTTTTTACTCATCGGCCTCCTTCTTCTCGCAGGCAAACTGACCGCACAGGGACTGCCCGAAGGCGACCCCCAGGAATTGGGGTTCTCTCCAGCCCGCCTGGAACGGGTCGATGAACTCATCACAGGCGCGATCGAGGATGAGATCATCTCCGGTGCGGTTGCCCTGATTGCTCGGCACGGTCAGGTGGCTTTGCTGGAGTCCTACGGGATGGCCGATACCGACGACGCTGAGCCCATGCGCACGGATACGATCTTCCGGATCGCCTCGATGACGAAACCCGTGACGAGTCTTGCGGTGATGATGCTTTATGAAGCAGGCCACTTCTTCCTGACTGACCCAGTCTCGCGCTTCATTCCCGAGTTCAAAGAGCCTCAGATACTTGCCGGGACGGAGACCGCGGATGCGAAAGGTGAGATCACGATTCAACACCTACTCACGCACACATCCGGTATCAGTTACAAGTTCATTAGCAATACTGCACGAAGAGAGAGGCTCGCACGGCTTTACAGGGATGCCGGCATCTCCGACGGGCTGTCGGAAACGGAGGGGCACATCGCCGACCTCAGTAGACGGCTGGGCGAGTTGCCGCTTCTCTTCGAGCCAGGCTCAGAGTACGCCTACGGGCTCTCCATTGATGTCCTCGGGCACCTGGTCGAGATCGTTTCGGGTGAGACTCTCGGCGAGTTTCTCGATACGCAAATTTTCGTGCCGCTCGGAATGACCGATACGCATTTCTATCTGGAAGCTTCGAAGGTAGATCGCTTAGCCGCGCTCTATACCCCGACCGTGAATGGAAGCATTCGCGAGGTCACGGGCGAGGCGACAGAGGACGGCTACCTAGTCTACTCAGCCACCTATAACCACGGCGGGCCGCGTACCTACTTTTCCGGCGGCGCCGGTCTAGTGTCGACCGCTCCCGACTATCTCCGTTTCTTGCAGATGTTCTTGAATGGCGGTGAGCTCGATGGTGTCCGCTTACTGAGCCCGCGAACCGTAGAGATGATGACACGCAATGGCATCGGTGAGCTCGATGTCGGCCCCGGTTTGAAGTTCGGATTAGGTTTTGCGATCGCGGAGGATCCGAGTCTGATGGCGAACCCACATTCCCACGGGACTTACTATTGGGGTGGAATTTTCAACACGCGATTCTTTGTCGATCCGACAGAGGAATTGATCGGCATCTTCATGTCACAGCGGATTCCGGGGGACCCCGGACGCATTCGAGACCGATTCGTAAACGCCACCTATCAGGCAATCGTCGAGTAACCGGACACGCGAGGAAGTATCTTTACAGGAGGTCAGCCCACTTCTTCCTAGTCGCCTCACGGAGCTCCTTGCTCGCCTCCGCGACCTCGGGAAATTCCTGCAGATGATCGTACGGCCTGCAGGCGTCGATGATCGCCTTGGAACTCAGAGGTGCTGGGAAGGGGTAGGCCACAAACATCGGGTCATTCTTTGAACCCATCCCGCGCTGAGTGATATCGATATCGACGCTCGGATCCGTACGGGTCGCGACGGCCCACATCACCTCCTGAAGATCAGACGGATCAACATCCTCGTCCACGACGACCGAGTAGCGTGACATGTACGCACCAGCACCGCATTGGTTGAGAATGTGACCGGCCTGTTTCGCGTGCCCCGCGTAGCGCTGCTTGATCGCCACGACGTTGAACATCCGCGCCCCGCCGATCTCGTGGGCCCAGACCGCCTCAACGTCAGGTACGCCGGCAGCTTGCAGCGAATCGAACAGCAACGCAGAGCGCATCACCGCTTTCGAGTATGAGTAGTCGTTTGGCGGCTTTCCGGGTGGACTCCCCAACAGAATTGGATCATTGCGATAGTAGATCCGCTCGATCATCACCGCTGGCGCGGTTCCCTCCTTACCTGAATAGTAGCCGTGGAACTCACCAAAGGGCCCTTCAGTGCGCACGTCGTCGACGTGCGCCCAGCCCTCGATAACGATCTCCGAGGCTGCGGGAAAGGGTAGGCCCGTAAGCTCACCTTTCACGACCGATACGGGCTCGCCGAGGATCGCACCCACGTAGTTGTACTCGGATACTCCGAACGGTATTTCGATGCCCGAGATCAGGTAGCCCAGCGGGTGGCAGCCGAGAACGATGACCACCGGAAAGGGCTTTCCCGCCCGCATGTGCTTGTCGTACTGGATGGCGCCGTGTTTGCCGGGGACCATGTCGAGCCCAACACAACCTTTATCGTGAAGCTGAGCGCGGTAGGTACCAACGTTGATCCAATCCGAGTCGAGATCTCGGGTCACTACACAACAGCCCGTGCCGATATACCTCCCGCCATCGTGCTCGTGCCACAGCGGCGAGGGGAAAATCTCGAGATCTAGCGTCTTACCGCTGCAGACATTCTCGAGGACGGGGCCGCTCTCCGTCACGACGGGATCGTAATGCGCTACTTGCTCTTGCCATTCCGCGGGCTTACCACGGAGCTTCTGGACCAGCGAATGGTGATCGCTCACCTCACCTAGCTGAAGGACTGATGACAGGCGCGCGGGACTGCTCGTGGTACATGTGAGGACTCGAGAGCCTTTCGGATATCCAACAACTTCGTCGAACAACAAGGCTGGGTTTGAATCCCGCCGGACGTTTAATTCACTGATCGCACCGAGCTCCAGGTTCCAGTCCGCACCGATCACGTCCTTCAACTCGCCGGTGCTGCGCATTTCCTCAAGCCAGATGCGTAGGTCCAGCGGATTGCCTTTTCCTCGCGTCATTCCGCTAAACCGCCTATTTCTCCGGGCGGGCGAAAAGAACGTCGATGCACGTACACTAATTCCATGAAGACCCTATCCTCTTCGGGCGGCCAGTTTGACCGCTTCGACAATTTCAGGATAGGCCCCACACCGACACAGGTTTCCGGAGAGGTAGTGCCGAATATCGTCCGAGGTCGGGTCCGAGTGCTCCTCCAGCAACTGTCTCGCCATGAGCACGAACCCGGGGGTGCAAAAGCCGCACTGAAACGCGCCGGTCTCGACGAACGCCTTCTGCACCGAGTCCAATCCGTGTTCATCCGCTGACTGTTCGATCGTCACAACTTCTGCACCGTCCACAAAAGCCGCAAGGTAAAGACAACCCGAGACGGCCCGCCCATCCACAACCACGGTACAACAGCCGCACAGACCCTGCCCACAACTTTCGCGCGCGCCAAAGAGCTCGAATCGATTCTGCAGCAACTCGACGAGGTTCCAATGCGTCGGCACCTCCGCAGTTACCGACTCGCCATTCAGCTTGAAACTGAGTGCCTTCTTAGTGGAGCTCATGCTAAGTCCTCGACCTCCAGCGGCTCACCTTGTTTTTCTCGTAGCGCTCGGTAGACCGTCTCTGCAGTCATCGGCAACGACGTGAGGCGCACGCCAACGGCATCCTCGATCGCATTGGCAATCGCCGGCGACACACCGAATGTACCGCTTTCTCCGACCCCCTTTGCGCCGAAGGGCCCACCGTACTCCGCAGAATCTACGGCCTCGTTTTCTATCGTGCCAGTCATATCCAGCAACCCGGGGATCCTGTAATTGGCAAGCGAAACATTAGTGCATACGCCGTCTTTGAACTCCAGCTTTTCACCAAGGGTAAAACCGAGCTGCATAATGGCTGCGCCGGAGAGCTGTGTCTCCACGATGCGGGGATTGATCAGCGTTCCGGCGTCAGCGACGTTGACGAGCCGCTTCACGCGCACGCGCCCCGTCTCCATATCCACCTCAACCTCCGCACCCGTGGCGCCAACCATCCAAAACGGCGTCACATCGTCTGACTGTCCGGTCTCATAATCCGGCGGCGTATATTCGGGAATAAAACTCCCGGTCCCGACAACATTACCGGCCTGCATACCGTATTTCTTCCTGAAGATATCCGGGATCTCTGTCTCCGCCGGCAGATCAACCTCGCGCGCCATCGCAAGCAACTTCTCCCGAGCGTCCTCCGCGGCACGCCGCACGGCGTGTCCCATGTGGTATACGGAGCGTGATCCAAGGGTCGCCATGTCATAGGGTGTCACATGGGTATCCGGATGCACCACGGTGATACTCCCGATCGGAATCTTGAGCGTATCGGCGAGGATTTGCGCCATCGCCGTGTCCGAGCCCTGCCCCATATCCACCGAGCTGCAATTTAGCGCACAGCTGCCGTCCGCATACACATTAACGATGGCAACGGACGTCGTTGGTGAGATGCTTGCCTTGAAGCCGATCGCAATACCGCGCCCTCGCCTTACGGTGCCGCTCCCCCGCTCGAAAGGCTCACCCCAACCGATACGTGCTGCCGCACGTTCGAGAACCTCGCCCGTTGCCGCATCTCTCAACACGGTCCCGGTTGCCTGCGGGCGGCCATTTCGTAGGAGATTCTTGCGACGGAACTCGAGCGGATCCATCTCCAGCGCCCGCGCAACCATGTCGGTGTGGCTCTCGTACGCCCATACCAGCTGCGGGATGCCGAAACCGCGCAGCGCCCCCGCCGGCGTTAGATTCGTGTAAAGCGCGTATGAGTCGATGTGAACATTCTCGATATCGTACGGGCCCGGCGCCGTAAAGCCCGACTTCTGGGTGACTCGCGGACCAATATCGGCATAGGCGCCTCCGTTCCACCAGATCTCACACTGTCTCGCCGTGAGACGCCCGTCCTTTGCTACACCGCTCTTGATACGTAACGTCGTGGCGTGTCTAGTGAGCATATAGAACTGCTCTTCCATCGTGAGTGAAATCTTCACCGGCCGACGCGTGATGAGCGCGAGCGCGGTTACGAGCGCCTCCAATTTAATGTACAGCTTCGCCCCAAAGCCACCGCCGAGGTACGGGACCTTTACCCGAACCCTGTTTTCAGGCCAGCCGAGAAGTCGCGCGATTTCTATACGCACAAACGATGGGCTCTGGGTAGCGGTGTGGAGGGTGAGCACAGAATCTCCGGGCTCCGCAATGGAGACGAAGGGCTCCAGTGGCACATGCATCACGGGCGGCGTGTGGAACGTGTGGTCGAAGACCCGATCTGCCGCCTTGAACGCCGACTCCACATCCCCGCGCCGCAGGTGATAGTCGAGCGAAATATTCGTGTTCTTCCTTCCATCGAGATGCCTGAGATCCGGAAACGTCCCGGCGGGCTTGAGCTCCTCGTGCACGATCGCTTTCGAAGTCATCGCCTCGACCTCATCGAACACGGCAGGTAGCTCCTCATAGCTGACGGTGATCCGGCTTGCGGCCTCCTCGGCTACATGCGGGTCTGAGGCGAGCACGACGGCGACCGGCTCCCCGAAATGGCGCACCTTATCGATTGCCAGTATGGGCTGATCGTGAAATGCGGGGCCGTAATGGACATCAGTGAGTACCTTATCGATGTCCTTCGCGGTAACGACACAATGCACGCCTTCGACCGCTTGTGCTGCTGTCGTGTCAAGATCTTGGATAAGTCCGTGTGCGGTCGTGCTACGAAAGACCTTTCCGTAGAGCATGCCCGGTAGGCGCAAGTTGTGCGTATACTCCGCACGCCCGGTAACTTTATCAGTTGCCTCAAGGCGCGGGATCGATCTTCCCACCGTCTCGTTTTGTCCTGTATCCGTAGTCATGCGTACTGAGCTACTTTTCGTTAAGCGCTGCCCGCACGGCACGTGGAACATAGACGCGAATGAGCTCACGTTTGTAAGCCGCCGATCCATGCTCGTCGCCTATCAGCTGCACTGTCGACGCGGCCGCATCTCCCGCCTCGCGTAAAAGTTTATCGTTAACGCTAGACCCGCTGAGTACCGTCTCCGCTGTCGCGAGGCGTGTAGGCACATCAGTGGCCGCGCTGATCACTATACGTGCGTCGCGCACTAGGGACCCATCCATGTCCAACACCACAGCCACACCTAACGCCGGCCAATCATCCGCAGACCGCACCGTGCATTTAAGATAGGCGGCACGTCGATTTCCCTGGGCGGGCACCGTCACCTGCGCGATGAGCTCCTCTCGACTAAGTGTCGTTTCCAGGTAACCCGCATATAGCTGATCGAGCGGCAGCGTTCGCTCGCCTTCCGGATCAACTGTGGAGACCGTCGCACCCAGCGCGATCAACACGGGCGGTAGGTCCATGTGGGGATCGGCATGCGCAAGATGTCCACCCGCGGTTGCAACATTACGTACACGGACATTGGAAAGCGTGTGCAGCGTCCGGGTGATTACCGGCGCATGACTCTGCACGATCGGTGAACGCTCAAGCGACGAGAGAGTCACCAACGCACCGATATGAAGTCCGTCATCGTCTCCGCTGATTTCGGCGTAATGCCCCTCCACGCCACGCAGGCTGATAACCTGGGTGGGCCGGAGCACACCCATTTTCATCATTAGCATGATGGCGGTGCCGCCTCCCATGGCGCACGCCGAAGGACCTTCGGAGGCGAGCAAGCCGACCGCCTCACGCAGCGTGCGAGGTTCAACCAGCTCAAATGGCGT